>Ga0099364_10005560_pt1 | contig 18658 bp, 9 predicted proteins | sample TergutTh196P3_FD_73070 | JGI IMG/M metagenome (GOLD analysis project Ga0099364, IMG submission 73070) | Microcerotermes parvus P3 segment gut microbial communities from Pointe-Noire, Republic of the Congo - Th196 P3 | ecosystem: Host-associated > Arthropoda: Insects > Digestive system > Gut ...
TTGTTTTGGGGGCGGGGGGGGGCCCCCCCCCCGCCGCAAACCACCCGGCGCGAAGCGTTTTATCGCTTCGCGCCACCCTCTTTAAAAAAGAGGGTAAGGCTACAACAAGATTTATTCTTTCAATAAAAAAGCGCAAAACAACCGTAGGACGTACCCTCTTTTTTAAAGAGGGTGGCGCCGTGGCGACTTGTTCGTCGCGGTGACGGGTGTTTTGCCTTCGTCAGCTTTCACAATTCCCACAAAAATCCCGCACACTTCCGTAAACGGGTTGCAATTGCAGCCCGTTTTGTGTATACTATCAAGTGTTAGATGCACTATCAAAAAGTATACCTTTTGATAGTTGGGGTTTCAAGGCGAAAAACGGCACAAAAAAACCCGAAAACCGCAGTTTCGAGTGAACTATAAAAATGTATACCTTTTTATAGTAAATATAATTTTGGGGGCATATGAAAATGAAAAATATACTTGCATTTATAATTATTGCCGCGCTGGTAGTTGGCGTTATGCCGATGGCGGTGTTTGCGGACAGTCTTCCCACGCTTAAAGTCGAAGCGGGGGTGCTTACAGATTTTACTACCTGGGATTATTATGATTTTAAACCAAGCTCCAATCCCACTATAAAAGTGACGCATATACCGTTGCCTGCGCCCTATGATACGATTAAAGCAAATCCCCATACAGGCGACATAACATGGGAAAGCACAAATAACTCGATTAACTATATAATGGTTCTTGCCCAAGTGCTGTGGGATGACGACTATGCAGGGACAACCAACCCCCAAAGAATGTTGGTGGAATTGAATGGTAGCGACAAGAGCAACGCCTATTTGCTTACAGAAATTGATGGCAAAACTTATGAAGTAATACATCAAGGTGCTTTTACCGATGGAGATGAGAAGGTCATTAACAATAACCGGCTTACCTTCTTCGCGACTTACGCCGGGGAATATACCATTGAGTTTACCATTCAAGAAGAGATTTCCGGCAAGTGGGATACTATTGACCATAACAGTATCACAATAAACGTCGTATGCGACCGGCACGTGTTTTCCGGCGATCTGTGCATATACTGCGGAGCGCCCATGACCTCGGGAGGGGGCAAAGCGGAATCGACCGTAACAATCGGCTCCGGCTCATCTTCTTCCGGTAGCAGCGGCGGCGGCGGTGGCGGCAGCGGCGGCTCAGCGCCTGCGGCTACTCCTCCCCCGGAAACCAGCGGGAACGTCAGCTCCGGCGGCACCGTGAACAGCTCCGCGGTAGTTTCGGAGCTTGCCGAGGCCATTACCGGCGAATCGGGCAGCACTCAGGCGGTGGTCAGGACAAGGAACGCGGCTTCGATCACCCCGTCCACGATCAACGCGCTTGCCAACGCGGCACAAAACGCCGGCAAAGAAGCCGTTATCCACGCCGATACTGTAAACAGCAGCGGCGCGGTCGAGGGAAGGCTGTATGTAGAGACCTCGAAGCTTACAGGCATGAGCGGGGATCTCCTGCTGGGCGTGACCACCACCGGCCCTACACCAACAGCCAGGAAGAATCTGTTCGAGCGGTTCTTCAGCAACAACATCTCGGTCGTAAGCTTTGCGCATCAGGGCGGCTTCGGCGCGAAGCTGAAGGTTGCCGCCAAGGTGGCCCTCCCCGAGGATATCGCAAACCTTAGGTTCTACAGCTACAACGCGGCGACCAATGCGTACAGGGAGGTTACAACCGTATATGTTATTGATAAAAACGGCTATCTGCATTTCATAACGGCACTGGCAGGGGATATAATTATAAGCGATGGGCCTTTAACCCGCAGGTAAATTCCATATCAAAATAAAAGCCCCTCCGGTTGTATAACCGGAGGGGCTGTTTCTTTGATTACACAACAGGCCGGTAATCAACATCAAAACCGAAACTGCGCGGGCCAAAGCACTCCAGCCCGCGTTTTGTCGTCCACTGCGCCGGGGCAGGCAGCGCGAACACCGTGAACCTCTGCCCAGCCTTTACAAGCGGGTTGACCTGCTGGTCCCCGAATTCGTCCAGCATACAGATAAGGTCAGGCACAGTAACATGGATTTCCCCATCCAGCCGACTTATTATATTTTCGTTTTTGTACCAAATTTTATACTCATGCCCGCTGTAGCTTTTCTCGCCGCTTAAAACTATTGTCCCAAATGTAAAACCATCGCGGTCCTCAAATTCGGCTAAAGTGACGACCCCATCGAAAAGCCGCTTGCCTTTTCCCGCGTCAATCACAGCCTGCGCCGTGTCTTCTCCCGAAGCCTTTGCCATTCGCAGCGCCGCGCCCAGTTTTTCCGCGTAGCTTATCGCGCCTTCAATTACCGCGCCGCGAATCTCCGATACTTTTGCGGGATGGTCGAGTACGCCTACCGTGTTATTGGACGCGACCGCGAGCGCCCTCGCCCAATGCTCCGCCCGCTCATCATTTACAACTTTGTCGATGATGGCGGAATTGCCGTATGCGTCCGCAACCGCCATCGGCGTTATGGGGATATCATGCAGGAAAAATGTAGAGTGCTGAAGCTCCGGCACAGAACGCCCCGCCGGGTCGGCGTCTACAATAGGGCGGCCCATTGCCGCCGCCGTGTAAAATGCCTGCGCGGTGTTCGCGCCGCCAAGCTCGGTTGACATAAAACCCGCAAACCCGCGCCCCAAATAACGCTCCATCGCCTGTGCCGCCAACACGCCGAGCGGCTCCGATAATTCGGGATAATGTGCCAGCGGGTTATTTTCCTGCGATGTCAGCGCGCCGCAGCAATACGGCACGCCGATAACCCCATCGTCCGGCAGCTCATCCAACGCCGCCAGCTTAAAAACCCCGCCATCGGCAAGCCCGCGGTCAATAAGCTCCAGCCCCTCGGAAAGGCTCCCGCCGCCGCCTGTCCCCGCTATCGCACAGCCGTTTAAGATATCATATAACGCTTGTTTTGTCAGTTCCCTCATGATTTAACCCCCAATAGAAAATAGAAAATAGGAATTAGAAAATAGGAAGGGAAGGAGTTTAATGCTTTGTCCTTTCCTGAAACCTAAATCCTGCGGCACGCAAAACACCCGTCTTCAAAGCGTAACCGCTTTGAATCCACCCTCTTTAAAAAAGAGGGTACGTCCTACGGTTGCTTTGTGCTTTTTATGTGAAAGAATAAATCTTGTTGTAGCTTTACCCTCTTTTTTAAAGAGGGTGGCACCGTGACGACTTGTTCGTCGCGGTGACGGGTGTTTTAGTGTTTTGCCTTCGGCAGGTTTTAGGATTTAGGTTATAGGTTTTAGGGAAAAAACGAATCTTTTAGTTTCTTCCTTTCCCTGAATCCTTACCTTCCTAAATCCTGAATCCTGCCGTTGGCCCAATGGCACGCCGCCAACCGCCCGTCTTCAAGCGGCGCCAGTTCCGGCTCCGCCATTGCGCAATGCGGCGTTGCTTCGGGGCAGCGGGTATGGAAGCGGCAGCCGCCGGGCATATCTATAGCGCTCGGCACATTGCCCTCCAGCACGCTCAGCTCATCGAGCCTGTCCATATCAAGCCGCGGGACCGCGCCCATCAGTGCCATTGTATAAGGATGCGCGGGGCCTGCGAATATCTGCCGCGCTTTGCCGTATTCGACAATTTTACCGAGATACATCACCGCGATATGCGTTGAAAAAAAGTTTATTACGCTTAGGTCGTGGGAGATGATTACATATGTAAGCTTATATTTGCGTTTTAAGTCCACCAGCAGTTTTAGAATTTGCATCTGTGATACAACGTCTACCGAGGATGTAGGCTCATCGAGTACGATAAACTCCGCTTCAAGCGCGAGCGCGCGGGCAATGGCGATCCTTTGGCGCTGCCCGCCCGAAAATTCATGCGGGAAGCTGTAGGCGGATTCTTTCGGCAGCCCGACTAGCCCGAGCATCTCCTCGACCTTTTTCAGATAGGCCTCTGAATCCAGCTTCAAGTGGATTTTCAGCGGCTCGCCGATAATATCACGGATGAGCATTCGGGGGTCAAGCGACCAAAAAGGGTCCTGGAACACGACTTGTATACTTCGCCTTGCCGCGCGCATTTCCGGTCCGGTAAGCTGTGTAAGCTCGCGCCCGTTGAACTCGACCGTCCCGTCTGTGGGGCTGTCCAAGTTAGTCAGCATATTGATTAGCGTTGTCTTGCCGCATCCCGACTCACCGACTATGCCCAGTGTATCACCGCGCTGTATGGAAAGGTTTACGCCATCTACCGCGCGGATATATTTCGGCGATGCCCCCAAAAAGCCTGATTTAACCTTGAAATATTTTTTCAAGTCGGAAACCCGCATAATCTCATCGGGGTTTTGGGTGTTTTCCGCGCCTTCCGATTCGGGGACAGAGCGCAGCAAGGTCTTTGTGTAATCTTTTTGCGGGGAGGAGATCACTTCCCGCGCACTCCCGCTTTCTATTATTGCGCCGTCCCGCAATACAGAAACCCTGTCGCAGGTGACGGACACAAGCCCCATGTTGTTCGCCAGATACAGTACGGTGATCCCAAGCTCTTTGCGCAGGTCCTCGATGATTTTCAGGATGCCCGCTTGAATCGTAACATCTAAATTTCGCGTGGGTTCGTCCGCAATAAGCAGCTGAGCGCCGCAGGACAACGCCGCCGCGATAATGACCCTTTGCCGCTGCCCCCCGCTAAGCTCATGCGGGTACTTTTCCATCACCCGCGCGGCGTCGGGCATTTTCACGCGCGCCAGCATTTCGGCGGCACCGGCCTCCGCTTTTTTGCGGTCATGGCCCTTGCAGGCGGTTATAACGTCGGATATCTGCCGCCCCACGGTAAAAACCGGGTTGAGGGTAGACATCGGGTCCTGAAAAATCATGGCGATGCGCCGCCCGCGTATTTTTTCCCGCATATGCTTTTCTGTACAGCCAAGCAAATTCTCGCCGTCAAAAATGATTTTAGAGCTTGGCGTGATTATGCATGGCGGCGCAGGCAAAAGGCGCAAAACCGTCCTCGCAAGCACCGTTTTGCCCGAACCCGACTCCCCCACTATCCCATACGCTTCACCGCGTGAAATTTTGAGGGAGTCTATATCAAGCACCTGTTTTACGCCGTCGGTGGTTTGGAAGCCGACGTTCAGGCCGTTTATCTCAAAGTAAGCGCCCATTTGCTTTTCTCCAAAAATACTACTATAGCTTTCGTGTTTTGGGGTCTAAAATCTCGCGTATGCCGTCGCCCAGCAGGTTAAACGCCAAGACCGCGATGAAAATCGCAACGCCCGGGAAAATACTGTACCACCACGCGCTGAGAAGATAATTGCGGCTGGTGTTGATCATAAGCCCCCATTCGGGCGACGGGGCCTGTGCGCCAAGCCCCAGAAAGCTAAGTGACGCGATTGTGAGGATTACGCCGCCGATATCCATAGAAGCCTGCACGATAACCGGCGCGATGCAGTTTGGCACAATATGCCGCATTATCACCCAGCCGGGCTTTGCCCCTGCCGCCTGTGCCGCGCGTACAAACTGCCGTTCCTTAACCGAAATTGCCTGGGAGCGTATAAGGCGCGTATACCACGGCCACCACGAAAGCGCAATGGCAAGCATGGCGTTTTGCAGGCTGGGGCCTATTAGCGCGGCGATTGCAATAGACAAAAGCAGGGGAGGGAAGCTTAAAAATATATCCGTAACGCGCATGATAACCTCATCCCGCCAGCCGCCGACGGCCCCGGCATACGCGCCCAACGGTATGCCGATCAGAAGCGCAAGCCCAACGGAAATCACCGCCGCGCCTAGTGAAATCCTCGTCCCGAACAGCACACGGCTGAAAATATCGCGGCCCTGCTCGTCCGTGCCGAAAAGATATGTTCCGCTAGGCGCAAGAAGCCCCGCGGACGGGTTTGTAGCCGTACCCGCGTGATCGGGGAAGGTTGCCAGAAGCGGCGCGAAAACAGCCAGCAGTACAAGTATTATTACGGTTACAAGCGAAGCGCGCGTAAGCGAATTGCGCCACAACAGATGGAAGCTGAGCTTCCATTGCCCGGTGTGGGATTTTAAAACGGGGCGGATTTTTGATACAATCATTTTATTCATCTCAAACCCTCACCCTCGGGTCCAGCGCCACTATTATGTCCGCAATTAAGTTTAGCACCACATACGCGCAGGTCGAGAATATGGTCACGCCCATAATCGCGGGGTAATCCATGGTAACAACGGCGCTTGATATGTACATCCCGATCCCCGGCCAGTTAAAAATCGCCTCCACCAAAAATGTGTTGACAAGCGTGTACCCCACCGACAATGTCAAAACGGTTGAGGTCGGCCCCAGGGAATTTTTCAGCGCGTACAGCCACAGCACTTTTGCTTCCGGCACGGCGTAGGAGCGCGCGGACGCGATGTAGTCCTCGCCCAGTATTTCCAGCAGGGCGGAGCGCGTCATCCTGGCGACAAGGCCGATGGGATAAAGCGCAAGCGTTATCCCGGGCAGTATTATATGCTTTAAGGCATCCGCCGCTATGTAGAAATTGCCGGTGATTAGGCTGTCGAAGACTATAAAGCCCGTGATATTGGGGATGTTGTAGAAGATTGCGGTTTCAAAGGATACGCGGCTACCAAGCGGAAGCCAGCCAAGCCCGCCGTAGAAAAGAAGTTGCAAAAACATCCCGACCCAAAATGTAGGGAGCGACACCGCGCCAACGGAAAAAAACCGGCAGATATGGTCAACCGGCTTGTCCTTTGACTTTGCCGAAAGCACGCCCAGTGGGATACCGGCAAACACCGCAAAGAAAGTCGAGAGCAATACAAGCTCCAAAGTAGCGGGCAAAAACCCGACAAGCTCGTCCGTTATAGGCTGGCGGGAGCGCAGGGAACGCCCTAAATCGCCCCGCAGCAGATCCGACACATAGCGCGTATACTGCACATAGACAGGGCGGTCAAGCCCAAGCTCTATCCGGGCTTGGGCTATTTGCTGGCGCGTGGCACGCGGCCCGACCCAGCGCGCGGCCGGGTCGGACGGTATCACCCGTGTTAAAAGAAAGGTGATCGTTATCACGCCGAACAGTACAATCGCGCCGAAAAAGAGCCGCTTTAACAGAAATCTTCCCATTGGGGATGCCTCTACTCTATATATGTTTCATAGAAGAACACGACGCTCGGGTAGGACGGGTTGTCCTTGTAGCCTTTAAAATTGTCGCGGTAAATGCGGACATAGTGCTGGTCGTACATGGGGATTACGGCGGCGGCATCCATGATGATTTTCTGTGCCTCGATGAAAGCGGCGGCACCGGCATTTCGGTCAACGCCGGAAAGCACATTGCCCTCGTCGATTAGGTCGTCCACGCGCGGGTCGCTGAAATAGCTCATGTTAAACAGCGTGTCGTCCTCTGTGTAGAATAGGTTGAGGAGCCACGAGAACGGGCTGGCGTAATCCGGCCACCAATACATCACGAATATATCCTGCGCACGGTCGGGGGATGTTTTTGCGGCTTCCCACTGGCTGTCCCACGGCATCCCGCGGATTTCCAGGGTTACGCCAAGCTTCGCAAGCTCACTGGCAAACAACTCCAGGGAGCGGCGCTGGGGCTCGTCCCCCGCCGTATATGTCGCTGTCAAAGTAAACCCGCCGTCGGGATGGCCGGCCGCCGCCAGCATTTCTTTTGCTTTATCAAGGTCGTACTGATACTGATAGATATCGCTGCCATGCCCCCAAAGCCCGTGCGGGATAATCCCGCGGCCCTGCGTCGCTTCGCCCGCCATAATGTGATTTATCACATCGGAGTACGGGAAAGCGTACGAAAGCGCGCGCCTTACTTCGGGGTCGTCAAGGGGCGCTTTCTGGTTGTTGAAGAACAGCAGCAGGTTCTGGTACGACGTTTCCTCACGCACGGTTATGCCGTCTGCGCCCCTTAATGCGGCGTGGTCTTCCGGCGTTACCTGCAAAATGAACGTAGCCTCGCCGCTTTCTATAAGCTGGCGGCGGGACGCGGTTTCAGGCACTTTCCTTATAATCGCAAGCTCTGTGCGGTTGCCGTCCCATCCGCCCCAATAATCCTTAAATGCTTCCAGTACAACTTCCTCGCCGTGTATGCTGCTTCTTACGGTGTATGGACCTGTACCCGCCACGTTGCCGCTGCTCAGCCAGTCGTCATCGTTGCTTGTCACAGCAGTCGGCGACATGACAAACGCCGCGTAACCGGACGCAACAACAAGGTCAAGCGGGGCGGCATAGTCCAGCGTAATGCGCAGTTTATACTCGCCCACTACCTCGATATCCTCCACCGAATCCCAAATGAACGCGGCGCCTTCGTCCATGTCTATTGTACGGTCGAAGGAGAATTTCACAGCCTCGGCATTCATGACTGTGCCGTCGTGGAATTTTACGCCCTCGCGGATGTCAAACTCCCACACAAGCCCGTCGGCGCTTTGTGTATAGCCGGTGGCAAGCACGTACTCAAAAGCGTCCTCATCGGGTAAGTATCTCAGCAGGGTTTCGTAGATATTATGCATAACAATGATCCCGTTGGAAAACTCCACGCTCGGGTCCCAGTCGAGTATAGGTTCGGAATTATACGCATAATAGACGATTTTGCGGGCATCCGCCGCGCCGCTTTGCCGGTTGCCGCAGGCGGCAAGCGATATAACCAAAAGTGCGGCAAGCGCTAAGATGAAAATACGTTTTGTTGTTTTCCTCATTTTTAAAACTCCCGGAAATAAATTTTTTGGCTGATGGCTGTACATCACAACAGGTTTATTTTAGCACAAATAGAGGGTATAAGTCAAAGATTTTATTGCCTAATGCAAAAATAATGCATAAATATGCAGCGCGCGAAGCGCGCAGGTTTTAGGATTTAGGTTTCAGGTTTTAGGAAAAGGACGGAGCTTGTAAATTCTTCCCTTCCTAAATCCTGAATCCTAAAACCTTAATTCCGGCGTATCCCGCTCAAGCCGCGGAGGCTTTTCTTTTGCTTGTGCAAAAGAAACAAAACACACCGGGGAGACCCCGGACCCCCGCTATGACAAGTCGCATAGCCTTGTGCCTTTCATCGCGCACGTCATAGGCATAGTTCTATAATCCGCCCAATCACCCAGCCGAGCCGGGCTCCAGGTCTCGAACGCGAAAAAAGGAATTAGGAATAAAAGAAATCAAAGACTTTTTCCGCTGTAATTACGTGCGCGGGCGCTTCCGGTGTCGCTCTTTCCTTTAGGTTTGCGCCTGCTTGCCTTTGTGGCTTATTCCCCTCCTTGGAGGGGTGGCAGGCGTAGCCTGACGGGGTGGTTTTAATTGCGCATTTAATATTTCACACCACCGCACCTATAAAATGTTTCACGTGAAACATTTTGTGCGCAACGCATCCGATACTGTAATTATGAATTCTGCTGTTTTTTCCACGCCAAAATCTTCTCCAGATGCTCCTTCACGCGCGCTTCGCGGCCTTGTGTCGTGGGCAGGTAGTACCTTTTGCCCGCAAGGCCGTCCGGCAGGCACTGCATCGCGGTAAGCTTTCCTTCAAAGTCATGGGCGTACTGATAGCCTTTCCCATAATTCAGGTCGGCCATCAGCTTTGTCGGGGCGTTTCGGATATGGAGCGGCACAGGCTCCGCCATGCGTTCCTGCGCGTCCTGCTTTGCCATATAATACGCGACATCCGCCGCGTTGGATTTCGGGGCGAGCGACATATAAATCACAGCATGGCTAAGATGCACGCTGCACTCCGGCATCCCGATAAAATGGCACGCCTGATACGCCGCCACTGCCACATCCAGCGCGCGGGAATCAGCCATGCCGATATCCTCGCTTGCGAAGCGGGTTACGCGCCTTGCCACATAAAGCGGGTCCTCCCCGGCTTCGAGCATACGCGCAAGCCAATACACAGCGGCGTCCGGGTCGCTGTTGCGCATGGATTTATGCAGGGCGGAAATTATGTTGTAATGCTCCTCCCCGCCCTTGTCGTAGAGCAGGGATTTACGGCTGATGCACTGCTCCACGGTTTCCGCGGTGACTGTTGTCTTCTCGCCGTGCATATCGCCGTTTAGTATGACCATTTCCAGCGTACTCAAGGCGGTGCGGGCATCGCCGTTTGCGAAGGCGGCGATCATGCCCAGTATCTCATCGGATATATCGATTTCCTGCCCGCCGAAGCCCTTCGGGCTGCTTAAGGCGTGGCGCAGCACCTGTCCGACATCATCCTCGGTCAGGCCCTGCAGGACAAACACCTTGCATCTGGAAAGCAGCGCCGCGTTAACCTCAAAGGACGGGTTTTCCGTAGTCGCGCCTATAAGCACGATGCTGCCCTTCTCAACAAAAGGCAAAAAAGCGTCCTGCTGCGCTTTATTGAATCGGTGGATCTCGTCTATGAAAAGAATCGTGCGGTCGCCCAGCGCGCGGTTGCGCTCCGCCCTTGCCATGACTTCCTTGATCTCTTTTATGCCGCTTGTAACGGCGCTGAAATCTATAAACGCGGCCTTTGTCTTTCCCGCGATTATCCGCGCCAGCGTTGTTTTGCCGACGCCGGGCGGCCCCCAGAAAATCATCGAGGAAACCCGGTCCCCGTCGATAAGGCGGCGAAGGACCTTGCCCTCGCCCAGAAGGTGCCGCTGGCCGAAGTATTCGCCTAAATCCGCCGGGCGCAGGCGGGAAGCCAGCGGACCGCTCTGCCCCCGGTCATCGAACAGGGATGCTTGACCAATTTCCATCAGATATCCTCGTAACTGCAGACCTTGTTTTTGCCCATGCTTTTTGCGGTGTAAAGCGCCTGATCCGCCTTTAATATAAAATTGTGAATATTGCTTTTTGTAGCGGGCAAAACGGGCGTGTAGGTATTTATGCCGACGCTTACCGTGATGCACGTGTCTTTACCGCTGCAGGGTATCGGCGTGCCCTCGGCGGATTTACGTATGCTTTCGGCAACAGTAAGCGCGCCGGAGGGGCTTGTGCTTGGAAGAAGCACGGCAAATTCCTCGCCGCCCCAGCGCGCGGCAAAATCTGTCGAGCGGTTAAGGGGCGCGCAAATCGCCTGTGTAACCGCCCGCATCGCCGTATCGCCCTGCAAATGCCCGTGCAGGTCGTTGTAGGCCTTGAAGTCGTCAATGTCGATCATTAAGATCGTAAGCGGGGATTTATCCCTTTTCGCGCGGTCCCATTCGAGCCGCAGCCGTTCATCGAAGGCGCGCCTGTTGGCGATGCCCGTCATCTGGTCTGTGACGCTGAGTACCCTAATCTCGTCTATCAGGTTGAGTATCTTAATCTGGTTGAGCACCCGCAGCTTTACGATAGCCGGGCTGAACGGCTTTGCGATATAATCCGCCGCGCCCAAAGCCAAGCCCTTTTGCTCGTCGCCGGAATCTGAAAGCCCCGTGACGAAAATAACCGGTATCTCCTTGGTTTCCTTTGATGCTTTCAGCGCGGAAAGCACCTCATAGCCGTCCATTTCCGGCATAAGGATATCCAGCAGTATCAAATCCGGCAAATTGTTTTTCGCCAGCGCGATCCCGTTTTTCCCGCTTTTTGACGCGTAGACGGTGTAATCCGGGCTTAGTATATGCGACAGCATGACGATGTTGGATTTTTCATCATCAATGATAAGTATGCCGCGCTTTCTTTTTTCGCCCATTGCCATACATCCCCTTTTCAGTGCCCACAATCACTTCAGCTTTTCCAGCTCAACAACGGCCTTCTCAAACTCAAAATCTGTGCCTACGATATATTTGCTTCTCGCTACAGCCACGCACAGCCCAACCGCTCAAGCCGCAAGCCGCAGCGCGCTCCGCACGCAATTATTTACTTTCTTTTTGCGCCGCCAAAAAGAAAGTAACAAAGAAAAACGCGGCTTATGGGGCTGGGGGCCGCTGCCCCCGCTCGCCCCCTAAGAACCCCCGCGACCCCCCGCAGAGGCTGAAGAAGCCACACTTGCCAGTACGACATACTCGTTACAATCAACACGCATCATCTGCCTTCCGCTTTCGCCTTGCGAGGCTCAAATGCTGGGCGCGGGGAAAAAGTTATAAAGAAACAAAGAAAATAGATATTTTTCCCCGCTTGCAGACCTTCAGTTAGCAGTGTAGCCTTTATAGGCACAAATCTACAAAGGCAAGCAGGCACATAACGAAAGCAAGGAGCGACGCCCGGAAGCGCCCGCGCACGTAATAACAGCGGAAAAAGTCTTTGATTTCTTTTGTTCCTAATACCTTTTTTCGCGTTCGAGACCTGGAGCTCGGCTCGGCTGAGCGATTGGGCGGATTATAGAGCTATGCGTATGACGTGCGCGATGAAAGGTACGAAGCTATGCGATTTGTCGGAATGGGGGTCCGGGGTCTCCCCGGCGCGTTTTGGTTACTTTGCCGCGTTGCAAAGTAACTGCCCCCGCGGCATGAGCGGTTAGGCTGTGCGCAGCTACAATGAGAAGAAGGCATATTGTAGGCACAAAATTTACCCCAACCGCGAAACCTGCAAATCATTTCAACTTTTCCAGCTCAGCAGCGGCCTTCTCAAACTCAAAATCCTCTATACAGCGCGCAAGCCTATCCGCCCCGGGTATCCTGCGGATATCGCCGAGCATATCCATGCACGCCATATCCTGTGCGGTAAGCAAAGGCGCCAGCTTTTCGAGCAGCGTGAGTATATCCGCTTTATCCGCAATTTCGCCGGTATCCGGCGTATCGCCCTCGTCAAGCATATAGGCGTATTTTTCCAGGACGGCCTCCAGCTCTGCGCCGAGAAGCCCCAGCTGCCCTTCCTCCAGGCGGTTTATATTGCCCTTCAGCTTATCCTCCGCGCCGGCTGCCGCCGCCTGAAGCCGCGTTTCGCCGATATTCCCCGCGTTGCTTTTCAGCGTATGGACCAGCCTGTGCGCCAAGGTTATGCCGCCCGCGTCTACCGCACGGCTTATATCGGCGAAGGCGGTTTGGCTGCCCTTCACGAAATTGCGCTTTAATGTATCCAGCAGCATTTCATCGTCCGTATACTGCCGCGTTTTATCCGGGGCGGTATATCCCCACGGCGTGATATACTTCATCAGGCATTTATACAGCTCCCTCGATGAGAACGGCTTGCCCAAATAACCCTGCATCCCGTTTGCCTTGTATACCTCCAGGTCGTTTATCATCACATTGGCAGTCAGCGCCACTATGGGGGTTTTCACGCCCATCCCGGAGATTTTCTGCGCCGCCTCCAGTCCGTCCATAACGGGCATATGGATATCCATGAAGATCAAATCGAAGGGCTTTTCACCGCTGTTATGCCGCTGCGCAATGATGTCCACGCCTTCTTTCCCGTCATAGGCTACCACGGTTTGGATGCCCACGCGCGTAAGATGCTCGCATACCACCTGCTGGTTCATTTCGTTGTCCTCGCAGATCAGTATCTCCGCGTTAAATTTCGGCCGCTCTGCCTGCCCGTTAGCTTTTTCCGCCGGCACCGCGCCCGATGGTGCGTCGATCAGCGCAAACGGGATCTCAAAGCTGAACATACTGCCGATGCCGACCGCGCTGGTGACTTTCAGCTCCCCGCCCATCATCTCGACTAAATTTTTCGTTATCGCAAGCCCCAGCCCCGTACCGGTGTATTTGCGGGATATCTCGCCGTCCCCCTGTATGAATGGCTCGAAGATTTTATCCAGCTGCATCGGGCTTATGCCGATCCCGCTGTCCTTTACTTCAAAGTGTATCACGGCGGTGTCCTCGCCGGAGCTGACGACGGACGCCAGCAGCTTGATCGTGCCGGAATTTGTAAACTTCACGGCGTTGGACAACAGGTTTGTGATCACCTGGCGCAGCCTTATGGGGTCGCCGATAAGCTTTTTGCCGATGGACGGCTCGGCGTAGCAGTACAGCGACAGGCCCTTTTCCTCGACCTTCGGCATGATCATCGACTTGCAATGCTCGTAGATATCATGCACATCAAACGGTATCCGTTCCAGCGTAAGCTTGCCGGATTCGATTTTGGAAATATCCAGGATGTCGTTTATTATATGGAGCATCCAGTCCGCGTTGTCCGATATTTTCAGGAGATAATCCCTTGTCTTCGCGGAAACGTCGCCGTCCCGCGCAAGCTCCGCAAAGCCCATTATAGAGTTCATGGGCGTGCGTATCTCGTGGCTCATATTCGCCAGGAAGATAGATTTTATCCGGTTGGCCTCGTTTGCCGTTGTCAGCGCTGTTTCCAGCCGGTCATATGTTTCGCGCAGCGCAATGAGCATTTCGTGGCGCAAAACAGCGTTTGTTATAAGCATGGCGGCGGAGCTCATCAGCGATTCCTCAACCTCGGTGAACACCCGCTCGTTCACGAAATCGTCGAAGCCCGCGAACCCCCAAAAAACGTCATTGATAATTATCGGGACGACAAGTATGGACTTCATCGCTTTGAGCAGCTTCTGCGCGTCCTCCCCCTGCTCCTCAATAATATCGGTCATGACGGCGTTTATGCATTTTCTGTCGGAGAGCATACCCTCCCAGCTCGGTAGCTGTGTGAACGGCACATCCTTGGTCCACGGCTGCCCGAGCCGCGTTTTGCCGCCGCCGATCCAATCGTATTCCAAATCGCAGTATAAATTCCCGTCTATCTTATGATTGCGCCACATACACGCGCACCCGACGCCCAAGGCTTTTGCCAATATGCCCAAGCTTTTGTTTACATCCTGCTCGAAGTTAATTGCCTCCGAGGTCAGCAGAAGCTCCGCCACGCTGTTTACGGCGCGCATAAGGCTGTCGCGGTATGCGTTTTCCTTCATTGCTTTGTTATGGGCGCGCATATCCCTTGTGTAGCCGATCACGGCGTAGTCGTCGTTGTAGTTTACCCGTATGAGCCTGATTTCGGCGGGCAAGAGGGAACCGTCGGCGGGGATCCTGTGCATCCAGTCGAATGTACAGCTCCCTTCATAAAACGCTTTTTGTACAGCAAGGAAAGCTTTTTCGTCCGAACGCTGGCCGTCGGGCTGAAATTCCGGGGAGCAGTCCGGCATAAACCGGTCCAGATACTCCTGCTTATCCTTAAAGCCGTACAGTCTGACCGCGGCCGCGTTGCAGTCTATGGTCTTGAAATTCTTGTCCCAAAGCTGGCAGCACATGGGCGATGTGTCCAGCATCAGCTTCATGCGTTTTTCGGCTTCGGCTATTTTGCGCTCCGACTCGGCGCGCGAAACCGCGTTTGTCAGCAGATACGCCGCGTACCGCAGCATATCGGTGCAGTCGCTGTCAAAAAAGCGCTCATCCTTGCGGTCCTCAAAAAGCACGAAGCCGGTAAAATTATTTTTTATGAATACCGGCACAACCAAAGCGGACACAACGCCGTAGGCTTTCAGAACGGCGGATTCCTGCGGCGGCAGAAGGCTTACCGGGCTGTTGAGGATTTTATTTTCTTTAAGGATATTTTCCCAGGTCGGCGCGAAATGCGCGTATGCCACGTCCACAAGTTCCTCTGTCGGCTTTGTAGTGCCGCCGGATGCTTTGTCCCAGCGGTAGACCATCGACCCGTGCAGGCCATCCGCCTGCATGGAATTATGCCAGACCGAAAGCCTTTCCAGGCCCGCCAGTTCGGCTATGGGCGCAATGCCCGCCGCCATGTTTTCCCCGAAAGTGTCCTCGTCGCGCGAAACAAAAACAACGGAGCTTTCGTTGAGCGTATCCATCATCAGCTCGCGGCGCTTTATTTGCTCTTCCGTCCGCTTTTGCTCCGTGACATCCTCGATAATGGCAAGCGAGGATGACTTGCCCTTATAATTCACATTGCAGGAGGTAATCCGCGCCGTAAACAGCTCGCCGCTGAGCCTAAAGCACTGAAAATCCATGGGCACCCTGTCCAGCCCGAAAAATTCCTCTGCCAGGTCAACGGTCAGCCGCCCGTCGGGCTGTACCTCGGGCATGAAATCGAACGCGCTCTTCCCCGCGATATCCCTCTCGAAATCCTCACAGCCGAAAATATCCATGGACGCCTTGTTTGCGTAAACAAGCTCCCCGTCCTCCATCCGCACTATCCTTATCCCAACAGACATCGAATCCAGTATGAACGCCAGGTTCTCGTTCATGTCAATAATCTGGCTCTCCATTGCCTTGCGGTCGGTTATGTCCAGCCAAGAGCCGGCCTCCCTCAGCGGCGTGCCGTCCTTGTCCCTGAGCGTGGCGCCGAAAGCGTGGAAATGCCTGTAGTTGCCGTCCTTATGCAATACGCGGAATTCCAGCTCGCAGGACTGGTCGCTTGCCCGGTCCAGGATATGCCCGACACAGGTGCTGATCGCGCGGTCTTTGTCTTCGGGGTGCAGGCGGTCGATCCAGCTTGCGAAAACATTCGGGAAGTCGTTTTCGTCGGTAAACCCCAGCGCCTGGCGCAGCTCCTGCGACCAGGTGATCTTGTTGCCCGGGTTAAGGGGGTCGCCGTCCACCACGTCCATATCCCACATGACCATCCCCATGGATTGGCACGTAAGCTTATAGCGCATAATATCGTATTCAAGCAGCGCGCGGAATTTGGCGATGCCCGATTTTACCAGACGGATTGTAAGCGCGTCCCCCTCCGATAATCCGTCCGTGCTGAGCGAAAAGCTGAAATCCCCCGCCTCCGCGGCGCTGACAAGGCTTTGCAGCTCCTGCAAAAGCTCTCTTTTATCCCCTGCTGCGTCTGTATTAGGCATATTTTATTCTCCTGTCCCCATCGTGGCCGCGGCTAAAGCCGAATTTTCAATATGGCAATTGTACCATAATTTTTGCCTGTTGTAAATGCCTGACTATTGCAGTTTTCCATACAAAATGGTATGATTTACATAGAAACAACACGAAAGGACGGATTTTTTTATGAAGCTGCCCGGTTATCATGAAAACCCAAAATCCCTGCACGTGGGCTGCGCCCCGAACCGTTCCTACTACATACCCTGCCGCACAAAAGAAGAGGCAGCCACGGGCATAAGGGAACATTCCTCCCGAATGATCATGCTTGGGGGCGCGTGGGATTTTTTGTATTGCCCATCCCCCCACCATGTCCCCGAAGGCGCGGTTTCCCCGGAGTATGACCGCGGCGGGTTCGATACAATCCCCGTTCCGTCCGTTTGGCAGAACCACGGCTACGACCGCCACCAATACACAAATGTCCGCTACCCTATCCCCTTTGACCCGCCGTTTGTCCCAACGCTGAACCCCTGCGGGCTGTATGCCCGTGCTATAACGCTCGATTTGGAACAGGGCAGCCGGTATTACCTTAACTTTGAGGGGGTTGATTCCTGCTTCTACCTGTACATCAACGGCATAGAAGCCGGATACAGCCAGGTTTCCCACTCCACAAGCGAATTTGACGTGACAAAACACCTGCGCCGGGGCGAAAACACAATCGCCGTGCTTGTGCTGAAATGGTGCGACGGCACATATCTGGAGGATCAGGACAAGCTGCGCACATCCGGCATCTTCCGCGATTTGTATCTTCTCGTGCGCCCGGAAGCCCATCTGCGGGATTATTTCGTACATACATCCATACAGGGCGAAAATGCCGTGATAAGCGTAGAATTTGACTACACCGGCCCGGTTTGCGATACATTTTGCACGCTCACAGATCCCTCCGGGAAAGAAATCGGCAGGGATCGGGCGGAAAACCGCAAAATCTCCTTCACTGTAGAAAACGCGCAGCTCTGGAGCCCGGAGCGCCCCGCGCTCTACTCCCTTCTCATCGAAGCGGGCGGCGAGGCGATACTGCAGGCCGTGGGCATCCGCGAGATAAAAGCAGAAAACGGGATAGTGCTGTTCAACGGCGTGCCTGTAAAAATGAAAGGCGTGAACCGCCACGACAGCGACCCATACACCGGCCCCGCGATTTCTATAGCACAGGCAGTGCGCGATTTGGCAATTATGAAGGCGCATAACATAAACGCGATCCGCACTTCGCATTACCCGAACGCGCCTTGGTTTGTACAGCTTTGCGACTACTACGGCTTCTATGTCATCGACGAAAGCGATGTAGAGGCCCACGGCGGCGTGGAGCTTATCGGCGGGAGCCGCAGTGAAACCTATTCAATAATCGCGATGGACGAAAGGTTCGACAAGCCCATACTCGACCGCGTACAACGCAACGTAATCCGCGATAAAAACAGCCCGAGCGTTGTGATCTGGTCCATGGGCAACGAGGCCGGCTGGGGCCCGAGCTTTGAAAAGGCGGGGCGCTGGATAAAAGAATACGACCCGTCCCGCCTTGTCCATTATGAGGGCGAAAACAACCCAAAATCCGATTATGTGCAGGACCGTTCGATGCTGGATGTAAGGAGCCGTATGTACGCCCCCGTAGAATGGGTGGATGAATTTTTCAGCTCAGAAGAAGGCGGCCGCAAGCCGTTTGTACAGTGCGAGTTCATTCACGCCATGGGCAACGGCCCCGGCGACGCCGAGGAAAATTATCTGCAGATGCAAAAATACCCCGGCTACTTCGGCCAGTTTGTATGGGAGTGGTGCGACCACAGCGTATATATGGGGAAAACGCCGGACGGCAGGCATAAATTTTTCTACGGCGGCGATTTCGGCGAATTCCCGCACGACGGCAACTTCTGCATGGACGGGCTGGTCTATCCCGACCGCACGCCCCATACCGGCCTGCTCGAATACAAAAACGTCATCCGCCCGGCACGCGCGGCTCTTTGCGAAGGCGGCGTGAGCATCACGAACATGATGGATTTTACAGACCTCGGCGATTACCTTATGGTTGATTACGAGGTCACGCAAAATGAAGAGGCGCTGCGCTCGGGCGCCT
>Ga0099364_10005561_pt1 | contig 18658 bp, 18 predicted proteins | sample TergutTh196P3_FD_73070 | JGI IMG/M metagenome (GOLD analysis project Ga0099364, IMG submission 73070) | Microcerotermes parvus P3 segment gut microbial communities from Pointe-Noire, Republic of the Congo - Th196 P3 | ecosystem: Host-associated > Arthropoda: Insects > Digestive system > Gut ...
GAAGTGTAAGATGTTGAAGTAATCCGATTTTTTTTCAAAAAGTTGCACAATTCAACAACTTTATATATTTTTGCGGCATGAAAAGAAGGGTAAAAACATACGGCGGGTATTTTGAGCGGTTTATAGAAACGCTGTTGCCCAAAGAATTGATAAAGTTGAATTACATCATCTCGCTTCTCGAAACCAGCGACCGTGTACCAACGAAATTTATCAAGCATATTGGCGATGGTTTGTATGAGCTTCGTTTGGAGTACAATGGCAATATTTATCGTGTGTTTTTTATCTTCGACGAAGGACAAATCGTGGTGTTATTCAATGGTTTTCAAAAGAAAACTCAAAAGACGCCACAAGGTGAAATTGATAAGGCATTAAAAATAAAGGAGGCATATTATGCAGACAAACGATCACAAAACGCGTGATTACAGCGCGGTATTAGAAGCCCAATACGGGGCTCACGGAACGCCGGAAAGAGCCAGATTTGACGAGGAAGCATACGCTTTCTACACAAGTCAAATATTGCTTGAAATCCGAAAAGAAGCAAAAGTAACGCAAACAGAACTTGCCCATCGGATAGGCGCAGACAAATCGTATATTTCGCGCATAGAGAAGGGAATAACCGTTCCGAGTGTCGCTACTTTTTACCGCATTGCTGCGGCTTTGGGGCTTTCGGTCGAATTGAACAGGCAGATTGCTGTGTAAGACACAAATTCAGAAATTGCACAGGGGCGAGGTAATACTCAACGATGCAATGCCTCTTAAATGTTATTCAGCGTGGCTTGATAGTAAATTCTGTCCCGCCGTTCGATACCGTCAAGATGTACGTGCCGTCTTTCTGCGGCAGGCTAAAACCGTTAATACTGTCGTTTCCAACGTTCATATTGCCGTTTTTGACAATTTTTACGCCTTCTTTCAGTTGCTCTAAAGTTCTTTGGTGCATGTGAAATATTTTTAAAACCGCAAAGATAGCAAAAGCAAAGAGCTTATCAAAATTTTTTACAACCCTGCGTACTTTTTTTTGCATTTAGTTTGCATATAGTTTGTACTTTGTTTAAAATTGATTACTTTTGCATTTTAAAATTTTTGTAGAACGATGTTCGTGTCAAATCTGACTGCTGCGCATAATACCCTGTCGGCATATATGCTATTTTAGACTTGTGCGTAAGGCGTATTGAGATGGGAAATTTACCATCTCTGCGCTTTTGATGCTTACGCACTGTTATTCTGAATGTTGCCATTTCTTCTTGTTTTTAATTTTTCGGTAAACTATCGGTAAATTTTGCCGCAAAAATATCACATTTTTTTGATTTTTCCTAACCGAAGATTTACCGAAAACACAATCAAAAAAGCCCTACATCTTCTGTAAGGCTTGACTTTAAAGAGTGGAGACAATCGGAATCGAACCGACGACCTTTTGACTGCCAGTCAAACGCTCTAGCCAACTGAGCTATGCCCCCATCGAATTTGCGGCGGCAAAGGTAGACATTTTTTTTTGAAATAAAAAAAATATTTTTAACAGTTTTTTTTACAACTGTTTGAAAAAGTCATTACCTTTGTCATCTACAAGTATAAATGCCGGAAAATTTTCTACCTCAATTTTCCATATTGCTTCCATTCCAAGTTCAGGATATTCAACACATTCAAGATTTTTAATATTGTTTTGTGCGAGTATTGCCGCCGGTCCGCCTATTGAGCCCAGATAAAATCCGCCGTGTTTTTTGCAGGCGTCTGTAACTTGCTGACTGCGATTGCCTTTGGCTAACATTATCATACTTCCGCCTTGGCTTTGAAACAAATCTACGTAAAAGTCCATACGTCCGGCAGTGGTAGGTCCCATTGAGCCGCATGCCATTCCTTCCGGAGTTTTAGCCGGTCCGGCATAGTATATTGGATGGTCTTTGATGTATTGCGGTAGCCCTTCGCCTTTGTCAATTCTTTCTTTTAGTTTTGCATGAGCAATGTCGCGTCCTACAATAATTGTTCCGTTGAGCGATAAAAGGGTGGCAACCGGATATTTCGACAATTCAGCCAATATTTCTTTCATTGGTCGATTCAAATCAATTTTGACTGCGTTCATTTCGTTCGTTCGGCGCAATTCTTCAGGAATAAAGCGTCCGGGGTTATCTTCTAATTTTTCTATCCACACGCCATTTTTGTTTATTTTTGCTTTAATATTTCTGTCTGCCGAACACGAAACCGCCATTCCTACAGGACAAGACGCTCCGTGACGCGGCAACCGTACAATACGTATGTCGTGTGCATAGTGTTTGCCGCCAAATTGAGCGCCTAATCCTATCTTTTGCGCCGCCTTCAACATTTTTTCTTCCAATTCTATATCGCGAAAAGCTTGTCCGCCTTCGTTACCAGCGGTTGGAAGTTCGTCGTAGTATCTTGTCGAAGCAAGTTTTGCAGTTTTAAGGCATTGGTCGGCTGATGTGCCGCCAATTGCAAAGGCTATATGATATGGAGGACATGCTGCCGTTCCAAGTGTTTTTATCTTGTCTATGATAAATTTTTCTAATGCTTCGGGGTTTAATAGCGCTTTGGTTTCCTGAAATAACGCTGTTTTGTTGCTCGAACCACCACCTTTGGCTATGCACAGAAATTTATATTCATCGCCGTCGCATGAAAATATGTCAATTTGGGCAGGAAGGTTTGTGTTAGAATTTATCTCTGTATACATATCTAAGGGTATGGTCTGCGAATAGCGCAGATTTTCGCCTGTGTAAGTTTCATATACGCCTTTTGAGAGAGCTTGTTCATCGCCTCCGCCAGTCCAAACATGTTGTCCTTTTTTGGCTACTATTGTTGCTGTTCCGGTGTCTTGACAAAATGGCAATACGCCTTTTGCTGAAATATCGGCATTTAATAACATCGTTAAGGCTACAACCCTGTCATTATTAGAAGCTTCGGGGTCAGACAAGATGTCGGCAACTTGTTTTTGGTGCGATGTTCTCAACATAAATGAGCAATCGCGGAAACATACTTGCGCCAGTTTGGTCAAAGTTTCGGGCGCAACAATCAAAATTTCTTTACCTTCAAAAATCGATGTAGAAATTCCTTCGCTTGTAAGCAAATAATATTCCGTTTCATCTTTTTTGACTTCCGGAAATGGTTTTTGGTATTTAAATGGAGGTACTGTCATTTTTAATTTTTAATTTTTAATTTTCAATTTCCCGCACCGCTTTCTCTCCATGCCTCAATCTCTTCGACAGTCCAATATTGTTGCGTTTGTTTGGGCTTGGGAAAAAACATGTCATGGTGAGTGATGCCGCATCTTTTCATCATTTCGATGCAATATTCAAGTTGTCCCACTTCGGGGTCTACGTTGTTAGTTCCGAACGCAAAACGTACGCCCGCTTCTTTTGCAATTCTGATTATTCTTTCGTTTGGTATTTGGTAGTAGGCATTTATTTCCATTGCAATACCTGTTTGCAGCAAGGCTCTAATGACCCTGTTTATACGCTCGTCTGTCCAAAGCTCATCGTAGAATGGTCTCATCTGTTCGGGCAAAAATGTGGGGTTGACATATATGTCAAACGGCTCATTCATAATTATTTGAACCGTTCGGTCAACAATTACGTCCATGTATCTTTCAAATGGTATATCTATGAAGGTTTCTTCTGGTATCCACAGTCGTGTGCGTCTTCCTCTGTGGTCGTTGAATGTCAAGGCATCTGTGATTATGTAATCAAATTGCGAATAGGCGTCTTTAGAGAAAATTGTAAGCCATTCGCGACCTTCGGCTTGCATTGCCTGAAAACTGGAAAGATTTTTGGTAGTATCAAGATATGTAAAAATATCCTCATCTGAAGTAACCGGAAAACCTAAACCGCAATTAGGGGAAATTCCGTAGAAAATTCCAATTTTGCGAGAATTGTCCATAGCCTGTTCTTGATTCCAGCCTTTCAGGTGTACATGGAAATCAATTAGAGGAAAACCGGCTTGCTGCAAACGAATTATATCGCAATCCAATTCGCACATGGCATCGGTACGCTCCGGTTGTTCATCATCGGGCAGAGGCATAAGCATGAGGGTTTTGAACATCACGTTGCTGCTTGTGTAATTGCTCAACGCGAAAGAACCCTGTGATAACAGCATACCGCTATACTCTTCTGTACGGTACGGCTCATCCGGCTCAACGTAGTCTACAACAAGAACGTCGTTGACCCTGACAGTAATGTGTTTGTCAACCACTCTAACATTCAGTTTAAACCATTCATTGTCGTTAGCCATACTCTTAAAAACATTGCGAATGGCTCCAAGACTTCCGGTTTTGCGCCGTTCTTCGCTTGTAGGCGTATTGCCAATAAGAACTTGATAGCCAGACATATTTCCGGAGTGAATCCATAAAATTGCAACTGCATCCGGCTCTGTTTTGACTTCGGCAGCCAATTCAAAGTTTTTAAATCGTCCCTTATGCACATCGCCTATGTAATAATGTGCTGCAGGACCGATTAACAACAGGGTGTCGGCTAAATATGCAAAACTCGCGCCTCGTCCGTCTGTATGCCAATAGTTTCTTGGGCTTTCCGGCATTATAGACACCCACTGTCCGGTATAATCAACCGGCTTAACTTTACATGCTACCATTGAACACGTAATAGTCAGGATTAACAAATATTTACATGCTTTCATTTAAACGTTATGTTTAAGTTAAATATCTACCGCATCAATCTTGCAGTTACGTTACTAATCATTCCACGTTCGTCTCCGGGTGGTGTCCCGACATATTCAACGTTTACCGTCGGCTGGGCGGGTCGTCTTCTGCCAGTGCGTATTTGAGCGCTGTAGACAACCTGATTTTCACCGCGCAAGGTTCCTTCGAGGAAGATTACGTATCTTCCTGCCGGAACAGCAACGCCACGGCTGTCTGTGCCGTCCCAGCTATAAGTTAAACTTCCTGCGCTGGGAGTGGCTCCGGAAAAACCGTCTACAGGGAAATTTTCCGTAGTGGAAATACCCGATTGTTTTACCCATAATGGAAGAGATGATGCTCTGCGTTGCCAGCCGCCATTAGCGGTAAAAGCAGTAGCGTACAGGGTAGTTATATAGCGTCCCTTGTCGTCTTCAATCCACACTGCGAACTGGTTGCTACCAGAGCCAGATTGTCGCGTAAAAGTAAGAGACAACTCAGCTACCGGCTGGGAGGTGGCAGTAACAGCGTTTACAAAAGCTAAACCCACGAACACAGATAAACTGCACAGACAGATTGCTGTAGCAATCACATTCCTAAATTTTAATTTGCTATTCTTCATTTTATAAAAAGTATTAAATAATTAACCGCAAAGTTACGATTTTTTTTTGTATAAAAAAAATTTTTTAAGCTAAAATTTTATTTTTTTTTTAATTATTATGAATAATATTAGTATCTTCGCGGCTTGAAACTTTTAAAATATTTTATATACATTAGTAGATTTATATTTTGCAGGATATGAAAACAATAAAGAAGAATGTATCAATAATTTTAGTCTGTTTTGCCTTAGTTTCCGGTTGTGACAATCCCAAGCCACAAATACAGGGGCTACCGTCAAGCAAAGAACTTAATCGTTCATTTGGCAAACATGACAAGGCAGCGTTTTTGTCGCCTGCGAAGGTTTATCGTCCGGAAACATGGTTTCACTTTATCGGTGGAAACGTGTCTGCCGAGGGCATCACAGCCGATTTGGAAGCGATTGCCCAAGCGGGGTTTTCGGGAGTTCAACTTTTTCATGGACAGTTTGGAGGCGCGTGGCCCGGCGTAACCCCCCAGATAGTGAGTTTAAGCGAATTATGGGACGATGTGGTAAAACACGCCGCTGAAGAATGTAGGCGATTAGGCTTGCGCTTCACAATGCAAAACTGTCCGGGATGGGCTACCGCCGGCGGACCATGGATAGAACCGGCAAACGCGATGAGACAGTTAGTGTGGAACCGCACCGATGTAGAGAAAGGCAACAGTGATTTTGCAATAGCGCAACCACAGCCAAGCGCCGAGCAATGGCGAGATTACAGGGATATAGCTGTTATTGCCTTTCCTACGCCGCTTGACGATACAAACAAACCGCTTATTCCCGTTTCTATAAAGAGCAATCGCCCTGAATTGCCTTGGACTGAATGGTTAGCGGGTACGCCCGGCGTAAGATATACTTTTGCGCCCACGCCCGAAAACGAACCGTATTGGGTAGAGGTAGACTTTCCCGATGTTACCACAGTTCGTACCATTGAATTTTCGAGTGTCAACGGTTTCAGTCATATGTGGTCCTACGAGCCGGGCGTTGCTGTAACCGTTGAGGCTGTTTTAGACGATGGCGCAACGTTGGAAGTTCTGCGTGTCGAGATGCCGCAAGCCAGTTGGCAAGACGACCAGCCAATTTCATTTGCCTGCAACGAAATTTCTAACGCGCGGACATATCGTATAAACATTACTAACAAAAACAATATGACTATCAGTTCGTTACGTTTGTTTTCGGCTGCCCGAAAAAATAATTGGCAATCTGAAGCCGGCTGGACGTTGCGTAGCCTTGTTCGTCAAAACGATAACCCACAGCAATCGAAAGACGCCTTTGTAGACCCGCTTCAAATTCGTGATATATCAGCCTTTATGGACACTCAAGGCAATATCAAATGGGATGTTCCCGATGGAAAATGGACTGTATTGCGCATCGGACACGTAAATGCCGGACGACGTAATTCTCCGGCGCCGCCGGAAGCAACAGGATGGGAATGTGACAAACTATCAAAATCGGGAGTAGATGTGCATTTTGCAGGCTACATCGGACGACTTGCCGGTAAAGACGGTCCCTTAGCCAACGGCTTATTGAACGGGATGTTGATAGACAGTTGGGAATGTAGAACACAGACGTGGACAAACGATATGGAAGCGGAATTTGAAAATATATCCGGTTATGCGCTTCGCGAATGGTTTCCGGCTTTGTTCGGATACGTTGTAGACGACCACGAAACAACGACGCGTTTTTTGCGCGACTGGCGTAACGCTGTTGGCGAACTGTTTTCAAACAATTTTTACGGACGCATGGCTAAACACGCAAGAGACAACGGTTTAACCTTTTCTTACGAAACCGCTGCGGGCGACATTGTTCCTGCAGATATACTCGAATTTTTCAAACATGCAGATATACCTATGTGCGAATTTTGGCATCCAATGTCAGAAAACTATGTTGGCTCGCTCAATTTTAAACCTGTTAAGCCCACTGCCTCTGCTGCGCGTGTATATGGCAAACCGCGCGTAGCCGCCGAAGCCTTCACCTCTTTCAACCTGACATGGGACGAGCAATGGGACATGCTCAAAGAAGTAGCCAACATCAATAAAATAGAAGGCGTAACGCACTTTGTATTCCACACATACACGCACAATCCGCGCACAGACTTTTTGCCGCCCGGAACGTCGTTTGGTTCAAATATCGGAACACCTTTTCTGCGTGGGCAAACATGGTGGAAACATATGCACGAGTTCACAACCTACCTTGCGCGATGCACTTACATGCTCGAGCGTGGCAAGCCTGTTTCCGATGTGTTATGGTATCTTGGCGACGAGATAAACCACAAACCCGACCAAAACGCGCCGTTTCCCGAAGGTTTCAAGTATGATTACTGCAATCCCGACGTACTTTTGAACCGGCTCACTGTGCGCAACGGAATGATAACCACGCCCGAAGGCATCCAGTATCGCGTGTTGTGGATACCCGACAACCCGCGAATGTTGCCGCAAACATTAGAAAAATTGTATTCTCTTGCTCATGCCGGAGCAACAATTATAGGTAATCCGCCGCAAGGACTGGCTACACTTTCGGGCGCTGATGCAGCGCAACAACGCTTTGATACAGCCGTGCGCAACATTTGGGGAGAAACCCGCGAGCGTGGAATAAAAAATCTGGGAAAAGGAGCCATCGTTTCAGGAATGACCATCGACGAGGCTTTAAAAGAATTGAAAATACAGCCCGACGTTTTAGGCGATGCTCTATGGTTGCACCGCAGCATTGATGGCGCGGACTGGTACTATGTTTGCGCTCCGTTAAATAATGGCGTCAGCGCAAAATGGAACCCCCAAGTTAGAAACTACGGAGATTATTTATGTGGTACAATAGGCGATGGTTTCAGCGGAACGCTTGATTTTCGCAACGCAGGACACGTCGAAATATGGGATCCCGTGACCGGCGCCATAACACCGGCTGAAGCCCAACGCAACGGCGAACGTACTTTAGTTACGCTCGATTTGCCGCCGGCAGGCTCATGTTTTGTCGTTTTCCGAAAAAAAGGAAATCCAACACCGCAGAGCCGTCATTGCGGGCTTGACCCGCAATCCCCTCATAGCCAAATTCAACTCAACACGCCATGGACGCTTACTTTTCCCGAAGGCTGGGGCGCCCCGTCTTCGCTCCTCGTTGATGAGTTGAAAGCATGGAAAGACCTTGACGTTTCCGACGAAGCCAAAGCATTTTCAGGCTCTGTTGTCTACACCACAACGTTTGAAGTCGGCGAATTAAGATCCGGCATGTGTTTCACTCTTGACCTTGGTCGCGTTGCAATGATAGCCGCTGTTTCAGTCAACGGCAAACCGCTACGCACGTTGTGGACGCCGCCTTATAGCGTGGATGTGACGGAAGCAATCCAATCGGGAACCAATACGCTAACCGTAGAAGTGACAAGTTCATGGTTTAACAGGTTGGTATATGATGCCGGAATGCCCGAAGACCAGCGAAAGACATGGACAATAGCCGGTCCTGCAAGGGACAGGGCGTTGAGAGAAAGTGGATTGATAGGACCGGTTGCGCTTTACGTAGATCAAAAAATATTAAAAAAATGAGTCACATAACCCAAAACATCAAAAAATTACGTGCCGAAATTCCATTTGACGTAAAAATTGTTGCTATTAGCAAAACACATTCAGTAAAGCAAATACGTGAGGCAATGGAATCCGGACACAATATTTTTGGAGAAAGCAGAGTGCAGGAATTGATTGCAAAATATAAGCAAATTTCTGATGTACAATGGCACATGGTTGGGCATTTGCAAACCAATAAGGTAAAACTAATTGTTCCTTTTGTTCACATGATACAATCGGTAGACTCCCTACGGCTGATTGATGAGATTAACAAACAGGCTATTAATCATAATCGTGTAATAGACTGCTTGTTGCAAGTACATATTGCACGTGAAGAAGCGAAATTCGGGTTTAGCGAGCCGGAATTAATAAAGCTGATTGAAAAAGGCGCCTTTGAAAACCTCAAACACGTCAAAATTTGTGGTTTAATGGGCATGGCAACGTTTACCGACGACATGAACGCCGTTCGTTTGGAATTTCGAAGACTGAACAATTTTTTTAAGCTATTGCGTAAGTCATACTTTTGTGACAACCCGTTTTTTACTGAGCTATCTATGGGAATGTCAGCCGATTACAATATAGCTATAGAAGAAGGCGCCACTATCATTCGACCCGGGTCAACAATTTTTGCAAAAAAATATTAATTTGATACAATAAAATAAAAACATATGCGTTATTACTTCAATTTTTTTAACTATATAATTAATATGTATAAAACAAGCATTAGCGCTCTATTCGTTTTGTGTGCGTTGTCTACGGCAACGGCAAGCAAACTCAATAGCGATAATCTCCACCGCATTAACAGTGTCAGTACTGCTGTTCCTTTTTTGACTATTGCTCCTGATTCGCGTTCAGCCGGCATGGGCGATGTGGGCGTTGCCACTACTCCCGATGCAAATTCTCTGCATTGGAACCCTGCCAAGTACGCTTTCGTGAAGATTGAAGAATCTGTTTCACTTTCGTACTCGCCTTGGCTTCGTGGATTGGTAAATGACATGAATTTGGTGTACCTGACTTGGTACAAAAGAATTGAAGAACAGCAAGTTATTGCAGCTTCATTGCGTTATTTCAACATGGGCTCAATAGAGTTTAGAGACGGTCATGGTACTTCTATGGGTCCCCCCCGACGGCCTAACGAATTTGCCATCGACATGGCATACTCACGTATGTTTTCAGAAAACATGAGCGCAGCTCTTGCTTTTCGTTATATAAGGTCTGATATTTCGGCTGGGTTTTCCAATTCGGGATTAGATGCAAAAGCAGGCAACTCATTTGCGGCTGATTTAGGAATGTTCTACAATTCTGAATTTGACCTTTTGGATGAAAGTGGCAATTGGGCGTTAGGTCTTAATATTTCGAACATTGGTACTAAAATGTCGTACTCTAACGACCAATACAGAATGTTTATCCCTATAAATTTGCGATTTGGCGGCTCGTTAGGGATTAATTTAGACAGCTACAACAAGATGACTTTTGCTGTAGATTTAAACAAACTGCTTGTTCCTACTCCGCCTATTTACGACAATGATGGCAATATTAGCGGTGGTAAATCTCACGATGTGCCGGTTGTTCAGGGAATATTTCAGTCGTTTTACGATGCGCCCGGTGGAATAAACGAAGAATTGCGAGAAATTTCATACGGATTTGGACTTGAATACCTCTACAGAGAAGTTTTTGCTGTGCGTACCGGTTTTTTCTACGAACATCCAACGAAAGGTAATCGAAGATACTTCACGATGGGAGCAGGTTTAAACATGAACATGCTCGATATAGACTTTTCGTATCTTATTCCAACTGTCGGTCAAAACAATCCATTAAGCAATACGCTGAGGTTTACGGTAATATTCAATTTTGGCAGAAATCTTAGAACGTCTTAATGCAATTTTTGTTTATCTGTGATGCGCGTAGGTCTTGGTTTTGATGTACATAAACTCGTTGAAGGAACGCCTTTTACGCTTGGCGGGGTTGTTATTCCTCATCACAAGGGCGCTACCGGACATTCAGATGCCGACACATTAATACATGCCGTCTGCGATGCACTGTTGGGGGCTGCAAATTTAGGCGATATAGGTTTGCATTTTCCTGATACAGACCCGAGTATAAAAAACATAGACAGCAAAATTCTTCTAAAAAAAGTTGTGCAAATGATAGAACAAAAAGGCTATACAATTGTAAATGTTGATACTACCGTTTGTCTTCAACAACCAAAACTGCAACCATACATCGCGCTAATGCAGAAAACATTAGCACAAACAATGTCAATTCCCGCCGAAGATATCTCAATAAAAGCTACAACAAGCGAAAAATTAGGCTACACAGGGCGTGAAGAAGGAATATCTGCGTATGCAGTAGCGTTAATAAAAAAATCTTGATTTTTGATATAAAAAAAAATGAAAAAAATAAAAACAGCAATAATGGGAGGATACGGCTCGTTTCACGAAATAGCTGCTATCCACTACTTCAACGATTTGAATTTGAATGTTGATATTGTTACCAGCGAATCATTTGACGAACAGTTCAGCCTGATGAAAACAGGTAAAGCTCTTTACGCAATTTCAGCCATAGAGAACTCTGTAGCAGGAAGTATTATTTCTAACTATCAACTTATTAGCAAATCAGGCTTGCTGATAGCAGGAGAAATATATCTTCGAATATCTCAAAATTTAGTTGCAATGCCCGGTCAAACCATCGAATCGCTGTATGAAGTACACTCCCACCCGATGGCTATTTTGCAATCTAAGGCGTTTTTTGAAAAATATCCAAACATTAAATTAATCAACGGACACGATACTTCTTCGTGTATGCGGGATATTAGCGACAAAAAACAAAAAGGTATTGGAGCTATTGGAAGCGTGCTTGCCGCAAATATGTTTAAACTCGAAGTTTTGGCTTCAAACATCGAAACAAACAAAAAAAATTATACACGGTTTCTGGTAATGACTTGTCCGGAAAATTTGCAACAAGACATGTCAAATGTTAACAAGGCGTCAATCTCATTTGCCTTGTCGCACGAAATAGGAAGTTTGGCAAAAATACTGTCAATATTTTCCTATTTCAATATAAATCTCAGTAAAATTCAATCGCTGCCGATAATTGGTAACGAATGGGAGTACCTGTTTTACGTAGATTTGGAATTTTCGGATATAAAAAAATATGAACAGTCGCTTATTTCGGTAGCTCCATTCATAAGCGATTTCTGCCAAATGGGAATTTACCAAAAAGGAAAAGTGATTATAAGTGAAAATTGAAAATAATTTTAAGGATTATATATGGAAATTAAATTGAACATTTCAAGTGAGTTAATACCCGGAGTTGACTGCAACAAACCGCTAATAATTGCAGGACCTTGCAGCGCCGAAACAGAAGAACAGATTTGTAGCGTTGCTCAACAATTAGCAGCTATGGGAGTTAAAGTTTTACGCGCCGGTATATGGAAACCGCGTACTCGTCCTAACGCTTTTGAAGGGGTTGGCGCTGTCGGACTGCCTTGGTTACAAAGGGCTAAAGAAGAATTTGGGGTGAAAACGGCTGTTGAAGTAGCAAATGTAAAACATGTTTATGAGGCTCTCAAACACGGCATAGATATTCTATGGATTGGAGCCAGAACTTCTGCAAACCCTTTTGCCGTACAGGAAATAGCAGACAGTTTAAAAGGAGTAAATATTACCGTACTTGTAAAAAATCCGGTAAATCCCGATGTTGAACTTTGGATAGGAGCTTTAGAGCGTATCAGTGGAGCGGGAATTTCAAACATAGGCGCAATACATCGCGGTTTTTCAAGCTACGGAAAAAGCGATTATCGCAACTCGCCACACTGGCAAATTCCAATTGAACTGCGAAGACGTGTGCCCGGAATACCTATCATTAACGACCCCAGCCATATATGCGGTAAACGCGAACTCGTAATGGAAATGTGTCAAACGGCAATTGACCTCGATTTTGACGGACTGATGATTGAAACACACTGTGACCCCGACAAAGCGTGGAGTGACGCACAACAGCAGATAACGCCGATACATTTGGAATATATAATCAAAAATTTGGTTATAAGAAATCAGGATGTAGACCGCAAAAAAGCAATCACACTCGAAGAACTGCGTATGCAAATAGATAAATTGGACGATGAAGTATTGAACGTGATGGAACAGAGAATGACTGTAGCCGAAAAAATTGGACAATTCAAAAAGGCAAACAATGTCACAATTTTACAATCAAACAGATGGAACGAATTACTCAAAAAACGTATAAATGCAGGATTGTCAAAAGGATTAAGCGAAGATTTTGTGAAGAAAATTTATGCCGCAATACACGAAGAATCAATACAACACCAAAAAGCGATAATGAAAAAATAAAAATCGTCAGTGAGTGATATGAAATATGCAGTTTTATTTTGGTGTTTGATATGTCTGTCGACAGCGCCCATTAGCGCCCAGATTCAAGTTGCTCCGGATAGATACAGAATTGAATTCATTGACAAAAATTTTAATTCATATACTTTATGCCAACCTGAACTTTTTCTATCCCAACGAGCCTTGCAACGACGCGAACGACAAGGCGTTAAAATTACTCATGACGATTTGCCGGTAAGCAAATTTTACATAGACAGTATTAAAAAAATGGGTTTTCAGGTGCTAAATACTTCGCGATGGTTAAATTCGGCTACGCTTAAGGCGACGCCTGAAGAAATTGAAAAACTTCAAGAAGTCGATTTTGTAAAAAAAACGACAGCTATACAAACTCAAAAAACTGAAATTCAAAATGAAAAACTTGATGACAAACTCGACGAATTTAAACTTGTGTACGATGATGCGCCCGAACATTATGGCAGAGCGGCAGCACAAATAGGAATGTTGAACGGACATGCTTTGCACAGGCGTGGATATAGCGGACAAGGAATGTTGATAGCAGTTATCGACGGCGGATTTTATAATGTAAATCAATTATCAGGGTTTGAAAACCTTAGAACATCAGGCAGATTGCGTGAAATAAAAAACTTTACGCCCGACGTTGAAAACCCCTCAGGCGACAACAGTCACGGCACAAACGTACTGTCTATACTTGCCGCATACCTGCCCGGTCAATTGATTGGCGCTGCGCCTGATGCTGAATATGTTTTATTGCGTTCGGAAGAAATAGAACATGAATATATTGTAGAAGAAGACAACTGGATTTCTGCCGTTGAATATGCTGACAGTCTCGGAGTTGATGTTATTAGCTGCTCGTTAGGCTACACAATTTTTAACAATATTTCGCAAAATCATTGCAAAACAACTTTAGATGGTCGTACTGTCCGCACTTCGCGCGCTGCAACTATGGCAGCCGCACGCGGAATAATTCTGTGTATTAGCGCCGGCAACGATGGCGACAACAACTGGAGACTAATGTCGGTACCCGCCGACGCAGACAGCATAATAGCAGTTGGCGCTGTATATCCCGATGGACAACGTGCATCTTTCAGTTCGGTAGGACCAACTGCCGATAACAGAATCAAACCTGATTTGATGGCTGTAGGAGCAAGAACGGCATATCAAAATTCAAGCGGCTTTATTGTTTTTGGCAATGGCACTTCATACTCAACTCCATTGATTGCAGGACTTATTGCGTGTCTATGGCAAGCAAAACCAAATATGACAAATATGGAAATAATCAGGATGGTAAAAAAAGCTTCAAGTCACTATGAAAACCCTGATATGATGTACGGATACGGAATACCCAATTTTTTAAAGCTGCTTGATTAATATATCAAAAACAGGTAAAGCCGTTAATAATTGGCAACATCAGCAAATGTTGATAAATAAATTTTGAAAAACTGATACAGTATTCAATTTTTTTACCTAAATTTGCGGCAAAATTAATAAAAATTTTTTATGCAACCAAAAGTTAGTATAATCATGGGTAGTACTTCTGACATGCCCATTATGGAACAGGCGGCAAAAATTTTGAACGATTTCTGTATTCCGTTCGAAATTAACGCCTTATCAGCGCACCGCACACCTCATCAGGCAGGTGAGTTTGCTCGCGGCGCTCACGAACGCGGAGTTAGGGTTATCATTGCCGGCGCCGGTGGCGCAGCACACCTGCCCGGCGTTATGGCTTCACTTACGCCGGTACCGGTTATTGGCGTACCTGTGAGGTCGGTAATTTCAATTGACGGGTGGGATTCCATCCTCTCAATTCTGCAAATGCCTCCCGGCACACCGGTGGCAACTGTAGGTTTAGATGCAGCGCAAAATGCCGGTCTTCTTGCAATACAAATACTTGCTGCAGGAGACGATGCACTGTTGAAAAAGGTAGTTGAATACAAGGAAGGCTTAGCTAAAAAGATTGTTCAAGCTAACCAAGAGTTATCAAAGGTTAAGTTCGAGTACAAAACCAATTGATGAAAATAGGTATTCTATCAGCAGGGGGCGATTGTCCCGGAATAAACGCTACCATACGTGGTGTTGGCAAAGCGGCAATAACGTTCGGAATGGAAGTCGTTGGAATTGTCGATGGCTTCACCGGGCTGATGTTCAATGACACAATCCCGTTGACAGAGCGACAACTATCCGGTATCCTTACTCTTGGCGGAACTATTTTGGGTACCTCTCGCGAAAAACCTTTCAAAAAAAAGGAAGGCGATGTAATTGCAGACAAGCCTCAACTAATTAAGCAGAACTGCGAAAAATTGGGGCTTGATTGCATTGTGTGCATAGGCGGCAACGGTACTCAAAAAACGGCTGCACAACTTTCTGAAATGGGTATTAACATCATAGGCATCCCAAAGACAATAGACAACGATGTTTGGGGTACGGATGTTACATTTGGTTTTGACACAGCTGTTAACATTGCCACCGAAGCTATTGACCGTCTTCATTCTACCGCAAATTCTCACAAGCGCGTTATGGTCATTGAATTAACGGGACATCATGCCGGATGGATTACGCTTTATGCGGGCGTAGCAGGTGGTGGCGACGTTATACTCATTCCCGAAAGGGAACACGATATAGACAATGTCAATAAGATATTGCTTGAACGTTGCCGAAAGGGAAAACCGTACTCTATTGTTGTTGTTGCTGAAGGCATAAGAAAAGAACGTCGAAGCGCCGGCGCGTACATAGCCGAACAAATTGAAAAAGGGACCAAACTTGAAACACGCGTAACAGTGCCGGGGTATACTATGCGTGGCGGCACTCCTTCTCCTTTTGACCGTATATTGGCAACAAGGATGGGAACGTATGCTGCAACCCTTATCAATGAACGTAACTTCGGAAGAATGGTAGCTATTCATAATAACGCGATGACATCAATTTCGCTTAAGGAAACAGCTGGGAAAGTCAGATTAGTGCCCGAAGACCACTTCCTGATAAAAAAGGCGATGAGAATAGGCACTTTTTTTGGGTAAGGTTTGAGGATGATATTATGTTTGATTGTCGAATTTGTCAAGATTAGCAATAATCTTTTCTGCCGACATGCTGTAAACAAAGTCCTTAACTGATTTGGACTTGCCGTTTAGTACAAAAAACAAACACGACGGACAAACCGTCTTTGTAACGTATTCAGCAAGTTCCTTTTGAGTGGGGTAGTTTGCGACTTTAATTTTTTTCAGTTCGCGTTCGTTGTATGCAATAAAGTTGTAAATGCGTTTGTGCATAGAGCCGAACATTTCGGCGTATTCCGGAAAATACGCAATTATTTCGCTGTCTTCGCCTATAAGTATTAGTTCAATAATGCGTTTTTCCGAAGATATATTGTTGAGTATGTGATGAATGGCGACGTATATCGGAGATTTGATTTTTATTCTACGCCATTTACTGTCCACCACTATAAATCCTTCGTGATATTTATCAAGCTTTTTGGCAGCCTCTACGCACTCTTCTATCGTTGAAATGCTGTATACCTTAGGTTTTTCTATTCCAATATCAACGTTTATCTCTTGCATGTTATTGTTATCGCGCGTTCCAATGTGATACAGTTTTGTTTCTGTATATGGAATCACTACTCTGGTTTGCGGCGAAACTAACTCGAACATGTAGGTATAGTCTGGATTTAGCTCGCTAAACTCTTTGTCGGTACGTTCCCATGCCTTGTTGAAAACATTCAAAAAAGTATCATCGTTGTTGTTTGTTCGCGCACAATGGGCGTCTATAGTGTTATTGGTTGAAACTCGCCATTTGCCTTTTGAGTTCCAAACCTTAATTAATGAACCGTCAATTTTTTCGATAACCTTTGCCGAACGCCAGTCAATATCGTCGGCATATGACTCGCCATAGTTGCCAAACTTAAAAAATGGAACGCATACCGGTTTGAAATTATCAGATTCGTCTAAAATAATACCTCTACATTCTCTGACAACATCAATACGAAAATCGGCTTCAATTCCGTAGGAAAACATGATAAATCCTTCAGAACGTTTGATTTTTATTCGGTACAAATCGCCTGAAATCAGTTCTTCCCAATTTGCATTTTCATTAATAAACGTCAAAAGTTTTAACATGATAAAAATTGTTTGAATTTCTGCGAAAAAATAGATAAAATTTTTGGGTTACACACAGAGTAGCAATGGTTTTTGCGATTTTTAGAATACCTTTAGGTTTTTGTCGTTAATCACCACGACGTCGCCCACCTGCTTGATTATAGCAATGCCATGTCCTTCACATTCTTGTTCCAATTCAGGGTAAAATGACAATGTAGCCAACCCTAGATAAACGCGGTGATTTTTGTATTCAGGAAAATTGACTCTAAAAGTATCGGCTTTTCTGAGAATTTTTGGAACGTCGTTTTGGTGTGCCTTAAATTTTGTTTCAACAATACCTATCGCTTGACCGTTAATCAACAAAATGTCGTACTCGTCCTTAAATCCTTTTTTGATGCCTTTGACTTTTTGTTCTATTTCATCAAATTTTTCGCCAAAAAAGTTTTGTTTTCCGTTTGCGAAAGAGTTGAAAAAATACTCTTCTGCAAATGCGCCAAAATTATTATTCCATGAACCTGCGAGGTCTTCCTGTTTTTTCATTCTGTTGTCGAACTCTTCGCGCATCCGCACTAAGTCCCTGTCAAGCTTTTCGCTTGATTCCGCCAACCTGCGGTCAAAATCCTCTCGCGACCGCTTCATTTCCTGCTCAAAACCCTCTCGCGACTGCTTCATTTCCTGCTCAAATCCCTCTCGCGACCGCTTCATTTCCTGTTCAAACTCAGCTCTTCTTTTTTCGGCGGCAGTCTGCGATTCCGCTAACTTTCTATCGAATTCTATTGCCGATTTCGTCAATATTGCCTCAACCGAAGCAAAAGTAATATTATTGTCAGTGTTCATATCAATTACAATGTTATCAAAAATCAAAATGCAAATATAGATAAAATTTTTGAATTACACACAGACTAATAATTTTTTTGAAAAAATACAGGGGAATGCAAACAAAAAGCCCCGCGTCTTCGCAGGGCTTCGTTTATTAATTATTCAGAAAAAACTGTCACTACTTTTCTAACGTCCACCTTTGATAATTTAGTTCGTCGCTATAATTTACTTCGAATGTACTCCATATCAACGTCGTTGACGTAACCGATTCAATGATGAACTCACCGCCATTTTCTATATTCAGGATTCCAGCGCTGTAAGTCCAGTTGCCGCTGCCGACGCCTTCTATGCTCGCCATAGTGTATGTGCCGTCGCTGTTGATGGTCAGTTTGTAAACGGCATCCTGTTTGTTATAACTTGAATTTCGCCACATCCTGTTATTATTACCATAGTCCCTTCCGTTTTCCATTTTTGTTACTATCCAAACGCCATACATCGAACTTGCCACGCATGATGTGCATGGCGTAACAGTTTCAGGAGTAGGTACGGGAGGGATGACAGTA
>Ga0099364_10005562_pt1 | contig 18657 bp, 19 predicted proteins | sample TergutTh196P3_FD_73070 | JGI IMG/M metagenome (GOLD analysis project Ga0099364, IMG submission 73070) | Microcerotermes parvus P3 segment gut microbial communities from Pointe-Noire, Republic of the Congo - Th196 P3 | ecosystem: Host-associated > Arthropoda: Insects > Digestive system > Gut ...
ACGGAGAATTAGATGATTTTATTAAAGCCTATTTAATGGAGTTTTAATTTCTTGGTTTTCAACACCGAAAAAACAACAATCATTGCAGCAATTCCCAGCATAATTCTTGCTAAATAATCCCCGTGTTTGGTATAAAAAGTCTTTGTATCATTCAGATAAACCTTTTGGTTAATGGAGGTGCGGGTTTTGTACTCTGTTTTTTGGTGCGCATTTCCAAGTGGGTCAAAAATTCCCGAAATTCCTGTGTTTGCAGCACGCAATATATAACGCCGGCTCTCAATGGCACGCAGCGCGCTCATCTCGAAATGTTGTTTGTGTCCGGGCGTATTTCCCCACCAGTCGTCGTTAGTAATAACACACATTACTTGCGCTCCGTTTTTAACAAATTTTGAGAAAAGTTCTCCGAAAATAGATTCATAACAAATAGGAGCACCAATTTTTACAATTCCTTGATTTGTAGTGGCGTAGAAAACTCGTTGTTCCGTATCACTGCCGAGCGATCCGCTGGTGCCTCCCAAATCAATTGCCAATTTTTCAAGAAACCCGAAGATTTTAGGATAGGGCATCTTCTCTACGCCCGGAACCAACCTGCTTTTATGATACAACTGAATGGTATCTTTGTTATACAAACATGAGGTATTATAAAATTCATAAAAAGAACCATCGGGATAAATGCGAGCAACCGGTGAAATTTTTGTGTCATAAAAGGCTATGGTTGAGAGACCCATAATGAGATTTATTTGCGGATACTCCTGAATTAGATCATCAAACAATGCAAAAGCAGGATGCGGATAGTTTCTGAGATGGTAAAGTTGCTCTTCATTTAATGTAGATGGTAAAGCAGATTCGGGACACACTATCAGTGCAGTATTTGAAGAAATATTTGGTGTAGCGGTTTCTATAAGCAATTCCGCCAATTCATAATTGGTCATAGAAAATTGCTCGGTCCAAGCATCAATATTTTGTTGCACTACAACTGCTTCCATCTCTTTTTCCGTATTTGTTTTATAAGTTTTATATATGATAAAAGAGAGGAGGATGGGGATTATTATTGTAAGAGTTAATGTAATGATAGTTTTCTTCAAAGAACGCAGAGTTTCACAGAAAACTCTGTGTTTCTCTGTGCTTTCTGTGTCTCTGTGTTGAATAAAAATCTTGTAAATCAAGAAATTTACCGCCAGCACCCAGATGGTTCCCCCAAAAGTACCCGTATATTCATACCACTGAACAAGTTTTGGATGTGTTGCAAACACATTTCCGAGGTTGAGCCAGGGCCAGGTAATTTGCCAGTTCAGGTGTAAGAACTCCCACGAACACCAAAACGCTATGAATGCCAGCGGAATGGCTATTCTGGGTAAGTTTGATTTTTTTACCCAATGCCACATCCCAAAAACGATACTCATAAAAAATGAATTGAGCACAATAGCCGCAATAGCACCCGGTGCAGTACTGTTCCAAATCCACCAGGTAACACCAACATTCCATATTAAAAATGCAGGAAAAGAACTGTATATTCCTTGCCAAAGTGTTAATCCTTTTTGCTTTTCAAGGAGTAAGTCGCTTAATCGAAGTAGCGGCACAAAAGCCACAAAGATGAAAAAGACAAAACCGTGCGGATACCACGAAAGCCATAACAATACGCCCGAAAGCAAGGAAAGAAACAGTTTATTCTTAACAATTGACATGATATTTTTTTTAGGGTGCGAAATAATATTATTAGTCTTTACTGAACGTATTGTAAAAGAAATATTCAGCCAAATAGTAAACTATCGCACAAATTGATAGGCACCCAAATCCGGTTTATCGCCGCGCGGATTGCCCAAAATGTCTAACGGAACATCATTCAAAACTTTTCCTTTGCCAATAGCCGGAGAATCGAACAAGAGGTTATAATCCTGTTTATTTATATCCGCAAATTTAGGGTCTTCATTTCGCCAACATTCGTTAAAATAGGAAGAATTATCTTTGGCTTTCAGTAAACAATTTTGAAACTCTACCTCACACTCTGCTCGGTCATCTTTATCAATGTAAACTTCATTTTCAATTTTTCCGTAAATAATACAATTCACAAATTCCGCTTTTACATCGTAAGGGAGGGGTTTTGTATTTTCATCAATATAAATTGAACTTCTATTGCTCACATAACAGGCAGGGTTTTTTCGCTCTTTTTGCATTGAGTAGTTGGCTATAGTAATATGTTTCATCTTGTAGTTTCCACCTTCCAATATCATACTTGCATCTCCGGTGTTGGAAATCAAACAGTTGGTCATATCAAGATTTAAAAAACGAGAAATCACCCCACTAATTTGGATATTTTTGATAATCGTATTTTCAATTTTTACAATGTTTGGTTCTACTTGCAGCCCGGTTTCATCGGGCAAGGATTCCACTTGAACTCCTACTATGGCATTAGTAATAATTGCGTTTTGAATGATAACATCTGCTCCTTCGTTAATCATAATTCTGTCCCATAAGGCATATCTGGGATCATCATAATCGGGTTCTAATCTGTCGCTGCGAAACAAAACCGGTTCGCCCAAGTTGTCGCCCACTTCCAATTTACTGTACCGATAAGCCCACAAACCCGAATTTTTGTGAAGATAGATTTTTGTACCCGGTTCAATGATTAATTTTCCTAGAGAATCAATAGCGGCATAGCCGCCATACACAACGTATGGTTTATCTTTTGTCCAGATAACCGTTTCGTTCGCTTCTGCAACTACTTTATATCGCAAATTTCCGGAACCTTGATCAGCCACAATAAAATGTGCATCCTGTCCGTAAGCAAGTAGGGTTACTTCTTGGTCTTTTGCTCCTGTTACAAAAACAATAGCATCCGTAACTAAAAAAGGGTTGTTGATATTTCCCGGGTCAATGTTCACTTTTACAAAAATATAAATACTGTCTTTTTTGGGAATTTCAACATCTTTAAAGATAGTGCCCGGCAATCCGTTTACATTAATGCTGTAATTAGATTTTGTACCTCCTTGTAGAAAAATGGTGGTTTTAACATCTTGATTGGAAGTGTTGTGTACGGTAAATTTTCGGGTAGCCGAACCTATTGAGGTAAAAACGGTATCGAAAGTTATGGTATTATCTTCGCAGGAAAAACTTAAAATAGCATCGCCATTTATGTGCTTTTTACAGGAAACTGATCCTAAAAAACAAGCAATGATGAAGATTAGTGTGAAGTAAAAAGTTGTGAAACAACGTTGTGAAAGCATGAATGGCAAGGTTTTTGATTAACGCCTATTACTACCACTACTTCCGCTGCGCGACCCACTTGAACTGCTGGAACTGCTACCCGAAGAAGAACTTCCACTGCTTCTGCTCGGTGTTGAGTAACTGCTTCCCGAAGAGGAACTGCCGCTACTTCTGCTCGGTGTTGAGTAATTGTTGTTTGAAGGGGGTGGGGTATAAGTGGGGGTACTTCTTGAGTTATCGGGACGGAAATTGTTGTCGCTTGAGCGGTTGTTGTTTTCCTGCTGTCTAGTAGCAGGAGGAGGAGTGCTTGGGGTTGATGGTCTTGTAGTCGTGTTGGGTTGGGTTCTTCCGGTTTCAACTTGCGGTTGTTGCGGTCTTGTAGAAGTATTGGGTTGGGTTCTTCCGGTTTCAACTTGCGGCTGTTGCGGTCTTGTAGAAGTATTGGGTTGGGTTCTTCCGGTTTCGACTTGCGGCTGTTGTGGTCTTGTAGAAGTATTGGGTTGGGTTCTTCCGGTTTCAACTTGCGGCTGTTGTGGTCTTGTAGAGGAAGTAGTAGTGGTTGATTCTCTGTTTCCTGTGGCTATGCTTGTGCCCGCACCTCTATCGTTTGTAGTGGTAGCATTACCACGAGCACCCGTGCTGCTACTTGCCAAATTATCATACCGTTGGTTAAAACTTTCAGGAGTACTCGTTCTTGATACAAGTCTTGGCGTATCATCCTCTTTATTTCCGAAAATGTTTCTGGTACTTGTTCTTCCGTTAGAAGGTCCGATAGTATTGCGATGTCCATAGAAATAGGATGTATTTTTATCATAGTTGTTGTGGTAATATCCGGCATAATATCCGGCATAATATCCGTCGTAGTATCCGTTCCAGTATCCTCCGTAATAGTGGGGGTGATGACATCCCCAGCCCCAGCCGTAGTTAAAGCCGTAATTATACCACCCCCAATCATAGTAGTAAGGGCGGTAGTAATAGGAGGGCCACCACCAGTTGTATCCTAAATAAATGCTCATTCCCCAATAGGATGGCGAATAATTATACCAGTACATATTGGTATAGTAGGGATCGTAATAACCCCATCCGGAATAAGGATTGGCGGGAAAACGTTTGATTGGCGATGAGTAGTAATAGTCGTAATAATCGTTGTCGTCGTAATAATAATTATTGGTAATGTAGGTTGTGCCCGCTGCATCGGTATAAACTTCCTGATCCGAAGCATAATAATCATTATTATAATTTACACTTGAATAATCATCATCTTCATAATAATAATCGGTTGAAGATGTTGTAGTGGACTGTGTATAAGTCTCTGTTTTTGTAGTACGATATTGTGAGTCGGTTGACTTGGTATAAATATCGTCATAATAGGTATAAGAGCCTGTTTTACAAGAAACGGCTACTAAAAAAATGGGGAGAAGGGAAAGAAAAATTCTTGTTTTCATAACAATGATTTTTTAAAAATATTCTTAATGACTATTAATGTTGGCAAAAGTATAAATTAAACTGAAAAAAAGTAAAATTATTATTTTATTATCAAGGCAAAATCATTTAAAAATAAAATTTGTAATAAAAATGCACTTTTAATAGTGCGCATTTAAAAAAAAATGTTTTTTTGCAAATAAACAGATTCATTAATTATGAACACCAAAACCATTACCGCCTCCCTTGCCCAATTAGATGAAGTGGCTCAAGAAATTCTATTTACACACACAAATTCTCGTATTTTTTGCTTTTACGGAGAGATGGGCGCGGGAAAAACTACGGTAATCAAAGCATTATGTAAATATTTGGGCATTCAAAATATTCCTACAAGTCCTACGTTTGCAATAGTGAATGAATATTATACACCTAATAATGAACCGGTATATCATTTCGATTTTTACCGCATAGAACACCCCGAAGAAGCCATAAACATAGGAATTTTTGAATATTTGGAAAGCGGAAACTATTGTTTTATGGAGTGGGCAGAAAAGATTGAAGAGATTTTAGAAGAAGAAGATAAGGTAGAAATCAACATTGAACGAATAGATGAACAAACACGCAAATTTACTTTCTAATGACTCCCATTTTACATTCCGAACACACCCTTGACCCCCAACTCTCACCCGTTTCTACCGGAGTGGATGAAGTTAAGGCAACCGTAGGTTTACTCTCTTCCGAAATTCTTTCTGCCCCGCTACTGCTTTCACTGATTCATATTGAAGAATTGATTGATGATAATGTTTCTGTGCTTATTCAAAGAGGATTAGGAAACGAACAAAATATCTCCGATTACCACTTCACAGAGTTTGGTGCCGATATTATGGAAGATATTTATCCCATTATTGCGCTTTCAAACATTGTATTAAAATATGAACCACTTTCATTAGAAGAAACTGCTTTGTTGAAAAACAAACAAATCGTTTTTTCTACTGCTCCTTCTGAGTATTTTTCAAAAGAGATGGTGCAATTTTTACACGAAAAAAAGATTACTGCCATTGGTTTAAATCTTATGAATATTGATAATTCTCAAATTCAAAATACGGTTTATAAATTAGTTTCATCTATAATTTTTTCAGGAAATATCAAATCTGTGATTCAATTAAATCCTTTGTTATTAAAAAGCGTATATTGCTACAACGGAGATATTTGTAACAAAATTATTGCCGAAAACGCCGGCGTTCCATGGAAAAATATCGTGGACTTGTGCTGGAACTGGAATTGATTCATCATTCCTTTTTCACTTCTTTTTCATTATTTTTTGAAGAAAATAAACCGTAAAAGCAGTTACTATAGTTGTTACAAAAAGCATAAGAATAAGTGCGGAGGTACTCATAATCAATTATTTATTTGGATGAGATTCGGGTTTAATTATTTTATGTTTTCTATTGGCGATAATTACCATACTGCATAATATCAAGTAGATAATAATAAGAAACATACGAGCACAAGATACATAAAACGAATCGTTGATAAATTTTCCTTGAATAAGCGGAGTGCCTACAACAATTTTATCTCCTACTTGCACGAATAGATGATTACCTTTTTTTACAAGATACTTCTTCACATAGCCGTACTCTCCTTCCACGTCCGATTCGGTGCGTATAACAATGTAATTTTCACCTTGATATAATTCAATATCTTCAATATTACCGTTTATTTCGCTGAATAATGTGTCGGCAAACCAAGTATCGTTTACTCCTGTTTTTCCTTTCATTCTTCCAATAATACTTTCATCGTCCAATTGCCAACCTTTCAAACTCAGTGCACTCCAGTTGTCGTTTGCGGGTTTTATCAACGCGGAGAGGAAGATAAGAATGAGTAAAGTAGGGGTGATGTAAAGAGTAATATATTTAAAGATAACGGGTACTTTAATTTTGGCGGCGTGGTTAAACTCTTTCCAACCTTTGTTAATTCCGAAAATCCAAGAGAAGAGTATCGTTTCACACATAGCGAAGAAAAACAAACTTACGGTTCCTGCCCAATAGTCGTATTCATCAAAAACGCCTTGTTTATAGAACAATACACAGGGTAATCCGCAACAAAGAATGACCAATCCGAAAGCGAGGGCAGCATTTTTTTTCTTCATATTAAATTCATCTTGCAGAAAACTCACAAAAGGTGAGCCCATAGCAAGCGATGAGGTAATTCCGGCAATAAACAACAGTCCGAAAAGCGAAACGCCGGCTACAATGCTCAATATGGGTCCCCATTTTTGAAAAAGAAAAGGCATCGATTGAAAGGCAATCCCCAATCCTCCTTCATGCGCTACCATTTGTTGCACCGTAGTAATTCCGAAAAAACCAACGGTAATAGAAATCAAGATGGTTCCGCCCAGTACAATTTCTACAAATTCGTTCACAAAACCGGTGGTGAGCGAGCCCAAAACGATGTCGTCTTTTCTTTTTAAGTAAGAGGCATAACACTGAATACACCCCATTCCGAGCGATAAGGTAAAGAAAATTTGACCTGCTGCTGCCAACCACACTTTGGGGTCTAAAAGCGAACTGAATTGCGGTTTCCACAAAAAATCTAATCCTGAAATTCCTGAAACAACTGCACCCTCAACTCCTGATTTAATGGACAATCCTTTTATTGCCAAAAAAATACCCAATAATATTAACATGGGGATACCATATTTTGCCACTTTTTCAATTCCATTTTGTAACCCTTTGCTTAAAATCCAGACGTTTAATGCCAAACATAAAACGAATGCGGCAACATTTTCATAAGGGATTCCGCTGTGTGTGGAACTCATATTATGATAATCGGTAAAGAAAGCGGCAACTTCGCCTTGTGTCATTCCTTTAAATGTTCCCACAATGGAGTGATAGATGTACGACAACGTCCAACTTTCAATATAGCAATAATAAGAAGCGATGGCAATATTTGAGAATATTCCGAATACGCCGATGAAACGCCAGAATGATTTTTTCCCCATTCTTTCCATAATGAATGGGGTAGAGTGGTCTCCATATTGTCCGCCCCAGCGTCCTGTGGTCCATTCGATAAACATAAGTGGTAGTCCCAGCACTAAAAAACAGACTAAATAAGGTATTATGAACGCGCCCCCGCCATTGTTGATTGCCTGTACGGGGAAGCGCAAAAAATTTCCAAATCCAACGGCGTTTCCCGCCATGGCAAGCACCATCCCGATGCTACTTCCCCAAGATTCGTTAGTTTTTGACATAAATATTTATTAAAATAATGAACGCAAAAATAGCATAAAATTTAATGAATAAAATACTTTCTTCACTTCCCCCAACTATCTCTGTCTAAACTTCTAAAATTTATCGCTTCCGACAAGTGCTCGATTTCAATATTCATTGAGTTATCCAAATCGGCTATCGTTCTGGCTACTTTTAAGATACGGTCGTAGGCACGGGCAGAAAGTCCTAATTTTTCCATCGCTATTTTCAAACGGTCTTCACATTCTTTGTTGATAACACAGTAAGTGCGTACCATTTTACTGCTCATTTGTGCATTACAAAAAATATTTTGAAGATGTTCAAACCGTTTTCGTTGAATATCTCTTGTCGCCACCACTCTTTCACGAATTTTGAAACTTGGCTCTACCGGCACAATAGAGGTCAATTCTTCATGAGATACCGGAACTACTTCTAAATGAATATCAATTCTGTCCATCAATGGACCCGATACTTTGTTCAAATAGCGTTGCACCATCCCTTGACCGCAGGTGCACGGCACTTTGGGATTGTTGTAGTTTCCGCAAGGGCAGGGGTTCATAGCAGCCACAAACATAAAAGAAGCAGGAAACTCAACGCTGTATTTGGAACGCGCAATACTCACATATCTGTCTTCCAACGGCTGCCGCATCACTTCTAATACGGTTCTCTTAAATTCGGGCAGTTCATCTAAAAAGAGAACGCCGTTGTGCGCCAACGAAATTTCCCCAGGTTGCGGGTGTTGCCCTCCGCCCACCAACGCTACATCGGAAATAGTGTGGTGCGGAGAACGAAAAGGGCGCACCGAAACCAAAGAGGCATAACGACTCATTTTCCCAGCAACAGAGTGAATTTTAGTGGTTTCTAACGCTTCATTCAAAGTTAAAGGAGGTAAAATAGAGGGTAATCGTTTTGCCAACATCGTTTTTCCTGAACCCGGTGAACCAATAAGAATTACATTGTGCCCTCCTGCCGCCGCAATTTCTAACGCGCGTTTGATGTTTTCCTGTCCTTTAACATCCGAAAAATCAAACTCATACTCGTTCAAACTGCGCTGAAATTCATCGTGAATGTTGATTTTTGTCGGTGTAATTGGAGTATCTTCATTAAAGAAATTGATGACCTGTTTTATGTTTTCCACGCCCAACACTTCAATATCTCCCACAATGGCGGCTTCGCGGGCGTTTTGAGCCGGAAGGATAATCCCCTTTTTTCCCCGTTTGCGTGCTTCAATGGCAACCGGCAAGGCACCCCGAATGGGACGCAACGTGCCATCTAAGGATAATTCGCCCAGAATGTAGTAATCTTCCACTTTTTCAGTGCCTTGAATTTGTTCTGAGGCAAGCAGTATTCCAATGGCAAGGGTTAAGTCATAGGCAGAACCCTCTTTTCGAATATCGGCAGGAGCCATATTAATTACAATTTTTTTTCCGGGAATTTTGTATCCGTAGCACCGCAAGGCAGTGTCGATGCGCTGTTGGCTTTCCTTGACGGCACTGTCGGGCAGCCCAACCAACATAAAGTTTACGCCAATTTCAATACTGACTTCAATACTGATAGGGATTGCGGCAACGCCCATAAGGGCACAAGAGTGGGTTTTGATGAGCATGATACTATAGTTTAATAGTTTAATAGTTTAATGGTTTAATAGTTTAATGGTTTAATGGTTTAATAGTTTAATGGTTTAATAGTTTAAGAGTTTAAGAGTTTAAGAGTTGTTTTTTATATTTACTTCCTTTTATTTCTGTTTGATGTAAATATTTGATAAAATTTTCAATAGATGTTGATATTCTTATTGCTTTTTGTTTTAAATCATTAAATTCTTCTTCAATTATATAATTTGAATCAAAAACTCTATATAATTGAGAACGTGTTTCCCCGCATGATCCTTTTGAAATATATAAAAACTGAATAAATTCCTTGTTTCCGTTTCGTTCAAAACCCTCAGCAATATTATCCATAATTGAACCTGATGATGCTCTGATTTGTTCTTTAAGTCGAAAATCTTTTGAAAACTCTTTATAGTGAATAATTTTGAAAATATCTTTGCAAAAATCACGACTCAACTTCCATATATACAATTCTTCGAAATTCTTAGCACTACTCATACAATAAACTATTAAACTATTAAACTCTTAAACTCTTAAACTCTTAAACTCTTAAACTCTTAAACTCTTAAACTCTTAAACTCTTTTATAGTTCGGCGAAAATAAATTATTTCTTATACAAAACCTTCGGAAATTCATTTTATTTATTTGACAATCAATTTATTAAAAAATGCAAAAAAGCAAAAAACAACACCGTTTTTGAATAGAAATGTACAATTTATTTCAATAAATGCAAAAAAACAACCTGTTTTATCTAATAAAGTAATTTTTATCATTGATTTTTTTTTACAAAAATTTTTTTTCCAAATTAACGTTTCTTTATTGCAAAATTTAAAATTCAATTATATTAACATTATGAACCTTATTGACGGCAAACTCTTAGCACAGGAAATTAAGAATGAAGTAACCCAAACCGTTTCTGAAATTATAAACAAAGGCAAAAATGCCCCGCATCTTGCTGTTGTAATTGTGGGAGAAGACGGCGCATCTTTAACTTATATAGAAAGTATTAAAAAGAACACCAAAGATGTGGGTATGCTCTGTTCTGTATATCAATTTTCGGAATCTATTAACGAAAAAGAACTTTTAGATGCCCTTGATTTCATTCATCAAGATGAAGAAATTGATGGTTGTATTGTGCAACTTCCTCTTCCGAAACATATTGATAAACAGAAAGTAGTACAAAAAATAAACCCCAAAAAAGATGTAGATTGTTTTCATCCGGAAAATATGGGAAAATTGGTGTTGGGGGAAGATTGTTTTTTGCCCGCCACGCCTCACGCTGTGATGGAACTTTTGAAACGCTATGATATTGAAACTGCCGGAAAAAACTGTGTGGTAGTGGGAAGAAGCAACATTGTGGGCAAACCGCTTGCACTGCTTTTGGTGCAAAACTCCCCAAATGCTGATGCCACTGTTACCATTTGTCACAGCAAAACCAAAAACTTGAAAGAGGTTTGCGCACAAGCCGATATACTTTTGGTGGCAATAGGAAAACCGGAATTTATTACCGCCGATTATGTAAAAAATGATGCCGTGGTGATTGATGTGGGTATTCATCGTATTGAGGATAAAAGCAATGAAAAAGGGTATCGCATTTGTGGGGATGTAAAGTTTGATGAAGTATCACAAAAGTGTAAATCCATTACGCCCGTGCCGGGTGGGGTAGGGTCCGTTACGATGGCGTGTTTATTAAAAAATACGTTGAAAGCATACTGCATAAAGTAACGTTGCACGCCTTTTGCCAATACGAAAAAAAATGTTAATTTGCACACAGAATATTAAATGGTATTGCAATGAGTACTAACATTATAAAAGACAGTGAAAAGCGGAATAAATTACGATACATTACCTACATTATTCCCAAATTTGCGGACACTTACAAAATGGGCAGAAAAGAGGGCTACCTGTATCTGAAAAAATACGGCGGACTTGATTATCTGTTTCAGCATTGGTGGGCGTTGCACACCGACAGCCCGTTTTGGGCGGTGCGCAGTTTATACAATGTCTGTTATCAAAATGGAGGTGCAAAATGATACTTTATCACGGCAGTTATACAGAAATAAGGGTAATAGACCTCAAAAAGTCAAAGCCCTATAAAGATTTTGGCAAAGCATTTTATCTAACAAAATATTACGAGCAAGCCGAAATTTGGGCGAACCGCTTGGCAGGTGAATACAAAAAAAAAGGCATAGTAACCGAATTTGAATTTGACGAATACGCTTACGAGGACGAAAGCCTGAAAGTCCTCAAATTTGACAAATATGATGAACAATGGCTTGATTTTGTAGTATTTAACCGCAACAAACGCAACCCAACGCACGAGTACGACATCGTAGAAGGTCCTGTTGCCGACGATGATGTTACCCAGCGAATAGAAACCTATTTGGAAGGAAAAATTACCAAAAAGGAATTTTTAAGCGAATTGAAATAAATAACCAATTTTAATATTTTCACACTTGAATTTTATTAACCTGAGTTCCATTTTTGTTAAATACTTTTCAAATCAAAGTACATGGCACGAGTATCTTCGTCCTCATCTTTGGTTGTCAAATATTTGAAATCGTTTCTTTCGTAAAATGGCAAAGCGGAACGATAAGCATCTATGGTTACAAAACGGCAACCTGCATGGTGCGGTTCAAACATATACATCTCTCGAACACTTAACAACATTTGTGTTCCTAAACCCAAGCCTGAAAATTTTTGATTTACTGCCAAGCGACCAATTTTTACGGCAGGATAAGTTTTTCTTCTTTTACTGTTTGGAATTTTACGTCCCACTCTGTTCCAAAGTGCTTTTTCCTCGGCAGTCAGAATTGTTGTGCGGGTCAAACTATCGTATGACAAACAGAAATAGGCTGCAATTTCGTCTTCGACTTTAATCAAATAGGTAACGGCAAGCATTGATTTCAAATAGTTCTTTGAGTCGTTTTGCAAAAAATCATTCAAATCCATGTCTCCACAATCAAATGAAGATATTGTTGTATCTTCTTCCAATCTTACAAACTGTAATTTTTTACCATTTATTGAAGTCATAGAGGAAATGTTGCAATACTTTTTAACCATTCGTATGCTTTACGTTGTTCTTCTCTTTTTTCGGGAGAAATTTTCTTTACATTTTCCATTTCTTTTGCAAATCGGCGCGAATCGGCACCTGTAAGAATCGGAGTTGGTTTAATTGGGGTTGCCATAATTGTATCGTTTTTGCAACGGCAAAAATAAAGAAAAAATCATATAATATTAATTGTATTTTCGCGCTTGAATTTTATTAATAGGATTCGGCAAAAATATTAGAAATAAGAAATGAGCAATCCAAAAACAAATATTAAATTCATTGAAACAAAAACAAGAAAAATATTATTTTTGCACCGTCTTAGTAAAAATAATGCCAAATAAAATACAAAAGCCATGAGTACAATTTCTGTGACTGTTGACCAAGCTAATAATGCTTTCATATTGGCGGAATGGTTGAAAAATATCCGTTTTGTGCGAGATGTTACCATTGATATAGAGAAAACACCAAATGGAAATGCAAAGAAGGTAATGAAAGTGTTGGATTCCATAAAATCGAAACAAATGTTAGCCAACATAACTGACCCTGTTGCCTATCAAAGAGAACTTAGAAATGAATGGAAATAAGAGTTTTTTAATTGACACAAATGTCATTATTTTGTGTCGTGTCCCGTTAAAACAAAAATAATTAAACCAAATATTTATGAATAAGAAATTTATTGACTCAAAATTCAGTTTAACAGCATTCTTTTTAGTTGTTTTTATAGTCATTTCATCGCCGGTTTGGAGCCAGGAGAATGCAAATAATAGCGTTTTCGGTGAACAAAATGTTTTACGAATAGACGATGATCTCAATTATTTTTTAAAAGCATCAGTGGAAATAAGCAGGAATGATTTTTCTCGTATGGAATATGAAACTGTTGCGCCGGATTTTAGGATTGATGATATTGACTTTATTCCAGCAACTAAATTAGCAGAAATTGCCCATGCAAATATTACTTTTAATGATGATGGAAGTGTAACGATTGTAAATAATTATAATCACATTACAGTAAATGAAGAAGGAAAGAAAACGAGCGACAGTGGTATTATAACTAAAAAAATGAAGTTAGCGAAGAGAGAAAATGTTTTTTATGTACCTGCTCGCCTTGCTAATGATTTGGGCTTAACTATTAAAACAAATGAAGATACACAAACTTTAACTATTTCTAAACCTTTTGTTTCGCAAATTTTAATTGTTATTACCGATAATATAAATTTAGATACTTATGGAGCGGTGAAATCACTAATGAGTACAAAATTTCATTGTGTATTATACTATGAAACCATAGAAAAAGTGCAAGAAGCTTATGAGCAGTTAAGTAAACATAGTGATGTGAAGGCAGTTGATTTTAATGATTTTTTTGTATTTGTAGATGATTCTGAACATGTTATTCTTAACAAAGAAACAAATAGATCAGATGTACTTATTGATGGAGTTTGGTCTCAAAATATGGAAGCAATGGATGCAATAGAATTTGCGACCGGTGGAGCTAATCTTGATTTAATTGCAAATGCTTATGGCGGATACAGAAATGATGATATTGTGGGTGTTTGGGACACCGGATTTGAAGTGAATGCGGAATATGCCAATAAACCACTTACTGAAATTATTAACCCATTTGACATTACAGATTTAGACACAAATATATGGTCCCCTGCTAATAGTCATCATGGAACGCATGTTTTGGGAACAGTGGCACAGTTCTCAAAAGGATGTAAAATAATGCCTATTAAAGTATTCAATGATGCCGGAGTGTGCACTATTATGAATTCTATGGACGCATTTAATTATATTTTAAACTATAATCAAGAGTTAAATGCTGAAGGGAAAAAAATGGTAGCCATTAACTTGAGTTATGGTGGAATAGGTTACTCTGAAGTTGTGCAATTAAAAATAAACGAACTCTATGACGCAGGAATAATTGTTGTTCCAGGTGCGGGAAACGATAATTTGAATGCACGTATTTTCCGATTTGCTAATCTTGGGCATGTGACAGCTGTTGGTTCTTTTTCGCACTGGGAAGGCAGTTCTAATAATTATCCAAAATCCGGATTTTCAAATTTTGGTGAATGTGTTACTATATATGCACCGGGAGAAGCGATTTATAGCGAGATCGGCATTGTGGATGGTGTTACGCAGCGTGGTTTGAAATGGGGTACATCAATGGCTGCTCCTGTGGCTACCGGAATAATAATGCTGATGCATCGCGCATTATACAACGCATCACAGAATTGTCCGCAAATATTTGAAGTTAGCCCAAAATCAATTAATGCTTTTCTAAGAGCAGGAGATAATCATTCGATTCAGTGGATAGGAGAAGAATCTCAATATTCTCCACCATATAGTGGGTTGATTCATTATTTAAACTTATAATGTTCTATCAAAAACTTCAAAAGTTAGGACGTTTAGCCCGATAACCTTGTCGAACTCTAATTATACTTTTGATAATTATCTTATCCCAACCGCTGATTATGGTACTAATATGCCCCCTTCCGATTTAGGCACACAAAATAACCCGTATTTAGTTAGTGATACGAGTGATTTAGAAAAGTTGGCACTATCTGTACTTCATGAATTAGATTTGAACAATGTTTATTTCAAACAAAATGAAGATATTACTTATAACAATGATGCTAATATTGTTCCAATAGGTTATAAGGCATCAGGAATCACACCTTATACTTCTTCCTATAACATAGTTGATATAAAAAGTCCTTTTAGTGGGCATTATGATGGTAATAATCACTCACTTAAATTTAATGGCACAGTAACTTTTAGCAAACTGCCAGGAATGGGAGAGTTTACTTCTATTCCAGAATATATGGGCGTTTTTGGATGGGTAAAAGATGGATCTGTAAGAAATCTGAACATTCAATATAATAATATTGTTTCTGCTCCAAATCTCATTTCCTGCGACTATCCGGATAACCCTACTGCTAATAGTAATTTTGCAAACTATTTTGGTGGTTTTGCAGGTTGCTTGGAAAATGGAATTATTGAAAGATGCGCAGTAACAAGTTCAACTTTTTTTTTAGAAATCATTGAAATCTGGGAAAATTTAGGTGGATTTGTGGGAATAAATAAGGGAATAGTAAATGATTGTTTTACAAATATATACAGATTAAAAGGCTCAAACCAATATTCATCGTCTCCTAATTTTTATTGTTCAATGGGACCTAAATTAGGCAGAAATCAAGGATTTGCAGGTTTAGCCGTAGAGAATAGTGGAACTATTACAAATTGCTATTCAAGAATACAAAATTTTGATTATAACTTTACCGATGGCACAAATAACAATGTCGGAATGTTCATTTCCAATAATACAGGAACAGTTTCAAACAGTTATTGGTTATCAGATGCGATTTATAATGGAATCTATTCAGGAAGTCAGCCTCCTACCGGTGGAAGTCGCACTTTGGCAGAACTACAAGCACAATCTACATTTATTGGCTGGGATTTTAATAATATCTGGAATATTTGTGCCGCCATCAATGATGGCATGCCCTATTTACGTACTAGCAATGAAGAACAACAATCTCAAATTATAACTTTTCCTACCATACCAACAAAGACTTACGGCGATGCCCCAATAACATTATTTGCAACAAGCACCTCCGATTTGCCAATCACTTACCAATCATCCAATATGGCTGTTGCAACTATATCGGGTAGCACATTAACAATTGTAGGCGCAGGCACGGCAACTATTACTGCCACTCAAACCGGTAATTGCGATTACAATGCAGCAACACCAATATCTCAAATATTTACAGTAGATAAAGCACAACTAACAGCTACCGCCGATAACAAAACCCGTGAATATGGCGAAGCAAATCCCCCATTTACAGTTACTTATTCGGGTTGGAAAAACGGTGATAATGTAAACTCATTGACCACGCAACCTACAGCAACTTGCACGGCAACGCCAACAAGTAATGTAGGAACTTATCCGATTACGGTTTCGGGAGGTGTGGCAACAAATTATGATTTCCAATACTATGACGGAACACTTATAGTAACAAAAGCTACTCAAGAAATACCCGCTCCAACAATGGAAAGCAATACAATAACAAGTATTACTCTTAATATCGTTTTCGGATGCGAATACAATATCAACGATAGCGATTGGCAAGATTCGCCTATTTTTGAGGGCTTAGCACCGAATACGTCTTATTCTTTCAAACAACGTATGTCGGAAACCGAAACACATTTGGCATCGGAAAGTCCTGCAGTAGATTTTTCCACTCAATCACTAAATATAAGTGAAAATCTGCTTAATAATCTGAATTTGTACCCAAACCCCACCACAGGAATGTTGACAATTGAGAATGGAGAATGGAGAATTGAGAATGTGGAGATTTTTGATATTTATGGTAGAAAATTATATTTCTCCACTCGTCCACTTGTTCACTCGTCCACTGTAAACATAGATATTTCGCATTTGTCGGCAGGTGTTTACTTTTTGAAAATAAACACCGAAACAGGAATGGTAGTAAAAAAGGTGTTGAAAGAATAGTTGAGGTCGCTTATTTTCATTTGTTTTAACAGGCAAGCCCCGTTGGCTGCTACGGCGTGCAACAAAAATATTGCATATTGCCTAAATTGCTGTCTTATAATTACTCCGCCAAAATGGAAGTGTGAGACATATCTTGAACAATAATACCATCTTCGAGAATTTCGTATGCAAAAACCCAATCTTTCTCAAAAACTACGCAATGATAACCCAAAACTCGCCATCTTAGGAAACGACATAGAGGGTAAATTGCCATGCCGTCTAAAGACTTTACAAAGTCTCTCATCCGGTTACTTCGGCTACGAGCAGCCTCTTTTGAAAACTTTAATTCGTTTTTTATATATAATTCGAGTTGGGAAATTTTATAACGAACTTGAATTGAAATATATACGTTACTCATAATTCCCATTTCTCTATACGTTCATTTAATTCGTCAAAAAATTCATCTACTGAACAAACGCCGCCACATTCGGCGGCTGCTTCTGCCAAAGTTCTTTTTTTCGGCATTGTTTCCTCTACTCTAACATAAGGTAAAGTACGTGCGAAATCAACAAAACTTTGTGATAAAAGGTTGTCTTCAACTATTATATTAATCATAATCGTTTGTTTTTTACTTCGGCAAAAATAATAAAAATCACAAATATGCAATTAACAAAACTTACCTTTGGTGCCAAAACTTCGTTGTTATTTCAAGCAGGACCCTTTTAAGGATGAAAAATTGAGGAATCATGGATTGGCAATTACCGTAACTTATTTGTTTGGTAAATAAGCAAAGAAAAATAGGCAAGCCCCGTGGAAAAGCAATCCCTGCGTGTAACAAAAATATTGCCAAAGCGTTTTATTCGTTTTTTGCCGTTTCTTTTAACATCGGCACAAAAACAAAATCTCCAAATTCTTCAATTAGAAGATTATCATTCTCTTTTTTTGTAATTCTCTTCATTTTTTGTGAAACAGTTCCTACCGGAATGACCATTATTCCGTTTGTTTTTAATTGATTAAGTAACGATGGTGGGATATTCGGAGCACCGCACGTTACAATAATTTTATCATAAGGCGCAAATTTCGGAACTCCGTTAAAACCATCTCCGAAAAATGTATTAATCTTATGGTCAATGTTTTCTAAAAGATTTTTAGTGGCAAAATATAGTTCTTCCTGCCGTTCAATGGTATATACTTTGGCACCCATTGCACTTAAAATGGCGGCTTGATACCCTGAACCCGTGCCTATTTCCAACACTTTGTCTCCTTTTTTTATCTGCAATAACTGAGTTTGAAAAGCCACCGTAAACGGCTGAGAAATAGTTTGGTTGCATTTAATTTTTAACGGCATATCCAAATAGGCTTTATCCCATATCACAGATTCGATAAATTGATGCCGGTCCACTTTCTCAAATGCGGAAATTACATTTTCATCGGTAATCCCTTTCTCTCTAAGAATAGATAACAATCTTTGTTTTGCGCCAAGTAATAGGTAATTCAATAGTTTAATGGTTTAATGGTTTAATAGTTTAATAGTTTAATATTTAATAGTTTAATAGTTTAATAGTTTAATAGTTTAATAGTTTAATAGTTTAATAGTTTAATAGTTTAATAGTTTAATAGTTTAATAGT
>Ga0099364_10005563_pt1 | contig 18656 bp, 14 predicted proteins | sample TergutTh196P3_FD_73070 | JGI IMG/M metagenome (GOLD analysis project Ga0099364, IMG submission 73070) | Microcerotermes parvus P3 segment gut microbial communities from Pointe-Noire, Republic of the Congo - Th196 P3 | ecosystem: Host-associated > Arthropoda: Insects > Digestive system > Gut ...
CTCTTTCCTGTACAATGGCGGGAGGGTCGTTTCGTATACGGCGGTCGGTTTTGCTGTCGGCGCGCTAGGTTCGGCAATTACTTTTTCCAATACCATGCAAGGCGTGTTGAAGCTGGTTGCGGGCGTGTTCATGATTATCATGGGGATCAATATGCTTGGTATTTTCCCGTGGCTGCGAAGGTTGAATCCAAGGATGCCGAAATTTTTCGCTCAAAAAATCGAGGGGGAAAAGGGACAGAGCAAAAGCCCTCTGATTGTCGGTTTGCTGAACGGTTTTATGCCCTGCGGCCCTTTGCAGGCCGTGCAGATTTACGCTCTGTCCACCGGAAACCCGTTTACGGGGGCGCTGTCCATGTTCCTGTTCAGCATGGGAACCGTTCCGTTGATGTTTGGGCTTGGGGCGATCAGCTCGTTAATGGGAAAGAAGTTTACAAGCAAGGCTATGACTGTCGGCGCGGTATTGGTTGTGGTTCTCGGCCTCTCGATGCTCTCGCAGGGCTTGAGCCTGTCGGGCTTCGTGGATGTGCCTATTGGCGGGACGCCCGGCTCCCGCGCCGAAACGCAAAGCGGTTCCGGCATAATCATGGAAAACGGGGTTCAAATCGTAAACAGCACGCTTTCGGCGTGGAGTTATCCAGCAATCACGGTACAAGCCGGAACGCCGGTCAAGTGGACTATCGACGCGCCGCAGGGCAGTATCAATGGCTGCAATAACAGGATTTTTATCAGGGAATACGACATTGAGTATACGTTCAATCCGGGAGAGAATATCATAGAGTTCACGCCGGAAAACGCGGGAACCGTCCGCTACGCCTGCTGGATGGGAATGATCCGCAGCACCATCACCGTTGTGGAAGCGGGAGCGGAAATGGCAGCCGGCACTCCCCCGTTGAACGACGCCGCACAAGATTCCGATCTGCCGATACCGGCTTATGTCGCGATTCCCGCCGAAACGCTTTCGATCGCGGAAATAGTGGAAGAAGGCGGTTCCAAATATCAAACGGTGACGATAAACCTGACGGACGAAGGGTTCAGTCCCGCTGTGGCAGTAGTGCAAGCTGCCCTGCAAACTGTGTGGATTATCAACAATACGTCCTCGCGGGGCCCAAATTACACGCTACTTGTCCCTTATTACAATATAAAAGTTTCTCTTGACTATGACGAAAACCCGCTTAATTTGTCCCCCGCCGAGAGTTTTGATTTCTCTAACGAGGACAGCACATCCTACGGTTATGTTAAAGTGGTGGCCGACTTAAACGAGATTATGGCGGACGAAATAAAAACTGAAGTAGAAAATTATCAAACGATGATATGGCCGCCGGAAACATTCCGGTCAGAACCGTCAGGCGGCGGAGCATGCTGCCATTAGAACATGATTTATTAAAGGAGGAAGTGAAAATGGCAAAAAACGAAAGGTTGCTCCATCTCGCAGCAGCTATTGTCCTGACAGCTGTATTGGTAATCGGCGCAGGCAGTAATCGCGCAAACGGGTCGCAGGTCGTTAACGTGGGAGAAAGTCTTGTAATCCCTATCAGTGAAATTTCCGAGACTGTGAAATTTTTTCCGGTGACGGCAGACGGCACAAAAATGGAAGTTGTCGCGGTAACGGCCCCGGACGGAACGATTCGCACGGCGTTCAACACTTGTCAGGTTTGCAACGGTTCGCCGCTCGCCTACTTCGTGCAGCGGGGCAACACGTTGGAATGTCAGGCTTGCAGGAATAGGTTTCCGATGACCCGTGTGGGTATTGAAGCGGGCGGCTGCAACCCCGTTCCGATTTTCGACGAAGATAGAACCGTGACAACTGAATCCATCACGGTTTCTTATGAATTTTTGCAGGCAAACGCCTATAGGTTTTCGTCAAATTGGAAAACACAATAAGGGATACTCCAATGAACTCAAGAGAACGATTTTTCGCGCTGCTGCACAACGAACAGTCGGACAGGCCGGCCGTCATCAACCCCGTTTCGGTTGTTACGGAGGAAAGCGTTACGGCGCTGGGACTGGATTTCTCAAAAACGCACCTTGACGCGGACAGCGCCGCCGCGCTTGCATGCTACTCTCATGATGTTTTGGGCTTCGACTCCGTCATGCCGTATTTCAGCGTGGTGGCCGAGGCCGCCGCGCTGGGCGCCGAGATACGGTGGGGCGACAATCTCAGAATGCCTTCCCAGCACAGCCTCGTGTTCAGCCAGCCGGAGCAGGTTAAAGTCCCCGCCGGTTTCCTCGATCACCCCGCGACGCGATGCATAATCGACGCCGTCAGGATAATCGCCGAAAGCCGCAGCGACGCACTGGTAATTGGCAAGGCGATGGGGCCGTGGACATTGTGCCTTCATCTTTACGGCGTGGAGAACACGCTCATAGACACCATAGACGACAGCGAGAAACTTTCGGACATGCTGCTGGCTCTGGTAAGCTGCACCAAGGCGTTCACGGCGGCGCAGCTGGAAGCCGGTGCGCACATGGTCACCATCGCAGACCATTGCACACGAAATCTGGTCGGCCCGGCGGTTTACGATAATCTCGTCAAGCCTCTGCACAAAGAGTTGAATGCCGAGTTTCCCGGAAAATTGATACTCCACTGCTGCGGCAACACCGAGGATCGGGCGGGGCTTTTCGCCGAGGCGGGATTTCCCCTATATCACTTTGAATCCGCAAACGATATCCGCAACATGATAAAACTCGCGGGCGGCATGAAGCTTACGGGATGCGTCAACAACCCCGTTACGCTCATGACGGGCGGCAGGGATGATGTTGTTAAGCAGGTAAGCGAAATTCTGCAAGGCGGCATAGATATCGTGTCGCCGGAATGCGCCATACCTCTCTGCGTCCCCAACGATAACCTCAGGGCAATCGTGGACTGCTGCGAGGGACATCGACGCGAGTTGTCGCAAAACTATCGTTGTAGTACTATATAATCTCTGCGTATCGTCATTCTATGCTAAAGTTCGGATAAGGGGGTATCAGGTATGGAGAAAATCGTCGTCAAAGTAGAAGGGATGTCATGCGAGCACTGCGTCCGATCCGTCACAAGAGCGCTGAACGCACTGTCGGGCGTCGGCGGCGTCGCCGTCGACCTGAAAGCCGGGACGGTAACGGTGGAACACGACCCAGGCATAACGGATGTCGAAAAGATCAAAACGGAGATCGAAGATCAGGGTTATGGCGTGATTGCGTAGCAAGAGAAGCGAAAACAGCGTTAGTGCAGGAAAATTTGAAGGAGGAGTTTAAATATGTGTTTTTTTGAAAGAAAAAAAGTATTTTTGTTGTTTGTATTTCTATTTGTTCTGCCGGTTGGCTTCCAGTCCTCCGCGCATATGGCCCAAGCCGCAGCGGGGGAGGTTGTCATATTTCATACGAATGACACGCACGGCCGAGTGGCCGGCGACGGAAGGGGCGTGATAGGAATCGACCGTATCGCGGCAATTCATAGAAGCGTGCCAGGTTCTATTCTGGTGGACGCGGGCGACGCGCTGCACGGTCTCCCGACGGCGACGCTCAACAGGGGCGCGGATATTATCGCGCTTATGAACGAGGCGGGATACAGCGCGATGGCAGTGGGAAACCACGAATTCAATTACGGTTACGCGCGCCTTGTGGAATTGCGGGATATGGCGCGATTTCCCATTCTGTCCGCGAACATTATGAAGGACGGCGGCACGCTCATGCGGGACATGGCGATGATAGAGAGAAACGGCGTCAATATTGGAGTGTTCGGCATCACGACGGATGCGACGGCTCATATCACAATGTCTCAAAATGTGAGGGGACTCGTGTTCGAGGATCCCGTGAAGGTTGCGCGCGAGGCGGCGGAATCTTTGCGCGGCCGGGGCGCGCATGTGGTGGTGGCTTTAAGCCATTTGGGCGTAGTTCCTTATGAAGGAACTACGTCGATTGAGCTTGCGCGGGAAGTTCCGGAAATAGACGTGATCATCGACGGCCACAGCCACACCGTTCTTGAGGAGGGCTTGCTCGAAAATGGGGTTCTCATCGCCCAGGCCGGCCAATACGAGAATTACCTCGGTAAAGTGAGCATTTCTTTGGAAAACGGCCGAATCACATCCAAAACAGCGTCGCTGATCGGTTACGAGGAGGCTCAGGAAACACCGCCGGACGAAGCTGTCGCCGCAAAGCTCTCCGAAATAACCGCCGGGCTGGAAGTCGTGCTGAGGGAGCTCGTGGGCGAATCTGCGGAAAGCATGTCAAGCGCCAGAGCGCCGGGCGTGCGCACACAGGAAATGCCGCTGGGCAATCTTGTGGCGGACGCGTATCGCAACGCCGCCGAGGCCGACATAGCCATTGCGAACGGCGGCGACATACGGGCCGACCTTCCGCAGGACACTGTCACAAAAGGCGACATTATCAGTGTTCTGCCGTTTGGCAACACGCTGATGGTTAAGGCGGTTACGCCGGCTCTGCTTCGCGAAGCCCTGGAAAACAGCGTGAGCGGCATTACTCTTGACGAGCAGGGAAATATTGACCACGAAAAATCCGAGCAAGGGAGGTTCTTGCAGGTATCCGGTTTCAGTTTCGGTTATGATCCCGCCGCGCCGGCAGGGGCGCGAATCGTTTTCATCACGCTGGACGACGGCAGGGAGTTGTCGCTGGACGATAACGAAACGGCTTTCAGCCTTGCCGGAAGCAACTTTGTGATGACCGGTAACGATCTGTACACAATGCTCGGCGAGTTGCCCGTGGAACGCGAGCTTGGCGCCGCCGACGAAGCCCTTGCCGAATATATAGAGGAACACTCGCCGGTTGCAGCTCCTAAGGGAGGCAGAATCGTCGTCATACAGGCGGCGGAAATGGAAAACGCCGCATAATAAATCAAATTGCCGTAACTGTCGTCGCAGAGGCGGATTGTTCCCGCTTCTGCGACGCGCCTGTTAAAATTACAATATTGTCAGCAGGTCTTTTACTTCTTTGCGTTTGGGCATATCGGGCGTTTCATCAGGGAAGCCGATTGCGACTAACGCAGATAATTTTTGGCCCTCGGGAATGCTGATGCGTTCCGTTATTTTCTTCTCGTCGAATATCCCAAGTATGACAGTCGCAAGTCCCTCGTTGTATGCGGCAAGGCACAGGGTCTGAGTCGCAATCCCGGCGTCGAAGCTCTCCCAATGCGCCCCTTTGCTCGTTGAGAAAGAGCCGTCTTTTTCAAATCCCGCGCGGTTTGCGATCGTGGTTACCAGAATGACGGCGGGCGCGCCGCGCAGGATATTTTGGTTCCACTCAAATCCCGACATTCCGTTTTCAGTTATATCCTCCATCAGCGGCCCGTCGCGGACGACGATATACCGCGTCGTCTGCGAATTTTTCCAACTGGGCGCAAGAGTCGCCGCAGCGACTACCTTCTCCAATAACGCGCCGGTCACTGGATCAGCCTTGTATTTCCTTACGCTGCGCCTGCCCTTTACACATTCCAAAAATTCCATAGTTTTATCCCCTCATCAGTATTTTTGCTATCCCTTGATCTTCTTGATAAAATCCGCCAGAACGTCTTCCATGTCGGGATGGCCGATTTCCTGCAAGGTATACTGCACTCGCGTGTTGGGCTTGTTAATTTTTATCACGCGCTTCAGGTCGAGCGGCGTGGCTACGATTACGGAGTCGCAGTCGGTACGCTCGATAGTGGCGGCCAGGTCGCTCATTTGTTCCTCGCCGTAGCCCATGGCCGGCAGCAGCTTGCCTATATTGGGGTAAATGCGAAAAGTATCCGCCAACGTGCCCACCGCGTAGGGTCTGGGGTCAACAATGTCGGCCGCTCCGAAACGCAGGGCGGCGACAACTCCGGCGCCGATTTTCATCTCGCCGTGCGTAAGCGTTGGGCCATCCTCAATAACAAGAACCCGTTTTCCGCGTATGATGCCGGTCTGCTCCACGCTTATCGCGGAGGCGGCGTTTATCACTACAGCCTTGGGATTTACCAGCTCTACGTTTCTTCTGACCTTTTGAATATTTTCGAAATCGGCGCTGTCGATTTTGTTGATCACCAACACATCCGCGAGGCGCAATCCAACTTCGCTCGGGTAATAGGAAAGCTCATGTCCCGGTCTGTGCGGATCCAGCACCAAAATCATCAGGTCTGGATGGTAGAATGGGATGTCATTGTTTCCGCCGTCCCATATGATCACATCGCAGCCGTCCGGGTCGTTTTCGGCAGCGCGCAGAATTGCTTCATAATCCACGCCCGCGTAAATAACATTACCCCGCACAACATGAGGCTCATACTCCTCCATCTCCTCTATGGTGCACTTATGCCTGGAGAAGTCGTCAAAAGCGGCGAAGCGCTGTACCTTTTGCGCCTCGAGATCGCCGTAGGGCATTGGGTGACGGATGGCGATTGGTTTTAAACCTTTGGCTTTCAAAAGCGCCATAATGTGGAATGTGGTTTGGCTTTTTCCGCTGCCCGTGCGCGACGCCCCAATCGCTATCACAGGCTTGACGCTTTTGATCATCGTGCTTTTATATCCGAGTAACGTAAAATCCGCGCCGGCCGCGTTTACCTTGGCCCCGATACCCATCACCGCGTCATACGGAAGGTCGCTGTACGAAAATACGCATTCGTCGGCGTCCAGGTCTTTTATCAACCGTTCCAGCTCATCCTGCTCGAATATGGGTATGCCTTCGGGATAAAGACTGCCGGCAAGCGAGGCCGGGTATTTGCGATCCGCTATACCCGGAATTTGCGCGGCCGTGAACGCTACAACGTTATAATCCGGCTTATCCCTGTAAAAGGTATTAAAATTGTGAAAATCGCGCCCCGCCGCTCCAATGATAATAATTTTTCTTTGTTCCATATATAAATTCCTCCCCATAGAGTATTCTGAGGGTTATTATACACCTCCTAATGGGCGGAAACAAAGTTTGTCATAAAAAAACCGCCCCAAAGGGCGTTACGAGCTGCGCTGCTCAATGAGCCGGCGGGTCTGCTTCGCAGCAATACCGTCCGACTGCGCCGCCTCCTTAATCGTCAAAAAGAACGCCCTGTTTACTCTGCTTAACATCAAGTTCGGCCGATTTCACCACATCGAAAGCAAAAGGAAGTTGAAAACGCGCGCCGGAAAGGATTTCCTCAACAGTAACAATTTTTATCTTCTCCGGAGGCGACGTAAAAAGCTGATTATCAATAAGTCCGGCGCTCTTCGCTTCTTGAATCATCGGGCTTGTGGGAGAAGCAAGCGTAATTAAAATACCGCCTGCGGCCCCTTCGCGCTCAACCGTCCCGCGCAAGTCACGGACATGCGACGCCTGCGCCTTTCCAGACTTGGCGGAAAATAATATTTCCTGCGCTCCGCCCGTATGAGTCAAAACAAAAGCCCTTCCGTCAATGCCTTTATCCGCGCCTTTCTTTTCGTTTATCATCGCGCGATTATTGGAATAAGTAAGAATCGCCCACTTCTCAAATTCCTTGCGCGTCCTGTCATCTTGTTTTTCCGCAAGAGCGCGGGCGCTCTCCAGATCCTTTGGAACACCGGACAATTCCATGCTTTCTATAACTTCTTTTCCGTATGTATCTTCAAGGCGTTTGAGGATGAGCGAGATACTCTGATATGTAATATCAACGCCGATCCATTTTCTATTCAGCCGATGCGCGACGGCGGCGGTTGTGCCGCATCCGCAGTAAGCGTCGAACACAGTATCGCCCTCATTGCTCGACGCGCGAATTATTCTGTCAAGCAGCGCCTCCGGCTTCTGTGTGGGATAGCCGAGGCGCTCTTTTGCCTGTGAGTTTATCGGAAATATATCCGTCCAAACATCATTTGCGGGCAATCCCGGCATTTCATCAAGATAACGCTTGATTCTTATTCCGCCCTTATTCGTAAAATATAATCTGTTTTGTTTATCAAGCTCTATCATTTTTTCAAGAGGAACGCGCCATAAACTTAATTTTCCTTTATATTCATAATCATAACCGCCTCCGGATAAACCCTTGGCCGTTAAATTATCATCCATCCACCTGCGCCCGTCAGCATCAACGCCTTTATATCTTTGCTCTATATACTCTTGGGTATACGGCTGATAAATTTTATTCAAGGCGCGTTTATCCGAACAGGAATACGCAAATATAACATCATGAACATTGCCGAATCCTCCGGCGTCATTGTGCGTATTAGTCCTCTGCCAAATAATTTCATTTAAAATATTGCCGCCGCGCGAAACAAAAATAGTATCGCAAATCAATTTCAGATAATGACTGGCCGTAGGGTCGCAATGAAGATAAAAACTCCCCGTCCTTTTCAGCGCCCGGCGTATTTCATTTAATCGTCGGGTCAAACTCACGATATAGGCCAGCAGCGTACCTCGCCCCAGAGTCTTCTCAAGGCCTGCGATAAGATAAAAAGTTTGAAGTGAATACCGCTGTCCCTCATTCGTCTTTATTTCAGATAAACCATACTCCGCAGCGTCATCCCAAACCCAGGTATCGACAAATGCCTGCGCCTGCGCGGCGTCCTCCAGCCCCACGTTGTTATAAATCTGGTTATAATTCCGCTTGCTGTTAAAGGGCGGATCAATATAGCACAAATCAACAGACTCATCAGGGATGAATCTTCGCATAATATCCAGATTATCGCCGTAAAAAAGCTTATTCATAGAATTGACAATTCGTCCTCTCTTCTGTTAATGTCCCGTAACACGCAGAGCTAAGTGACGGCTTTATCAGCGTACCAAGCTTTTCGTAGATTTCTCTTACGTACCCGGCATAATTATACTCCTTTTCAGCTAAAGCGCACGTTTGCCCTGCCTCCTCCCAAGACAAACGCACGAAATTTATTTCATGGTACTTCATGCCTTGTCCTGATGAGGCGCGGCAACGTATTGATTTCCCGGCCGGTCGCGTTATAATACTCGCATGTTTAATAATAATTCGCAATCAAGCGAGCGTTAATGTGATTCTCAAAGCTAGGGACAGTCTTGCTTTTAACGCTTTTCCTTTAGGCTCCTGATTTCGAATCCGTATACGACGCTTGGAAGGGTGATGAAATGGGCAGCGAAATTGTCACGAAACGTATTTCTTCGATGCTGCGCCTTAACGGCAAAAAATCACCGCGACCTCGACCTTTCAAGTTATAATCCGCATTGTCCATAATGGAGCGGCGCAGTGTATCAGCGCGGTTCCGCCGGCTTAAACGCAGACATTCCGCCCGCGCGGGCCGGAGCAATAAATAGTGTGCCGCCTTGTTTTGGCGGCCGCAGAAGGCCTATTAAAAAAGAAAAGGTCGGTGTCGTTATGAATCAATACAGCTTTGACAACAATACAAACAGCACGATTGGGATAATCGGTTTCGGACATTTGGGGCACTCGCTTGCCGTTGCGCTCGTTAACAACGGTTTCCCGAAGGAACGCCTGCTGATCTCAGACAAGGACGTCGACACCGCATATGACAAGGCTATGAAAAACGGCCTTGCCGAATGTCTGAGCGACGTCAAAGACCTGGCTTTCAGGGCGGATGCCGTTATCGTGGCGGTGAGGCCGCAGGATGTGCTTTCTTTATCGGGACTGTCCTTCAAACCGGACGCGCTTGTCATTTCATCCATGGCGGGGCTCCCGATCGACCTGCTTCGAAGAATTTTCGAAGCGGACGCACGCAGGATGATGTGCAGCGGGCCCGATACGATTTTCGAAGGGCGCGGCATCGCTACGCTGTTTCCTTATGACGAACGCGTGTCAAACATACTTGGACTCATGGGCATGAGTGTTTTCGAGGCGGCGTTTGAAGCCGAACTTGACTCGTTTACCGCCGGTATCTGCATCCCGGCGATTCTGCTCAATATAGATATAGCGCGCGAAGATGTGAGCCGGGCGATGGACGAAATGGAGAAGAAATTCCGCGTTTACGCCGCTCTGCGCGAATGGATCATGGATGTCACTCCCCAAGACGCGGCGACTCCAAAGGACGCCTACCTTGAGAATGTCTCTACGAAAGGTGGTATCTGCGAAGCGATGACAAGAAGCTTGCGGAGCGGAAGTTCCTTGTCGGCGGCTATTCTGCGCGGAATTGAAAGAGGGGACGAAATAACCGTCGACATAGTAAAAGAAGCGGCGGCGGCATTCGGCGCTTAATAATTGTATCGCATATTGTAAAAAATCTCCCTACAGCCGCGAATGAGCGTCGAGCCGCGTTGGATTGGGGGTTTGCCGCGAGCATTTACAAAATATTTCCGTTGTGGTAGATTTAGCTTATACGCAACGGTATGCAACATTTAAATTAAGGCGTACATGTCAAAGTTCGACGAAAATAAAAATAAAGGAGCGCTCGACATGGAGAAATTCGGTCTCACTAATTCGCAAGTGCAGGAATCAAAGGCAAAATACGGTGATAACCGATTAACCGAGATTGCCGCAGAGAGCTTCTGGAGCAAATTCAAGGGTAATCTGGGCGATCCCGTGATAAAAATCCTCTGCGTGGCCTTGGTTATCAACGTCGTTTTTGTGTTCCTGGGGCAAACTGAATGGTATGAGGCGGCTGGAATCGCGGTGGCCGTTCTTTTAGCCACGTATATTTCTACATATTCCGAACACAGGAACGAAAACGCGTTCCAGAAATTGCAGGAAGAAGCCTCCCAAATCGCCTGCAAAGTGTATCGCGACGGAAACATCGTCGAGATCCCGATTAATGATTTAGTTGTCGATGACTGCGTGTTGCTTCAACCCGGCGACAAAATTCCTGCGGACGGTATTATTTTAGACGGCGAGCTTCACGTCGACCAATCAGTTCTCAACGGAGAAACAAAAGAAGCCCTAAAAACCGTAATGCCCAGCGACTATGTGGAAGAGGAAGCTTCGATGGATTTCCTCAATAAGCATAAGGTGTTTCGCGGCTCCGTCGTTTGCTCCGGGCACGCCGTAATGTCCATTACGACGGTAGGCGATAAGTCGGTGTACGGGCAAATCGCCAAAGAGCTGCAGCAAGATGATGATCGCGACACGCCTCTGAAGGTAAAACTGAAAGATTTGGCCGCCGCGATCAGCAAGTTCGGTTACATTGGCGGTATTGCCATTGCGGCGGCATTGCTTTTCCAACGAATCGTAATCAGCAACGGATTTGATTTGGCGGAAATAACGAATTACTGCTCCAATTGGATGACGGTTGTAAATGATATTATTCAAGCCGTTATGCTCGCCGTTATTATCATCGTAATGGCCGTTCCGGAAGGGCTGCCGACGATGATTGCTATTGTTTCGGCCTTGAACATGAGAAAAATGCTGAAAGACAATGTATTGGTGAGGAAAGTAGCCGGAATTGAAACGGCGGGAAGCCTGAACATCCTTTTCAGCGACAAAACAGGCACGATCACCAAAGGCGAGCTTGAAGCGACAACGTTTATTTCGGGGAAAGCGAAAGAGTATAAAGCGCTCGACAAAGTTGAAGAAGAACTCGGCAGGCTGGTTTATGTGAGTATCCACGACAACACGAGCGCGGTTATAAGTAATGACCCGAAATCCATTAAAGTAATAGGGGGAAACTCGACGGAGCGCGCCATTCTGAGTTTTGCCCTTTGTGGAACCGACCTTGTCAAAACGACGACCCTCCGATCGATTCCCTTTAGCAGCGCGAACAAGTATTCTGCGGTTCAAATAGAAGGGGAATATGAACTTACGCTTATTAAAGGGGCGCCGGAAATAATTCTGGGCAACTGTAAGTACTGCTACGACGAAAACGGTCAAGCGGTACCGATGACGGATTTTTCGGCTTTGACGGATAAAATTGACGAGATGGCTTCCCGCGCGATCCGCGTACTTGCGCTCGCAACCAGCAAGGATAGTATCGACGGGGAACATCTGCCCGGCGGAGATTGGGCGCTCGTGGGCATTATTGGTATACGCGACGAAATACGCCCTGAGTCTGTTCCCGCGATACGAGAAGTGCAAAACGCCGGAGTGCAGGTCGTTATGATTACCGGAGATCGCAAAGAAACAGCCGTGGCGATAGCAAAAGAAGCCGGATTGTTAAATAATCCATCCGATATAGTCTTGTCCTCGGACGAGCTTGCCAAGCTCGATGATGAGGAATTAGCGAAGGAACTTAAAGATATTCGCGTCATCGCTAGAGCTTTGCCAAGCGATAAAAGCCGGTTGGTTCGCGTAGCGCAGAGCTTGAATTTGGTTGTAGGCATGACCGGCGACGGCGTGAACGACTCGCCCGCTCTGAAAGCCGCCGACGTCGGTTTTGCAATGGGCAGCGGCACTGAGGTCGCAAAGGAAGCAAGCGAAGTTATTATTATGGATGATAACTTCAGTTCAATAGACAAAGCCATTCTTTACGGCCGGACGATTTTTAACAGTATCAGGAAATTCATTATGTTCCAACTGACGATAAACTTAGCCGCAGTACTCGTTTCATTTGTGTTTCCCCTGCTGGGCATGGAGCATCCGTTAACCATTACGCAGATTCTATGGCTGAACCTTGTTATGGATACGCTGGGCGCGCTCGCCTTCGGCGGCGAACCGGCGCTCAAGCGGTTTATGCAGGAAAACCCGAAGAGAAGGGACGAGAGCATCGTAAACGGTTATATGTGGAGTTCAATATTGGTTGTTTCTCTGTTTACATTTACGCTCAGTTTGTTCTTCCTGCTCACTGAGTTCCCAAAAACAATTTTCCGCGCGGACGAAAATAACCTGTATCTGCTGACGGGCTTTTTCGCGTTTTTCATCTTCATCTACGTCTTTAACGCTTTTAACGTCCGAACAGATCGGACGAATTTGCTCGAAAACCTTTCCATGAACAAGGGCTTTCTGTTCATAATCTTATTGATTGTGGCGGTGCAGGTAACGATGGTCTATTTCGGAGGGGTTTTTCTCAGGGGATATGGATTGGTATGGAATGAGTGGGTATTTGTTATCGGGTTGGCGTTCTTGATTATCCCTGTAGACTTGGCGAGAAAAACTGTGTTTAGACTCTTGTCTAAGTAAGGTTATATTTCGAGATACCTAACAGGAGGGAGACCTATGGCAATTAATCTGCAAAAAGGTCAGCGGATCAATTTGGAGAAGGAATCCGGCGCGAAACTACAGCAATTTTGCGTGGGCTGCAACTGGGGAGCGATTACGAAAGCGGGATTCCTGGGGATCGGGAAAAAAACGGTGGATGTTGACTTGGATTTGAGTTGTGTGATATTTAACGCGGCGGGCACAATGTGCGATCACCTTTATTCGTCGTTATACCGGGTGGAGTTTCTCGCGCAATATGGTTTGCCGCCGGGCAAGCTCAGTTCGCTGGACGGCGCGCTGCGCCACACGGGCGATGATCGTTCCGGCGACCAGGATGGGGACGACGGACTTGATAATGAAATCATTACAGTCGATCTCCAACGAGTTAACCCTGATGTGCGGCAGATTTTCTTTTTCTTGAATAATTGCGGGGAAGAAGATTTTTCGCAAATTCCATATGCGTCGATTCGTATGTTCGAGGGTAAGCCGGATCGCGTGGACAAGATATTTGCGGCTTACAACGTTTCCGCAGAAGCGGCGTACAAAGGCATGACCGCGCTTGTGATGGGTGAACTTTACAAACACAACGACGTCTGGAAGTTCAACGCCATCGGCGACGCGTACCCGCATAAGAATCTGGGAGTGACAATTCAGCATATTTCGAAACAATACATCAGGAGGTCATAAACATGGCTATCAATCTGATAAAAGGCGGACGCATTGATATCAGCAAGGGGTTATTGAAGGTGGGAGTAGGTTTGGGATGGGATCCTAACGAGAGCGCGAGCGGTTTCGATTTCGATCTCGACGCGTCGGCATTTATGCTTGGGCCGAACAAAAAACTGCCGCAGGACGAGTTTTTCGTATTTTACAATAACCTTAGATCGCCGGACGGCGCGGTCGAATCCTCCGGCGACGATACTACGGGCGGCAGCAGCGACGGTGATGACGAAACGTTGACCGTCGACTTGAGCAAAGTCGACTCGCGCATTCAGGAAATTATTTTTACCGTTACCATTCATGATTACGAATTACGTAAACAGAATTTCGGGCAGGTGCGCAACTCGTTTATTCGTATTTACAACGCCCAGAATAACGAGGAAATCGCAAAATACGAGTTGGAAGAGGATTTCTCGGTGGAGACGGCCGTCGAGTTCGGGCGGTTGCATCGCGCCGGCGGGAAATGGGAATTCGAGGCGATGGGTATCGGCTACTCGGGCGGGTTACAGTTTTTTGTAGATAAATACGCGTAAAAGGGAGGATCATAATATGAGAAAACTGCCGGTTTACCTGGTATTGGACACATCGGGCTCCATGGTCGGCGAGCCCATTCAAGCCGTCGCGAATGGGGTGCAGATGCTGGTATCCGCGTTGCGGCAAGATCCGCAGGCATTGGAATCCGCGTACCTGAGCGTGATCACATTTGACAGCAATGCGAGCCAAATCGTGCCGTTGACCGATTTAGCCGGTTTTCAGATGCCCGCGCTCAAAGAACGCGGTTCCACTAATCTTGAGGAAGCGCTGAAACTGGTTACCAACTGCGCAAAGAACGAGGTCGCCAAATCGACTCCCGAGAAGAAAGGCGACTGGCGTCCGTTGGTATTTCTGATGACGGACGGCGCTCCCGACAGAGGTTGGGAGAAGGGACTGCCGGATTTCCAGGCTTACCGCTGGGGTATGGTTATTTGCTGCGCGGCCGGGCAAGGGGCGGATACGAGCGTATTGAAACAAATCAGTCCCGAATGCGTCGTGAAATTGGATACGGCTGATTCAAAATCGCTCGCGGCTTTTTTTAAATGGGTTTCGGCTTCGATTTCCATAAGCAGCAAGAGCGTGAACGAGGGAAATAAAGAAGTGACCGGCTTAAACCAACTCCCCCCGCCTCCGCCCGAAATAAAGATTATCTAGGGGGTAGAGTATGCGCAGACTGCCTATCTATTTACTCATCGACACATCCGGGTCAATGAACGGCGAACCTATCGAGGCCGTCAATACCGGGCTCCAAACGCTTGTCTCCTCCCTCAGGCGCGATCCTCAAGCCCTGGAGACCGCCTACCTCAGCATCATTACGTTCGATAATAACGCGCAGCTGGTTTTGCCGCTCACGTCGGTGGCGGAATTACAGCTTCCGAACCTTAAAACGCCGAAGAGCGGGGGAACGATGACGGGCATGGCGCTGGAATTACTGTGCCAACGGGTCGACGCCGAGCTGCGAACCCAATCGGCCGATGTGAAACGGGATTGGAAACCGCTGCTTTTTATCATGACGGACGGCGCGCCCAGCGACACGCAGAAATACAACGAATTTGTGCCTGAGTGTCAAAAACGCGGTTTTGCCGCTATTACGGCGTGCGCGGCGGGAATGAAGGCAAATATTGATAAGCTCAAAGACTTGGCCACGAATATCGTATCGCTGGACACCTGTGACGGAGCGACGTTCGCGCAATATTTTCAATGGGTATCGGCCTCAATAAGCAGCGGGGCGCAGAGCGTCGGCGTCACGTCGCAACTGGAGCTTCCGCCGCCGCCCGATGCCATAACGATTGTATAAATCCTGGGGGCGTGAAACAATGAACGATGAAACCATTAATAAAAACACAACGGATCAGGAAAAGCCACCGCTTAATAATCATGCTCCTATGATTCAGCCGCCGCAGCAACTCGTCGCGGTGAAACCGGCCGAATCGGAGCAGGAAGAATCCGCTTCCCAGCAAGAAGAATCCGCTTCTCAATTAATTTGGCATAAAGAGGCAAAAAAACTGCCGAATTGCAAAATCGCAGATACCGATTATCGCGTTTCACTTGAACAGGATATCGCCGAGTTTGTAAACTTGGACGAAATTGGGAACATTATCGTGGATATTATCCCTAAAAAATTCCACATATTTTGGGATCCCGATAAACACGAAATATCATGTTGTCCGGATCAAGCCGGCGAGTTCGAGATACGTGTTTTCGTCGATCTGCCCAGGGGTGAAAAACATGCGTTTAAGTTTATATTGACCGTGGATGAGGCGCCGATAACGCAAGACATCCCATTCAAAGGGGAGTCGCGCGACGATTCTGCTTCCATAAAAACTATATCGCATAAGAAGGCGCTGCCGAATTGCAGAATCGCAGGCACTGATTACAGCGCTTCGCTGGAACAATATATCGGAGAGTTCGTCGATTTGAAAGAAATCGAGAGCATTACCGAGCCCAAAATTGACGCTCCCGCGGAATTCCCCATACATTGGAATCCGGACAAATACGAAATTTCGTGTCATCCGAATCAAGCGGGCGAATTTTCGATTCATCTGCGCGTGATTACGACCGCGGGCGAAAAACACTCCTTTGCGTTTCAACTGACAGTGAATCCGGATCCGAAAACGCTTTGGAAAAATATCCCATCCAGACAGGATGGCGTTTACGCCAAGGCGGATTGCGACAAATTGTTCTTGCCTTGCGGCGATAATCTGTCCATCGCGGCCGCCAGCCAGCGCGGGCGTTCCCATGCGCAGGAAGGAAGTCCGCGCGATGATGATTTCATTGCCCATTGGGATGTCGAGACCGATTGCGCCATCCTGGCCGCAGCCGACGGCGCGGGCAGCGCAAGATTTTCCCGAAAGGGTTCGCTGCTCGCTGTGCAGACGGCGCTGGAAAAAGTCAAGGAGGCGCTGACGCCGGATTTCTGGACTGCTCTGACACCCAATATAAATAAATTTGTCGAGGACGAGGACGTTCAAGCACGGAACAGCATTCAGGTTTCGCTCTACAAAGTGCTCGTTCAAGCCGCTTGGGAGGCAAAGATGCGGATAAGGAAGGAAGCCGAGGAGCACGAGGAGATTTTTTTCAAAGATTACAAAATAAAAGAAAAATTTTCCGCCCGTGATTACGCCACGACCTTGATTTTGACGATAGTCAAGAAACTGGATGCCCGCTGGTTCGTCGCGACGTTCTGGATCGGCGACGGCGGTATGGGCGTTTATAGTACGGAGAAAGTGACTGTACAGGGAATACCCGACGGCGGCGAGTACGGCGGCCAAACCCGTTTCCTGACGGAGGACGGCGCGGAGGTCTGGCCGCAAGGAGATCACGCCGCAAATAAAATTATCGAGAGGCGTATACGTTTCGACGTGGTCGATTCATTTGACGCTGTTATTCTAATGACTGACGGCGTGACCGACCCCAAGTTCGAAACGGACAACAATTTGAATTCTTTGGCGAAGTGGAATGAATTGTGGGAGGATCTAAAAAAAGAAGTGCCATTTGAAAAACGGGATGATTCCGTGGCGGACGCGCTGCTGAAATGGATGGACTTTTGGTCGCCGGGTAATCACGACGATCGTACGATGATAGTCTTGTATTGATCGGGAGGAGACGGCAATGAAAATAGTCAGACTGACGGCTAAAGACGGCTCTTCAGTCGAATTCGAGGATAAGATCATCGGTTCGGGCGGGATGAAAGACGTATATTTCGTGCCGGACAAGAGCAGCGTTGTCGCCTTTTTCCGAGCTAAGCAGGATTACAATGCCCGAGACCGGCTGGAAAAAATTGTCGGGCAGTATCGAGAGAGCATTTTCGGCCAAGTAGGAGGGGATTATTGGAAGGACATTTACTGCTGGCCGGAAAAGATAGTTGAATGGAATGATCTGATCGGCATTGTCGCGCCGACATACGCCAAACATTTCTTTTTTCAGCACGGTTCTCTAAACGGCGATTCGTTGTCGATCAGGGGAAAAGAGAAGGAAGGGAAATGGTTCGCCTCTCCATTTTTGAAATACGGCCAGTTAGATGCCGGCGAACGAGGCGACTGGTTCAGTTATCTGCGCATTTGCATAAATATTGCGCGGGGCGTCAGGCGTATGCACGCGGCGGGATTGGCGCATTCCGACCTTTCCTACAAGAACGTGCTGGTCGATCCCGTCACCGCAAAGGCCAGCATTATCGACATCGACGGACTCGTGGTGCCGGGAAAATTCGCTCCCGATGTGGTGGGGACGCCGGATTTCATTGCTCCCGAGGTAATGGGGACGCTGAAGCTGGATAAGCTTGACCCCAAGAGAAGGCTTCCTTCACGTCAGACGGATCAGCACGCGTTGGCTGTGCTCATTTATATGTACTTGCTGAACCGGCATCCCCTGCGCGGCAGGAAGATTCACGATGTTGACGACGAAACCCGCGACGAGGAACTGGCAATGGGAGAGAAAGCCTTGTTCATCGAACACTCCGCGGATACGAACAACCGTTATAATACGGCTTGGGTGAAAGACAACAACGCGCCTTCCCGACTCTCGCACCTTCTGCCCTGGATGGACTTGGACGCCTTATCCTATAAGATTCTCGGGCCGTATCTTTCCGAACTCGTAAAAAGGGCTTTCGAAGACGGGCTGCACAACCCTGCCCAGCGTCCCACGGCGGATGACTGGGAAACAGCTTTGGTCAAGACTTCAGACCTTGTTCAGCAATGCCTCAATCCCGCCTGTTCTCAAAAATGGTTTCCGTTCGATAACTCCGTGCGTCCCGTCTGTCCGTTCTGTAAAACGCCGTTCAAGGGCGTTTTGCCGATACTTAACCTGTATTACAAGCAGGGCGCCACGTTCAAGCCGGATAACCACCGCGTGATGGTCTATAACGGCGTCCGTTTGTATTCCTGGCACGTAAATCGCCGAATCTTTCCAAATGAGAAACTTACCGAAGAGCAGAAAAAGCCCGAGGCTTACTTCCAATTTCATAATG
>Ga0099364_10005564_pt1 | contig 18654 bp, 16 predicted proteins | sample TergutTh196P3_FD_73070 | JGI IMG/M metagenome (GOLD analysis project Ga0099364, IMG submission 73070) | Microcerotermes parvus P3 segment gut microbial communities from Pointe-Noire, Republic of the Congo - Th196 P3 | ecosystem: Host-associated > Arthropoda: Insects > Digestive system > Gut ...
ATTTATTCAACATTTTTGCAGCGCTCGTTCGACCAGATTATACACGACGTGGCCATTGAAAGCCTTCCGGTGATATTCGCCATTGACCGCGCCGGGCTTGTCGGCGACGATGGCGAAACGCACCACGGCATTTTCGATGTGGCGTATTTGGATACCGTCCCCAACATGACCGTATACGCCCCGGCGAGCTTTGATGAGATGAAGGGCGCGTTTGAGCTGGCGTTTCAGGCGAACGGGCCGGTTGCTATCCGCTACCCGCGCGGCGGACAGGGCACTTACCGCGGCGGCGGCCCGCATAACGCCGTCCTCCGCGAAGGCGGCGATATAACGCTCGTCACTTATGGCACAACTGTTAACGCCGTGCTGAAAGCCGCCGATATTTTGGCGGAGCGCGGTATATCGGCGGAAATCGTCAAGCTGTTTCGGCTAACGCCGCTTGATTTTATTCCCAATAATAAGAAAACGTTGTTTGTTGAGGAGGTCTACCGCAACGGTTCCGTCGGACGGCGTTACGGTATGCCCACGATTGCCATAGACGGTTTCATGCCGCATGGCTCAATCGAAGAATTGCGCGCCGACGCGGGTCTGAACGCGGAGAGCATTGCCGAAAAGGCGGTTTGGATTTGTGAAGAAAAAAATTCGCGCTGATTTGCTGCTGGCGGACAGGGGACTCGCGGAAAGCCGTGAACGGGCTAAAGCCGCGATAATGGCGGGACTTGTATATGTCGGCGAAACGCGTATCGACAAGCCAGGACAACCCGTTGACGAAAACGCCGAAATAACCGTGCGCGGCGACCCCGTCGGTTTTGTGAGCAGGGGAGGACTGAAGCTTGAAAAAGCCCTGATTTCTTTCGGTATAGATGTTTGCGGCGTTTCCGCGCTCGACGCCGGCGCGTCTACAGGCGGCTTTACCGACTGTATGCTCAAGCGCGGCGCGAGGCACGTATGGGCGGTTGACGTCGGTTACGGCCAATTTGCCTGGACTCTGCGAAACGATACCCGCGTTACGCTTTTAGAGCGCACGAACATACGGCTCGTTACGCCTGAAATCATCGGGCAGCCGTTGGATTTTGCAGCCGTTGACCTTTCGTTTATCTCGCTGAAGCTCGTACTGCCGCCTATCCGCGCGCTGCTCACACGGGATTGCCGCGCCGTATGCCTGATAAAGCCGCAGTTTGAGGCGAAACGAGAGGAAGTTGGGAAAAAGGGAGTTGTCAGCGACATGGCAACGCACAAATCCGTATTGGAAGCGTTCATGCAACATGCCGCACAGTCGGAGTTTTGCGTGAAAGGGATCACATTCTCGCCGCTCAAAGGCCCAAAGGGAAATATCGAGTATTTTGGCCTGCTGTGTTGCGGAGGGGATAAGATAGACATTGATGCGGAAGCGGTAGTTGTGGAATCACATAAAATCTTGTTAGGAAATGCTGTATGAGTGGAAAAATCATTCTTTATCCCAATGTGAGCCGCGATATAGGCTTTGTAATGACGAATAAAGTCTATGGCATGCTGGAAAAAAGCGGCAAGAGCGTTGTGGTTTGCCCTGTGCTCGACGATGATTTTGACACGCCTGTTTCGCCGTCAGGCTTTGATTCAAGGGACTTCGAGAGCGAAGTATCAGATGCGGAGATGGTTATTACGTTCGGCGGCGACGGAACAATACTGCATGCCGCGCGCGAGGCCGCAGAATATGGCATACCGATACTTGGGGTCAACATGGGCGGCAAGGGATTTATGGCGGAGCTTGAAGTTGAGGAAATTGATCTGATAAACACCGCGGCGTCAGGAGCATATGAAATCGAGAACCGCATGATGCTCGACGCGGAGGTGGTCAGAGAAAACGAAATCGTTTATCGGGACTATGCCCTCAACGACATAGTTATCAGAGGGTACAACAGGGTCATCGATCTTGCCATATACGGGGACGGGCAGATCATCTCCGAGTTTCTGGGCGACGGCGCCGTCATCGCGACGCCGACCGGTTCGACAGCATACTCTATGGCGGCGGGCGGCCCAATCGTGGAACCGTCGGCAAGGAACATAATAGTCACGCCGATCTGCGCCCATGTGCTCGAAGCGAAATCGTTTGTGCTTGTGTCCGACAGACAGGTGTCAATTGGGATTGGGAACGAAAAGCATAATCCCGCTTATATGTCGGCGGATGGGTGCGATCGCGTCGATCTGGGCAATGGCGATGTCGTCAACGTGAGAAAATCACAGAAATACACGCGGCTTGTGCGTTTATCAAATAGAAGTTTTTATAGTAAGGTCAGCGAAAAGTTGGGGGAGAGACTATGAAAAAAGATCGCCAGATCGCAATATTGCAAATCATCGCATCGACCGACGTCGAAACGCAGAACCAGTTGATAGAGGAACTCGCCAAAGTAGGCGTCGAGAGCACGCAAGCGACTGTATCTAGGGACATCAAGGATTTGCATTTGATAAAAGAGCTGACGCCGCGGGGATCATACAGATATGTCGCCGGCAGCAGGCCGGACACGCAGAGCCATGCATCCCGTCTCAAAGCAATTTTTAAGGAAAGCGTGACATCATACGCAAATGCCCAGAACATAGTTGTCATAAAGACGCTTCCGGGACTGGCGCCCGCGGCCTGCAGTGCTATCGACGGCATGGGCATAAAGAGCATTATAGGCTCTATTGCGGGAGACGACACGGGATTTATCGCAATGAGCGATAATGAGTCCGCAGAAAGGTTTTGCAAAGAAATCGAAGTTATGATAGAATAGTGAAATGATTAAGTTACTGCATATTGAGAATATTGCCGTTGTCGAGAAGGCGGATATTGAGTTTGCCTCGGGTCTCAATGTTTTAACCGGCGAGACAGGCGCGGGGAAGTCGATCGTGATCGACTCGCTTTCCGCTGTAACGGGCGGGAGAACGTCGCGGGAGATTATCAGGGCCGGCGCGGACTATGCATCCGTCACTGCCGTGTTTTCGGAACTCGATGATATTTCGTGGCTGAATGACAACGGAATCGAACCTGACGAGAGCGGCGATATCTATATAACGCGCAAAATAACGGCAGACGGAAAAAGCGTTTGCCGCGTAAACGGCGCTCCTGTGTCCGCCTCGCAACTGCGGGAACTGGGTTCCGAGATTCTCGATATACACGGGCAAAACGACGGCAGGAAGCTGCTTGACGAGGGAGCGCACCGCTCATATCTCGACGCATTCGGCGATCTTGGCGTCATGGCGGACGAGTTCCGCGAGTCATATAAGAAACTTGCCGATAAAAAAAGCGAGATAGAAAAACTCTCGATGGACGAGAGCGAGAAGGGGCGGCGCATAGACGCGTTAAAATATCAAGCCGAGGAAATCGAGAGAGCGAAACTCAGGGTGGGCGAGCATGACGAGCTGACTTCGAGGCGCGAATTGCTAATGAACGCTTCGAGGCTAACGGAAGAGGTGGAGACCGCATTTGAAGCGCTGCACGGCGGAGAAAGCACCGGAGGCGCCGTTGCGCTTATCAGTGAGGCGCAGTCGCGGATTGACATTGCGTCGCGGTATTCGGAAGGGATGCGAACGATTGGCGAGAGGCTTGCCGATTTGCGCTTCACGGCGCAGGATATAGCGGATGATCTGCGCGATTTGCGGGCGGAACTGGATTTTTCGCCTGGCGAGCTTGACGAATTAGAGACGCGCTTGGATGTTTTGAAACGAATCTTGCGGAAATATGGCAGCGAAGAGAGGGCGCTTGAGCATCTGGAAACAAGCAAAGCCGAGCTTTCCGATATAGAGGATTCCGCAAACAAGCTCGAGAAGCTTGAAAAGGAACTGAAGGCATATCTGATCGAAACCGTCGGTATCGCCGATAAACTGTCGAATGCGCGGAAGACGGCTGCCGAAGCGCTTCAGAATCGGGTGATGGAGGAGCTGGCGCAGCTTAATATGGCGGGCGCGAGGTTCGTGGTCGAGTTTGAAGCCGCGCGAGGCGAACATGGGCTAAATGCGTCAGGGCGCGATGAGATATGCTTTATGATGTCGGCAAACGCGGGAGAGAAGCCGGGCCGCATAAACCGCATCGCATCAGGGGGAGAGCTTGCGAGAATTATGCTTGCGATGAAAAACGTGCTCAGCGGGAAGCATGATTCGGGCGCGATGGTTTTTGACGAAATCGACTCAGGTGTGTCAGGGATTGCCGCGCAAAGGGTCGGCGAGAAGCTAGCGAAACTCGCGAGGCGCCGGCAAGTGCTGTGCGTGACGCATCTGCCGCAAATCGCGGTCATGGCGGATGCTCATTTCGAGATTCAGAAAAGCACGAGCGGGGGAAGGACATACACGCAAGTAGAAGAGCTTGATTTTGAAGGGCGGAAAAAAGAAATAGCCCGCTTGAGCGGCGGGGAAAACATTACAATAACAACCCTAACCAGCGCAGCAGAGCAGCTTACCGCCGCAACAGAGTACAAAAACACGCGGATGTGATGGAATTGGTAGACATGCAAGATTTAGGTTCTTGTGCCGAGAGGCGTGGGTGTTCGAGTCACCTCATCCGCACCACGAATATGTCAAGCCCGCGACAAACACTTTCTTAAAGTAATTTTTGTCATGGGCTTTGGCTCATCCCGAATTCTGCCGTATTTAGAAAGGAGGAAAAACATGAATGCTCGAAAAAGAATAATTGCGTTAACCATCGCATTGGCGGGCTTATTGCCTCTAGCTGCCGGTGGATGCATGACAGGCGCCGGTTCGGTCGAAAAGATAGAGGATATGCACATATACCTAGACATGGATATAGCAATGGATTTGTCTCTAATGACAGATATTGCAAAGTATATTTATGTTGGAAAGTATACAGGATTTGACTCCACTTGGAACTCAGCTAGAAATCCAAACAATATTCTCGAAGAAGACCCGGAGACTTACCGCGAAAGCCGTCTATATCGCTTCCATGTAACCGAAGTATTAAAGGGCGAGCAGATTGGCGATGAGATTTTAATTGCTATCAGGTATTCACAACAAAGGAAAATCACGGAGTCTGATGCAAAATGGGACCGACAAGGAAAGTTAACAAAAGAAGCAACTTATGAAAATGAAATCTCATTTGTTGTCCATGACCCGTTATACATAGAGCCGGAGCTAAATGCCGAGTATATACTGTTTTTGGATGAGAATAGAGCGTTAGGCGTTTATTATTGGGCTCTTGAGCCATTCTCGATCAAGGTAATGCCGGAAGGAGATGTTGCGCTGCAATCCAAGTTGATCAATATGACGGACGAATACTTTGCAGAGACAGTGAGAATCGGTGAGAATCGAGAAATTGATGTTTATACCGATGCAGGCGGCGGAATAGAAGACACTATCAGCGGTCAGACGTTCGATAGCATCAAAGCGCAAATCCTCGGACACGTCATAAACAGCCAAACACTGTCATAGAGGGAAACGGTTTATGAATGGAGCGTGGAGTGTATAGTTTCATTCATGCTGCCTGTGCGGTAGCCTAGGAGGTCTGAGGCGACGTATGCGAAACCGATTTGTTTGAACTCGTCGTATATATTTTTGCGCAGCGCGCGGTCTTCCAGCAAACGGAAGCCTTCCTCGTCGGTTTCGATGCGGGCGAGGTTTCCGTGGTAGCGTACCCTGACCTGCTTAAAGCCCGCGTCAAGCAGATATTGCTCCGCTTTGTCGATCATACCGAGCCTTTCGGCGGTAATGCTCTCGCCATATGGGAAACGGGATGCAAGACAGGCAAAGGACGGCTTGCTCCAAGTGGGCAGGCCCATCTCTTTTGACAGGAGCCGAATTTCGTCCTTGGTAAGCCCTGCCGCACGGAGAGGGCTTTTTACATTCTGCTCCGCGACGGCGATGTGTCCCGGACGATAGTCTCCTTCGTCGTCCGCGTTGGAGCCTTCTACGACATGAGCAATCCCTTGCTCGCGGGCAATCGCCCATATTTTTGTGAGCAACTCATTTTTGCATAAATAGCATCGGTTCGTCGGATTTTCGCTAAATCCGTCTATTTCCAGTTCCTCGGATTCACATGTAAACTGACGGATGTTTTCCTTTTTACAGAACTCACAAGTTTCATTGAACTCGCGCGCCGGGAATGAGCATGAGCTCGCGGTTACGGCAATAGCTTTGTCGCCCAAGACATCATGCGCAGTTTTGAGCAGAAGGGTTGAATCGACGCCCCCCGAAAACGCGACCGCAACGCTCCCCAGTTCGCGCAAATAATCTTTCAATTTTTCATACTTTTCCTGTGTTGTCACTGATAAGACCTCCATTTTATACAATTTCTTTCGTAACTGTTCGGCCCCCCCCCGTCTTTGCGAGCCGCAGCGAAGCAATCCAGTCCTTTTTGCGCCGATTGTCATGTTTCTTTCTGGATTGCCGCGTCGCTTCACTCCTCGCAACGACGAAACTGTAAGATTTGCGATACCACCTGAACAGTTACTTTCTTTCTAAATTCAGACATAATATACAAGAATCTCGGATTTGCAATCGTTACCTCCGTCCATATTCTGCCCCCTGATTCCTGATCCCTGACCCCTGCGCGAAGCGCTCTACGCTATTGTCCCGCCGCCGACGACGGTGTTTCCGTCATACAGCACGACGGCTTGACCTTTTGTAATTGCCCTTTGGGGCGCGTCAAATTCCACTCTCAGGGTATCCTCGTCCAACTGCCATACGGTTGCGGGCTGTTCGTGTTGGCTATAACGTATCTTTGCGCCAACCTGCAGCGGCGAATCTATTTTATCGACCGAAATCAGGTTTATATCCCGCGCTGACAGTTCCTTTGAATACAGCTCATCTTCGGTTCCGACGACCACGGTGTTGCTGTTTGGATGCAGTTCGCGCACATACAGCGGGGACGCCGCCGATAGCCCTAAACCCCTGCGCTGGCCGACGGTGTAGTGGATGACGCCTTTGTGTTCTCCGAGATCGTTACCGTTCTTATCTACAAACCTCCCTTTTTTTGCGCGGAAACCTGTATACATTTCGATAAATGACGCATAATCTCCGTCGGGCGCGAAGCAGATATCTTGGCTGTCGCGCTTTTTCGCGTTTGCAAACCCTTGCTCCGCCGCGATTTCGCGAACCTCCGTTTTCGTAAGCCCACCCAAAGGAAACCGTGTTTCGGACAACTGCTCCTGCGTCATGGAATAGAGCACATAGCTTTGGTCTTTCGACAAATCTATGGCTTTTTTCAGCAGATACCTGCCGCCTGTATGTTCGATTATTGCATAGTGGCCTGTTGCAATGCAATCGCAGCCAATTTCGCGGGCTCTGCGCATAAAACGCTCGAACTTCATATAGCGGTTGCAGTCAATGCAAGGATTCGGCGTATGCCCGCTGCGGTATGCATGAGCAAAACGCTGTATCACCTGCTTTGCAAAGTCTTCGGCGAAGTTAAACACATAAAACGGCATTCCGAGGCATTCCGATACCGCGCGCGCGTCGGCAATGTCAGCTTGCGTGCAGCACCCGCTTTCGCTCTCAACGCCAATATCATCGCTCGAAAAAAGCTTCATCGCGGCGCCGATGCAGTCATATCCACTGTTCTTCAGAAGCCAAGCAGCGACGGAGCTATCAACCCCGCCGCTCATAGCTATTAGTACCTTGCCTAGACTAGAATGCATTTTCAAGGTCTTCGATGATGTCGTCGATGTGTTCGGTGCCGATCGACAACCTGATGGTGTTGGGTTTTATGCCTGATGCGAGCAGTTCCGTTTCGTTCATTTGGGAGTGCGTGGTGGAAGCGGGGTGGATGACAAGGGATTTAGCGTCGGCGACATTTGCCAGCAGGGAGAATAGCTCCAGCTTGTCAATGAACGCACGAGCCTCGTCCGCGCCCCCTTTGATTTCAAAAGTGAAGATGGAACCCGCGCCGTTCGGGAAATATCTCTTGTAGAGCGCGTTGTCACAATGGCTGGGCAGCGACGGGTGGTTTACCTGCTTCACCTTTGGATGTTTTTCGAGAAACTCAACGACCTTTAGCGCGTTTGAGACATGGCGCTCCACGCGAAGCGAGAGTGTTTCCAGACCTTGTATGAACAGGAACGAGTTGAATGGGGACAGCGTTGCCCCTGTGTCGCGCATCAGAGTTGTGCGAATCTTGATAATGTATGCGAGATTGCCCGCGACTTCGCTGAACACCGCGCCGTGATAACTTGGGTTTGGTTTAGACAGGCCGGGGAACTTGTCGTTTTGCGTCCAGTCGAATTTCCCCCCGTCAATAATGACGCCGCCCAAAGAACTGCCGTGTCCGCCAATGAACTTCGTAGCCGAATGGACCACAATGTCGGCGCCGAGCTCGATGGGTCTGAGCAGATAGGGCGTCGCAAAAGTATTGTCAACAATCAGCGGAATTCCGTTGCTATGGGCAATTTCAGCGACAGCTTCGATATCAATGATTGTTGAGTTGGGATTGCCCAGGCTTTCAATGAAAATCGCTTTTGTGTTTGGTTTGATCGCTTTTCTGAAATTCTCAGGGTCGCACCCATCCACGAATGTCGTTTCCAAGCCAAAATCGGGGAAAGTGTGCGCGAAAAGATTATATGTTCCGCCATATATGTATTGGTCCGATATTATGTGGTCTCCATGGGTCGCGATGTTTTGAACGGCATAGGCAACTGCCGCCGACCCTGAAGCCGTGGCTAACGCCGCCGCACCGCTTTCGAGTGCCGCTATGCGTTTTTCAAACACATCGGTCGTCGGGTTCATCAAGCGGGTGTATATATTGCCCGATTCACTGAGGGCAAAGCGGCCTGCGGCTTGCGCGGAGTCTCTGAACACATATGACGTGGTTTGGTATATGGGAACAGCGCGCGCATCTGTCGCGAGGTCGGGCGACTCTTGGCCTACATGGACCTGAAGAGTCTCAAATCTATAGTTCTTTTTGTTGCTCATGGAAATGCTTCTCCTTCTCTATTCACCGAATAACTGTGTTGATAAATAACGCTCGCCTGTATCCGGCAGGATAGCAACAATGGTTTTCCCTGCGTAATCCTGACGCTTCGCAACTTGCGTCGCCGCCCAAGCCGCTGCGCCGGAAGAAATTCCGACCATAAGCCCTTCGACGCGCGCAAGCTCTCGCCCGGTCTGGAAAGCATCATCGCCGGACACAGTAATGATCTCATCATATATGTTCGTATCAAGTACTTCAGGTATGAAACCTGCCCCGATACCCTGAATCTTATGCGGCCCTGAAACTCCTTTCGACAACATAGGGGAGTCGGCAGGCTCTACCGCAATGATTTTAAGATTTGGGTTTTTCTCTTTCAAAAATCCGCCTGCGCCTGTGATAGTGCCGCCCGTGCCGATGCCGGACACGAAAACATCCACGGTGCCTTCAGTATCGTCCCATATTTCGGGGCCTGTAGTCTCCCTGTGGATTTTTGGATTGGCGGGGTTTAGAAACTGCGCGGGCATAAATGCGCCGGGCGTTTCGGCGAGTAGTTCCTCGGCTTTGGCAATCGCGCCTTTCATGCCTTTTGCGCCTTCGGTCAGTACGATTTCCGTCCCATATGCCGCGAGCAGCTTGCGGCGCTCAATGCTCATCGTCTCCGGCATTGTGAGGATCACGCGATATCCCCTTGTCGCGGCGACGAATGCAAGGCCGATGCCTGTGTTGCCGCTCGTCGGCTCAATGATCACGGCGCCCGGCTTCAATTTGCCGCTTTTCTCCGCGTCGTCTATCATCGACCAAGCGATACGATCCTTGACGCTGCCGGCAGGATTATAGTATTCCAATTTGGCGATAAGCTTCGCTCCGAGGTTATGCGCGTTGGCGTATCGGTCAAGCCGAAGCAGCGGGGTTTTTCCGATCAGGTCGGTCAGAGAGCTTGCAATTTTAGTCATTTCTGATTACCTCCTCCTATTGCTTATAATACATATGTAAATAGTATGTTTGCTACTATAAACCTCTATATCACATTTGTCAATAGAAGAATCAGAAATAATTACGTTAAGCAAGATTCATAGCCCATTGCTCGTATTTTGCTATTTTCTCTTCGCATTCCGAGCGTGTCTTGCTGCTTGCCATGATATAGACCTTTACTTTCGGCTCTGTACCGGATGGGCGAACGATGACGACTGTCCCGTCGCTTGTTACATACCGCAACACATTGGAGCCGAAAAGATCGATTTTTGACACAGCGCCGGTCAGTACGTCAGTTTCCACGCCATCCTGATAATCGCGTATGATAGCGATGCTCACGCCCGCTATGTCCGAGGGCGGGTTATCGCGCAAGCCCGTCATCAAATCGCGCATTTTGGCGATTCCATCAATGCCGGGCATCATGAGATTTAGCGTTTTTTCTCCGTACTGCCCATATTTCTCGTATAGCTCCATCAGCGCCTGAAACAGCGTTTTGCCTTGAGCGTCATACCAAGCCGCCATCTCCGCTATCATCATCGAAGCCGTCACAGCATCCTTGTCGCGGACAAAATCGCCGAGCATGTAGCCATAGGACTCCTCATATGAGAATATTACCTTTCCCAAGCCCTTGGATTCCAGTTCGTTTTTCTTTTCCGCCATGAACTTGAAACCCGTGAAAGTGTCGAAGCAGGAAATCCCGTTTGTTTCCGCGATGCGCCGCACCATCTCTGTCGAAACGATGGTCTTCAGCGCCACAGGGCTTTGAGGCATTGCACCAGCTCTGGTTTTCGCCCCGATTAGATAGTCGAGCAAGAGCGCGCCGGTCTGGTTGCCCGACAGCGGTATAAACTCACCGGAATCGTCGCGGACCATGATTCCAACGCGGTCGCAATCCGGATCGGTTCCTATGATAAGCGCGGCGCCATGTTCTTTCGCAAGAGGAATCGCAAGCGAAAAGCCCTCCGGGTTTTCCGGATTGGGAGAAACTACGGTCGGGAACGTGCCGTCAAGCACCATTTGCTCCGGCACGCAGACGATATGCTTGAGACCCAGTCTGCGCAGCGCTTCCGGGACAAGCTTGTGACCCGCGCCATGAAACGGCGTGTATACGAATGTGAAGCTATCGGCGACTTTTCTGACCGTATCGTAATCATTTGCTTGCGCCATTACATTTTTTAGGAAAAGCTCATCCGTCTCCTCGCCCATTATGTCTATGAGACCCTTGCTCACCGCATCATCGAAATCAATAGTTCGTACAGAAGAGAAGATATCAAGCTCCTCGATTTTCTGCGCTATGATTTCCGCGTGGCGCGGCGGGACTTGAGCGCCGTCGGACCAGTAGACTTTGTAGCCGTTATACTCTTTCGGGTTGTGGCTTGCCGTTACGTTTATTCCGGCGATGCAGCCATATTCCCGAATCGCGAAGGACAGCTCCGGCGTCGGTCTCAATGACTCGAATATCCTGACTTTGATGCCGTTGCCAGCGATAACGCAAGCGGCTTCGCGCGCGAACTCAGGACTGCTGCAGCGCGAGTCGAAGCATATTGCAACGCACTTATTATCAGCGTCAGGCTCTAAGAGTATAAGCTCTGCTAGGGCTTGCGTCGTGTGACGGATAACGTGGACATTCATTCTATACAGCCCTGCGCCCATGATGCCGCGAAGTCCCGCCGTGCCAAACTCAAGGCGGCTGAAAAAGCGGCTCTTAATCTCATTTTCATCGCTCGAAATCTTGCGCAGCTCGTCTTTCTCTGATTCCGACAGCGCGGAACTCTCAAGCCACTTATTATACTGTTCGCGATAGTCCATATCGTTATACCTCCTCGCTTTCTTCGTCTTCATCGTAAAAAACGTCTGCACTGCAAACATTTTGAGCATCTTCAAGCATTGTTTCGGGAACGAAAACCCGCATACCGCCCGGAGAATGCCCAAGTATAAGTTTACCGAACAAACCATTGTTCGGATACTCGCAGGTGTAAGGAATCCCATAGGCCTCAAGCAGATTGAGCGTCAACTCCGTATCAAGCGGCCCGCCGTGTACATGCTTAAAAAAAACCGGCGCAACAGCCTCGCCATCATCCCTCTTAGGCCACTCCGGCCCAGATCTCTTTGATTTCCTAGCCAACTAAAACACAATCCTTCCCAGTAACGTGCCTAACTCCTAACTCCTAACTTCTAACTCACTTATGGTATTTCCCGCCTTCGGCTATTTTGAATGCTCTGTAGAGCTGCTCAAGCAGCATTACCCGCGCGAGGTTGTGGGGGAATGTCATCTTCGATAGAGACAGCCTATCGTCGGCCGCCGCTTTTATCTCTTCATGCAGTCCGTATGAGCCGCCAACGATAAAACACAGTCTCGACGCGCCGTTTGTGGCGTAGTTTGAGATTAGCTTTGACAGTCCCTCGCTGTCTAATTCGCGCCCTTCAACGCATAGCGCGACAGTATAGGCGCCTGTCGGTATGCTCGACCTTATAGCGGCATGTTCCTTGCCAAGCGAAATCGCTACCTGAGCATCGGACGGTATCGATGGCAAACGCTGCTCCGAAATTTCAGCGACTTCTAGCTTGCAATAGCCTGAAAGCCTTTTGATATATTCGTTTGCCGCGTCAATATAAAACCGCTCTTTCAGCTTCCCAACGCAAATAATTTTCAAACTAAGCATATATCAAGCGCGAATCGCCGCCCCGCAACCCAAATCCTAACTGTCAATTTTCAACTATCAACTATCAACTGTTACCCCGCGTCTTTGATTAAAATAGACGGTTCGTCAGGGATGTAGCGCATCTGAATGTCAGCGCCGAGGTCGGATAGTTTTTTCACCATCTTTTCATATCCACGCTCGATATAGTTGACGCCTTCGATTGTTGTTTCGCCCCTTGCGCACAGTCCCGCAATGACCAGCGCCGCGCCCGCTCTCAAGTCTCCTGCCTTTATCGGCGCGCCTGTGAGGTAAGGGGTGCCTTCTATCATCGCGGTTCTTCCGATTACGCGGATTGAGCTGCCCATTTTCGCCAGTTCGTCGACATATCTGAACCTATTGTCCCAAACGCCTTCGGAGACGGTGCTCATTCCCTCGGCAAGGCAAAGAACCGTCGATATCTGCGGTTGCATATCCGTGGGAAAGCCGGGATATGGCATAGTTTTTATATGGGTGCTGAGCAGCGGATTCATTCTCTCTACAACAATGGAATCCTCAAGCTCCAAAATCTTCAAGCCCATCTCGCGGAGTTTGTCCGAGATGCATTCAAGATGCTTGGGTATCACGTCTTTGATTACGACCCTGCCGCCGGCGCCTGCCACTGCCGCCATATATGTCCCCGCTTCGATCTGGTCGGGGATTATGGAATAGAACCCGCCTCTGAGCCTGCGCACGCCGCGTACTTTAATCGCATTTGTACCCGCGCCCCTGATATCCGCGCCCATGGAGTTTAAGAAGTTTGCCAAATCGACTATATGCGGTTCCCTCGCTGCATTAACAATCGTCGTGTTGCCTTCGGCAAGCGTCGCTCCGAGCATAAGGTTTATCGTTGCGCCGACAGACACCACGTCAAGCGTTATCTGCGAACCGCGGAGCCGCCCGCCTGTTTCGGCGGAAACGATGCCATTTTTGACCTCTATGTCCGCGCCAAACGCCTTGAAGCCTTTGATATGCTGGTCGATTGGCCGCACTCCTCCGAAGTTACAGCCTCCGGGCATCGCAACGTCAGCGCTGCCGAAGCGCCCAAGCAGCGCACCGATGAGGTAGTATGAAGCTCTTATGCGCCGCATCATGTCAAATGTTGCCCGCGATGTGCCGACATGCGAACAGTCGATGTCGATCGTCCTCTTGTTGACGACCCTGATATCCGCGCCCATTTGCTTCAAAATATTCAGCAGTGTCGATACGTCGGAAATCTGCGGAAGATTCTCGATCCGGCAAACACCGTCCACCATCAGCGCGGCGGCTATGATAGCAACGGCGGCATTCTTGGCGCCGCTGATCTCAACCTCGCCATGCAATGGTTTAGCGCCGTTAATTATATACTTAGTCACTGACTCACATCCAATCCCGCTTGCTTCAACAGGTCCGGTACTTTGCTTTCCCAGCCCAGGGCCATTATGTGTATGCCTTGGCAGTAGTCGCGGCATTCCTTGATTATTCTGGCAGTAATTTCAATACCTGTGATTCCCGCTTTGGTTTTTTCCTTGTCCGCTTTAAGCTCTTCGATGACATCCGCAGGGACGCTGATTCCGGCAATGTTGTTGTTGAGATAGTTCGCCATGCCCGCATTTTTCGGAATTATCAAGCCGAGCATGACCGGTACGCCGAACTGCTTTGCTTTTTCCATGAAGCTGATAAACTTTTCAGGTTCAAAAACCGCCTGCGTCTGGAAATACTCGGCGCCCGCTTTGATTTTCCGTTCCATTTTCGCGAGCTGTACATCAACCGAGTCGCTGCACGGCGAAACGACGGCGCCTTTGGCAAACTTCGGAGGTTCGCCCTCGAGCGCGTTCCCGCCGAGGTCGATGCCTTGCTCCAACTGACTGACAGCATGGATAAGCGATACGGAATCGAGATCGAAAACGGGTTTTGCCTGCGGAGTATCTCCGAGGCTCGTATGGTCGCCTGTTAGGAGCAATAGGTTATCGATACCAAAATATGCCGCGCTCAACAAATCCGCTTGGAGCGCGATTCTGTTGCGGTCGCGGCAGGTGAGTTGAAAAATCGAGTTGAAGCCTTTGTCTTTCAATGCTTTGCAGGTCGCGAGCGAACCGATGCGCATGATGGAAGACTGGCTGTCCGTCACGTTTATCGCCGTGACGCCGCGCAAATATTCCTCGGCTTCGTGCAGCAGGTGATCCAGATGGAAGCCCTTGGGCGGGCCGACCTCTGATGTAATTACAAATTCTCCGCGATCAAACAATTCAGTTATTCTCATACAATAAACTCCTGTTTTCAGTTATTTTCGTGAAATATTGTTAGCTGTTCATATAATTGCGCAACTTCACCGGATGGAGCAGGTCGTCTAGGTGTCCCAGTTTTTCAAGTCGCCTGTATATGCGCTCCCATCCGCAGTCCATGTCTTTGTCCACTTCGCATTTTCCGTTCTTGGCGCCGCCGCATTGCCCGTTTATCAGACTTTTTGAGCATGAGGTGATTGGGCAAATGCTGCCTGTGGTGTTTAGGTGGCACTCGCCGCACTGCCCGCATTCATCTTCGAGCGGAGTGACGCCCTGATGGCCGGGCAGGGGGTAGGTGTCGCATGCGGCGTATACGCTCTTGCTCGGGAACATGTCTGCGGCGGTCTGTACGCCAACCCCGCAGGAGAACACAAGCAGGGTGTCGGCGGTGTCCACATTTGACATGTGCTTTTGCAATTGCAGCTTCAGATTCTCCGGATCGCATATGTAGTCGGTGATCAAATCTGACGACGCGCCGCTGCCAAGAAGCTCGCTACACAGCTCTGCGGCCTCGGCTTCGGGAAAATACAGTTCCTTGCATCCCACGCAACTGATGATAACTGTTTTCCGTCCATCAATGAGTGAAAGAATATCATCCTTTGATTTAAGCTCGGTTATCAGCATTTTACTTTTTCCTCTCCATTTCAGCAATCATCTTTTTGCCGAATTTTATCCCGTCCCTGATTGGAATTTTAGACGAGCATATATAATCGCAGCAACCGCATTCGATGCAGTCCTTAACGGCTTTGTTCTTCATTTCGTCCCAGCTCAGCCTGCCTGCATACTGCGGATAGTATAGCGGAAGCAGTTCCATCGGGCACACGTCGACGCAACGGCCGCATTTGATGCAGGGCGCGGCCTCGAACACTGTCGGGCTAATTGCGATGACGCCGTTCGTGGCTTTGATGACAGGGACGTTGAGGTCTTCGACCAGTGTACCCATCATAGGGCCGCCAAGCTTGACAGTCACATCGTCATCCGTGAAGCCGCCGCAGAAATCGACGAGTTCCTTGACCGATGTGCCGATTTTAACGATAAAGTTGCCCGGTTTCTTGATTTTCTCGCCCGTCACGGTCACAACGCGCTCGATGAGCGGCAAGCCCTTCTGAATCGCGTCGGAGATTGCCTTAACCGTGCTGACATTGCTGACTATGACGCCGACTTCAAGAGGTAAAGCGCCGCTTGGAACATGCCGTCCCAGCGCACGCTTTATCAGCATTTTTTCCGCCCCTTGCGGATATTTGGTTTTGGCTGTGATGACCTCGATGTTTGCATCGCCCGCTGTTTTTGCTTCAAGCAGCTCGATGGCGTCATGCTTATTGTCCTCAATTGCTATGATGCCTTTTTCAGCGCCCGTCGTTTTGAGCAGGGCTTTTAGGCCAAAGACTATATCGTCGGCGAATTCGAGCATGACGCGGTGGTCCGCGGTCAATAGCGGTTCGCATTCGCAGCCGTTTAGCAAAACAGTGTCGATCGGTTTCGGTGACTTTAGCTTGACGGATGCCGGGAAGCCCGCGCCTCCCATTCCGACGATGCCCTTCTCGCGCACAAGAGCCACAATATCGTCGGGCGATAAACTGTCGTAGTTCGCGCAGGGTACGACCGATTCGTGCAGCTCGTCCTTGCCGTCGGAAGCGATTACGACCGAAAGAACGTCGAGACCCGTGCTTGGATGGCGTCTGGGTTCGACCGCCGTGACCGTGCCGCTGACGCTTGAATGTATCGGGCTGCTGACAAAGCCGGCGGCTTCGCCTATTTTTTGGCCCATCTTTACAGTTTCGCCGGCTTTGACGAGCGGCTCCGCAGGGGCGCCGATATGCTGCGAGAGCGGTATGACGACGGTTTGGGGCGCCGGAAAGACCGCAAGCGGCAAAAACTCGCTGTATTCTTTGTGTTCAGCGGGGTGAACGCCTCCGTAGTAGCCTTCGTAGCGCTTATCGCGGATAGCTCTGACATGCGCGGTTATTTTCTTGGAGTTTACTCTCGAATAGTCGCGAATTTGAACGGGATGGCTGCATAATGCGGAGGTTTTGCCCTGTGCATCAAGCCTATTATAAATATTTACCCAAGCGCAGTCTTTTTCCTTATCGACTTCGCATTTTCCGTCTGACGAGCCGCCGCATTGGCCGTTTACAAGGCTCTTCGCGCAGTCCACGATCGGGCATACGCCGCCTGTCATGTTTAAGAAGCACTGGCCGCAGGCTTCGCAGAGCTTTTTTGTGAGTGCCATGCCGTGGCGTCCGCCGTAGCTAATCGAGTCTGCCGCCGCATATGTCGGCAGTTCCACAATATTGCCGACGGTCTGTATGCCAAGCCCGCAGGATATGACGAAGACGTTTTTCGCGTTTGACTTAGGCACGGCTTCCAGAATCTTTTCCGTCAGGGGTTTGTTACAAAGAAAATCAACATACTCGCATCCCGAGATGGTTTTTCCCTGCTCAAGGACAAGTCTTACGAGTTCCCCGCACTCAGGCTCATCGTCTAGCGAGAACTCTTTGAAACACTTGTTGCAAGCGACTATGAACAAGTTGTCCTTATTTTCGAGAAGAGATGTAAGCTCTTCCTTTTGCTTTAGCCTGAACTTGGTATAATCCTCCAAATCGCTCGGCCTCCTACATTAAAGTTGTAACAATTTTCGCTATGTTTTTCGCAATTTGTAAGAATTATAACACAGCAAATACAGTTTGTCCAGAAAAAGATACAAAAAAGATACAAAAAGGAATAAGTATGAAGTTGCTTTATTCAAACAGGTGTTGTATACTACATGTTGATTTATTATTATTCTGATACACAAGGAGTGCTGATGAAAGCAATTAATAGGGGCGAAGAATACGGCAACGACAGCATTAGCGCGCTAAAGGGCGCCGATCGCGTCAGGAAGCGTCCGGGCGTTATCTTCGGGTCGGACGGGCTCGAGGGATGCCAGCATGCGGTTTTTGAAATCCTTTCAAACGCGATAGACGAGGCGCGCGAGGGCTACGGTAATATTATAACGGTTACGCGCTTTGAAGACAACACATTTGAATGCGAGGATTTTGGGCGCGGCTGTCCGGTCGATTGGAACAAGACCGAAGGAAAGTTCAACTGGGAACTCGTGTTCTGCGAACTATATGCAGGCGCAAAGTATCGCAACGACGAGGGCGAGAACTATGAGTTTTCCCTGGGGCTGAACGGTCTTGGCGCATGTGCAACGCAGTATTCATCCGAGTTTATGGACGTCACCGTATATCGGGACGGAAAAAAATATGAGCTTCGCTTTGAAAAGGGCGAGAACATTGGCGGGCTGAAGCATGAAGCGCATACAGGGCGCCGTACGGGAAGTATTTTCAGATGGAAGCCCGATATCGAGGTTTTCACCGATATAGATGTTCAGGCCGAATATTTTATGGACACGCTCAAGCGTCAGGCGGTGGTCAACGCGGGGGTCACGTTCAGGTTCAAGAACCAGATCGGCGCCAAATTTGAAACGACGGATTTCCTATACAAAGACGGTATCCTCAATTATGTGACAGAACTGTCGGGCGAAGATGCCTTGACACAGCCTGTTCTTATCGAGGCGGAGCGGCGCGGGCGCGACAGGGACGACAAGCCCGAATATAAGGTGAAGCTTTCGGCTGCGTTTTGCTTCTCAAACAAGGCGAACATCATCGAATACTACCACAATTCGTCATGGCTGGAGCATGGGGGTTCGCCCGAAAAAGCGGCGCGCAGCGCGTTCGTCGCGGAAATCGATGCATATTTGCGGAAAAACGGCAAATATCAGAAAAACGAGAGCAAAATCACGTTTACGGATGTTCAGGACTGCCTTATTCTTGTTACAAATTGTTTCTTGACGCAGACCTCGTATGCAAACCAGACTAAAAAACCCATAACG
>Ga0099364_10005565_pt1 | contig 18654 bp, 21 predicted proteins | sample TergutTh196P3_FD_73070 | JGI IMG/M metagenome (GOLD analysis project Ga0099364, IMG submission 73070) | Microcerotermes parvus P3 segment gut microbial communities from Pointe-Noire, Republic of the Congo - Th196 P3 | ecosystem: Host-associated > Arthropoda: Insects > Digestive system > Gut ...
TGGCAGCAACGAATGGGAAAGCCTCAAAAGAATAACTGAATTGATGCTTTAGCCCAAAACACGTCCCATTATTGCTGTAGAAAAGAGAGTGATATTTTCCGAAAAATCTGAAAAACATCGCTCCAAAGTGGCTCACTTTTCGACGCCGATAGTGGATCTATTTTAAATGCCTCTTGACACTTTTGGGAACTGCAAGCTGCCCGCGCTCTATGGCCGCGATTGTATTGGGGCTAACGCTAAGTTTAAGTGATAAATCAAGCTGTCGTAAACCACGCGCAATCCGAAGTTCCCGCATTTTTGTCATTTCGTTCACCTCCCTATTAAAAAATTTGGTACAAATATTTGTGCCTGTACTTGAAAGCTATAATGAATTTTACGTGAAGATCAGAATTAGTCAATAGTTTTTGAAAATGGGGAATTTGCTCGAAAGTTACATATATGTTACATAGAAAAATAAAAAGCCCCAGAGAAAATTCTCTGAGGTCTTGTTATCACTGGAGCGGACGACGGGATTCGGACCCGCGACCCTTAGCTTGGGAAGCTAATGCTCTACCAACTGAGCTACATCCGCATTTTAATTAAGAAAATTATACAAAAATGGGCTTACTTTTGCAATAGATGAAATAAGTTTTTCAAAATAACCCATATTGTTCCGCCGATTTTTTGAGGAGACCCTGGACAGAACCTGACAGAAATTGAAAATATAAAAGCCTGTTTTGCAAAGACCGCGTTTTTGTAAGCAGGCTTTTGTTGAGTTTACTGAGCCGAAACCTTGATTTTTATGCTCGGGTTGATTATCTTTACGTTTATTTTTGTTATTTTCTTCAGTGATTTGGCTAAACTTGACAAGGAAAAATTTTCAATCTCATAGTGGTCTGCCTCAATGATGGGCAATCCTTTGTGAATAGCCGCCAAACGATGGTTATGTTTTACTTCCGCTGTAATATACACGTCAGCGTTTTCATGAAGAGCGTCAAGCCAAAATTCGCTTGCGGCCCCTCCGCATATTGCTGCCGTTGAAATTGATTTTTTAGCTTTCGCTTCATGGTATATGACATGCGAGAGGTTCCACGCGTCCCTGAGCATTTTCAGAAAATCATCCGGATTTTTCTTTTGCGGTAATTCTCCTATAACCCCAAACCTCTCCTCTTCTTTTTTCTGAGGCTGTAACGGCCTTATATTTTTGAGGTTCAGGGCTGACGCCAGCGCGACATTAAGTCCTGATTTATCCCAGTTGGTATGAAGCGATATTATTGCCATATCGTTTTTTATTGCTTTTTTTATTACCGCTCCGGTTAGGGAAGAAGTGTCCACGCTGCTTATAGGATTGAAAATCAAAGGATGATGGGTGATTATCACGTTGCATTTTGAATCAGCCGCCTGGTCAATAACTTCAGGAGTGGCGTCGAGCGTAAGGCATATACTGGAAACCGGCATTTCATTATCTCCTATGATCAGCCCGGTGTTATCCCATATTTCAGAGAGATTGAAAGGGGCGAAGCTGTCTATCCGGCAAAGCAGGTCCTTTATGTTCATGGCAAATCTCCTTATTATAGTTAAGATTTTTAATTCACAAATGAATGAAATTGTACTAAGATTATATTATTATGAAATTATTTTTATCAAGTCTGATTATTTTATCTGCCGCTTTTTTCCTGAGCCTTGCAAGCGGGTCGGTGAACATACCGGTTTCTGAAATGTTCTCTCCGGTTTATAAGGATATTATTTTGGAATTCAGGCTTCCTAAAGCTATTACAGCTTTGAGCGCCGGCATTGCTCTTTCCGTAAGCGGGCTGCTGATGCAGACCCTTTTTCACAACCCTCTTGCGGACCCTTTTGTGTTGGGGATAAACGCGGGAGGCAGCCTCGGTGTTGCCATAGCCGTTTCGTCAACGGGGTTTTTGCGCATTTTCCCTCGTCAGATAAGCATGATAGGCGGCGCTTGGATGGGATCGGCTGTTTCGATGTTCATTATTCTTGCCATGACTAGACGCGTCAGGGATTCCGGCTCGCTTCTGATAATCGGCGTAATGTTGGGATATATAGCGAGTTCGCTTGTCAGCATACTTATACATTTTAGCCGCGCCGAGCAGGTCCAGGGGTATGTGACATGGAGCTTCGGGACTTTCTCCGGCGTCGGCTGGGATCGTATAGCTTTGTTTTCAATTCCGACAACAATTATTGTCATCGCTTGTTTTTTTATTACAAAACCCCTTAATTCTTTATTATTGGGCGAAAACTCGGCCCGCTTGCTTGGGGTAAATGTTTCATCCCTGCGTTTTTTTACGATTGCCTTTACGGCGGCGCTTTCCGGCAGTGTAACGGCTTTTTGCGGCCCAATCGCTTTTATTGGTTTGGCGGTGCCTCATATATGCCGGTCTGTAAGCCGCAGCGGGGATCACGCAAAACTTTTACCTCTTTGCATAGTAGTTGGAGGAACTTTAGCTCTTCTTGCGGATATACTGACTCAGACCGGAGGAGGGGCTGTATTGCCCCTTAACGCGGTTACGTCTCTCGTTGGCGCTCCGTTTGTTATTCATGCGCTTGTTTACTTCCGAAGGCGCGGGTAGATTAAATAAATGTTGTCTTTGCGAAACCTTAGCACAAGAGTTTCACATTGTATTTCGGACAATGCTGAGAGCGGCTCCTTCATCGCGCTTATGGGGGTCAACGGAGCGGGAAAAACTACCCTGCTTTATACGGTGGCGGGATTATTGGAGCCTGTTTCGGGAAATGTGTTTATAGATGGGCATGATATTTTTGACATGTCCGCGATGGACAGGGCAAAGAAAATCGCAATGCTTTCCACGGAAAGAAGCGAAACTCTTTCCCTTTCGGTCAGGGAGATGGTATCTTTAGGGAGAAATCCTTATACAGGCTGGAGTGGTAAACTTTTACCCGAGGATAAAGAGATAATTGATAAAACCATCTCATGTTTTGAACTGGGAAAGTTTTCCGACAGAAATGTGAATAAACTTTCAGACGGGGAACGCCAGCGAAGCGAAATCGCCCGAGTAGTATCCCAACGCGCGAAAGTTCTGCTTTTGGACGAGCCTCTTTCTCATCTTGATATTCCGTGGCAGCAGCGAATGATGAAACAAATCCGCCGTATTGCGGATGACGGCGGAATTGTGATAGCCGCGTTGCATGAACTTGACCATGCCATGAAAAATGCGGATAAAATTTGGTTGCTGCGCGGAACTGACAATAAAGAGTTTTGTTCGGGAAGCCCGAAAGAATTGCTCGAACTTGGGATATTGGATGATGTTTTCAAAATATAACCCGGCAACATGATAATTTTTGAGAAAAGTTTAACCCTGCGCCGTTTGCAAGATTTTTAAGGTAACGGCTTTACCCAAGCGCCACCATTATAACTCCTATCGTTATCATCAATATTCCGCCGGAAGCGGCGAGGCTGATTTTTTCCTGAAAAAATATGACCGCAAGCACGGCTGCAATAACCACGCTCAGCTTATCTACCGGGGCGACCTGTGACACTTTGCCGAATTTGAGAGCCATAAAATAAAAAAGCCAGGATAAAGCGCCGGCTACTCCGCTGAGCGCTATCCAAAGCAGCGCGCGTTTGTCGCTTAGAATATTTTGGATTTGTTCCCCTCTGCCTTGAAAAAATGCCACTCCTACGAGAAAAAGCGCCATAATGACCGCCCGTATTGCCGTTGCTGCCCCGCTGTCTATTCCCTGGAGCCCTATTTTGCCGAATATCGCCACAAAAGCGGCCGCAACGGCTGAAAAAAGCGCGTAGATTAGCCAAAGTTCCATGTGAGTAAGACCTCCTAAATTAATTATGGCACTACTTAAAAGCTGTTATTTCTCCGGAAGAACTTCCCGCGTACAGTATGCCGTTATTGAAACATGCCGCCCCGTTGATTTCCAGCCCAAGTTTTGACGACCACCTTATCTGTCCGTTATTGGCCTGTATGGCGTAAAGCGTTCCGTCCCCGCTTCCCGCAAATAAAAGTTCTCCTGCGGCTACAGGTTTTGCGTTGACGTTTCCTCCGCCTATGCTGGTACTCCATAAAATGCCTCCGTTATCCTCCGATAGCGCTGATATATTCCCAATTGCGGTTCCCGCGAAAATTCTCCCATTGTGAATCTCCGGGGCTGTCGAAATCGGCGCTCCGGCGAATGTTTTCCATACGGCTTCCTGCTCCTTGATATTTACGGATGTTAAAGAGCCGTCTTCGCTGCTGAAATAAACGTAACCTTTATCGACATTGACTGCCGGAGTATATATAGCTCCGCCGGCTCCGCCGCCCCAGAGTTTACGCCCGGTATTTGCGTCTAATGCTGAAAAGAGCGCGTTTTGTTCTCCCACATAAACAATTCCGTTTGAGTATTCCGGCGCGGTCAAAAGAGCCATGGAAGCCTGCCAGGTCCATGATAATGTCCCGTCTGAGGCGTTTACCGCGTATAATTTTCCGCTCCCGTCGCCTATAAATATTTTCCCGCCCCCTCCCGCGGGGCCGTCTGTAAATGTAGCTCCTCCGTCCTGCCTGTCCGGGTAATGTTTCCATATTACATTTCCGTTCTTCTTATCGAACGCGCACAGCGCGCCGTTGCGCCCCGCGCATATGACCAAATTATCAATTATTATTGGTTTACCTGCAACTGTTCCGTCAATTGCCTGAGACCATAACCGATTCCCGTTTTCCGCATTTAACGCGTGTACTGTGCCGTGTTCATCTCCTGCGTATATGACGCCTTCATCGAACACGATATCCGTTGTTATTGAAGCTCCTGTGGGCGATCTCCAAACTTCCTGCCCCGACCATGCCAAAACAGCCGAAGAAAAGATCATTACTATAATTACTGCCAACGATAATTTTTTTAACATTTTTCACTCCTTGAATCAGCTACCATGGGAAACTACTGTACAATTTCAATCCAAAATTTTTATTCAAGTAAAAAAGAATATCCTGTCCGTATAATAAAGTTAAAAAACCTCCGAATGCCAAATAAGGCCCAAGAGGGATGCTTTGTTTTTTTCCCCATTTGACTTTGCCGCGGTACATTAAATAAAGCGCTCCTAAGCCGCCTGCCATTATTCCAAGGTAAAACGCTATCAACACTAATTCCCATCCGATAAACCCGCCAAGCCCGCACATCAAAAACGCGTCTCCCCATCCCATACCGCCGCGGCTGATAATTATTATGAGCGCGAAAATGCAAAAACCTGCCGCCGCTCCGTATAAGCCATTAAGTAAAGATGGGACTCCTCCCGGGAGCCTGAATAAAAAGGCCGGGACGAGCATCCCTATTGAGAAAATGTCGAAAATATACCCTTCCTCATAGTCCGTAAGCGCGTTTAAAAACAGAAGGAAAGCTGCGGTTAAGGTAATTATGAAAGAGTAAGAAATTCCCCAACGCATAAGCAACAGGCCGCTGGCAAGCGCACCTGTCACCTCGACTACAAAATATCTCATTCCTATGAAATTCCCGCATCCGCGGCAGCGCCCCCGTTGAAATATAAACGTCAGTATGGGGATAAGTTCCGAAAATGATAATTTTTTGCCACAAATTTTGCAGCAAGAACGCTCATTTCCCCACCATGCGCGCCCGGAAACGCTTCTTTCCGCCGCTACATTTATGAAAGAAGCTAAACAAGCGCCTATCACTGTCCCAATAATAAATAAAGCCAAGCTTATCTCTTCCCTGAGTAACGCTCTTGCCCATAAGTCCCGTAAGATGCTTTGCGGGAGGAGCTTGATTTCAGGTCTGTTGTCGCTTTTTCAAGTTCTCTCGTTAATCTGTTTCTTTCTTCGTTTTCATAATCAATATCATCTGCTTTTACATGAGGTAAATCTCTGCCGAGATAACCTAAATTGACTAATCCCTGAACATATTTAATAGGGATTTCAAGCGCGTCGGCTATTTCCGCAACTTCTATCTTGGGTTTTTTACTGTCGCGTATAAATGAACGCACGGTCGGATATATTTCCTCAAGATATTTTATACAATCCTGACATGTTCTTCCGCCAGACGAAGAAAAAAGCCTGCGGCAAAGGTTGCATTCCTTCATTGCTCCCATAAATCACACCTCCTTGGATGAATCCAAATATATGATATTATACATATCATGAGCTTTAAGTACAATATAGAGGAGGGCTTCAAAATGAAACCTATGGTAGTTGATCATATCGGAATAGCTGTTAAAAGTATTCATGAGTCTTTAAAATTCTGGGAAGAAGTCATTGGAATCAAATGTCATGGAGTTGAGGAAGTAACCGAACAAAAAGTCAAAACGGCCTTTCTTCCGATAGAAGATACGGAAGTGGAACTTTTGGAAGGAACTGCCGAGGATAGCCCGGTTTCCAAATTTATTGAGAAAAAAGGCGAAGGAATTCATCACATTGCCATAAGGGTCGATGATCTGGAAGAGGCTCTGGGGGAATTAAAGGGCAAAGGAGTCAGGCTTATAGATGAAAAACCGCGCAAAGGCGCCGGCGGAGCTTCAATAGCCTTTATCCATCCGGCAGCTACAGGAGGAGTCCTCCTTGAGCTTTGCCAGAGATAGAAGGAGTAAAATTAATTTTTCAGCTAAATTATTAAGAGCATTTATTGTTTTCATAAAAAAATTGCCGCGCGGATTCGTAGTTAAATTAGGCTCTTTTTTTGGGACTGTTCTTTGGCTTTTCAGTTCTAAACGTGTAAGCCGGCTTGAAAGCCGTTGTGTGAGTTCTCTTGGCGTTGAGGTCGCGTTATCCCGCAAAATAATAAGGGATTCTTACGCAAATATGGGGCGGGTGTTTTGTGAGTTTTTCAGTTTAGAGTCACGCGAAGAAGCCGCTGAACTGATAACGATAATAGGAGAGGAACATTTAAGCGGAGCCTTGGAAAAAGGGCGAGGCGCCATTATTATGACCGCGCATTTGGCTAATTGGGAAATCTCCGCTGCTGCGATGTGTTGCCGCGGTTACCCTCTTAATGTTATCTACACTCCGCAGAGGAATACTGCGGGTGTTGAAGATATTTTTCGCGAACAGCGCGAAAAAATCTGCGGAATGGGGCTTATTCCCAGTCAGGGCGCCGGCATGAAGGAGGCGTTTAAAGTTCTTAAACGGGGTGAAATTCTTTGTATCCTTCAGGATTTAGATGCAAGGGGAGATGGGGTTATAACGGAGTTTCTCGGTTTACCTGCCAGCGTTCATACCGGTTTAATAAAATTGAGCAGGCGTTTTAATTGTCCGATAGTTCCGGCAAGAGCTGTCAGGGGCAAGAAAGGGAAGAATTTTCTTTTCTTTTATCCGCCATTATTGTTCGATGGGGATATGGAAAAATCTTTATCTATATGTAATAATATAGTAGAGTCATGGGTAAGGGAACATCCGGGTCAGTGGATGTGGATACTTGACCGATGGGGGTCCATGGATAATGTTGCTCGGCATAGATCCGGGAATCAATAAATGCGGGTGGGCTCTTGTCAATTTTGATGGATTATTGTATGCTTCAGGGATAATTCCATCATGTATCCCCGTTGGGTGGATTGAAGCGTTAACTTTGACAGGGGAGCGCAGGATCAATTTGCTGCAGCCATGGATTAAGGAAAAACCGGAATTTTTTTCAGATGAGCATGTAAAATATGTAATATTAGGGGCAGGCACAGGGAGCTTAAAAATCAAAGCACAGTTAAAAAATTATTATCCTGATTCAAGTATAATATTAGCAGAGGAAAAGTTTACGACCTTAAAAGCTCGTGATCTTTACTGGAAATTACATCCTCCGGGTGGTTTATGGAGTTTTTTGCCGGCGTCTCTTTTGAACCCTCCGCGCGATATAGATGATTTGGCTGCATGGGCTATAGTATTGCATAAGATTGAAACAGAAAAGGGAGAATAGATTATGGTTGACATGAACAAACTGGTGGTGCTTGTGAACTCGTTCGGTTCAGCGCTTGTTTCCGTTGGCGCGGAGCTTGGAGTAAATGTTAATCTTAATAAATCTCAAGTCACCCAGGGAGTTAAAGTGCAGAATGTATGCGCGGCGGCTTTGATAGGGATAGTTGGAGGCGGGATACAGGGAACTGCGATAGTTATGCTTGAAAAAAATAGTTTTGACACTGTAATAACAGCAATGACAGGAGGGATGGTAACTCCGAGCATTGATGACGCTATGTCCATGAGTGTTATCGGAGAGCTTTCCAATATGGTCAGTGGGCGGGCAATTACACAATCGGGTATTACCGGTGTTGATGTAACTCCGCCGCAGCTTATAGCCGGCGATAATATACGCAATGTTCCGAATCAGACTCCGGGTATTCGCTGCTTTACTTTACCGTTTACTACGGCAAATGGAGGATTTACTTTATATCTTGTTTTATCTTTTCACGTTGGCAGTTAGGAGGTATTGTACAGGATGAACATTAAGGTAACAGACAGAAGCGGAGAGTTAGGCGCAAACTTGAGGGAGTATATGGAAAGCAAGGTAGTCAAGTTAGGAAAATTTTTCAGCCGCATTCCCGAAGCTCAGGTATTGATAGCCTTGCATAAAAATAATTACTCGGTTGAAGTTACAGCGGACGCCAATGGCGTAATACTGCGCGGAGAAGATAAAAGCCAGGATATGCGCAAAGCTTTTGACTTCGCTTTAAAAAACCTGGAAAAGCAGATAAAACGCCGCAGCAGCTATCTTAAAGATAAAGCGCACTATCATCATGGTAATAATGAAGTATTTTCTTTTAACTTAGAGGGGGAGTTTGCGGCTAACGATCATCAGGCTGATGATTTGGGAGTCGTCAGGATAAAGAAAATTGCGGTGCGCCCCATGGAAGCGGAGGAGGCAATAATGCAGATGGACCTTCTGGGGCATGAGTTTTTTATGTTCCTGGAAGCTGAATCAGGAAAGATAAATGTGGTATACCGCCGTAAAAACGGCGGTTATGGGCAGATTCAGCCGATAGATTAAAATTCAGATTAAAAAATATGAAATAAATTAGTGGGAAGTTTTCACGCTTTTTAAAAAAGTGATGAATGCTTCCCATTAAATTTTTCAAGAGTGATTTATTTTAGAGCCGTTGGCTCTTTTCTGTACAAACTTTTCGATACTAAATTTAGTTTTTTTACAGTGTTTTATGTGCCTGAACTTTGTGCATGATTTTGAGAGGCGCTATAATGTACATATTAAACAATTCTTTTGCAAAAGTTAATATCACGCTCCGGGTGACGGGTGTCAGAAGTGACGGGTATCATAATATATATTCTCTTTTTTACAGGGTCAATGCTTCGGAAAAGTTACACATAAGCGTTTCGGATAAGGACCATGATACTGTACATTCTGAAGGCATACTGATAAAAGGGGAAAATATAATATCCAAAGCTTTAAGGATTGTGCGTGAATACGGATTAAATATTCCTTTTTTGGATATATCCGTGTATAAAACCATTCCCCCCGGGACGGGGCTTGGCGGCGGAAGCGGCAATGCGGGGGCGATCCTGGGTTTTATCGGCGCAAATTTGCCTTTGGATGTGATTTCAAAAATAGGAGCGGATGTGCCGTTTTTTTATAAAAAACATGAAGCTGCGATAGTTCATGGAATAGGAGATAAAATAGACCCTGTTAATAAATTGCGGCTCAATATTGCGGTAATAATTCCCAAATGGAACAGCGGCACCGGAAATGCGTATAAATTGCTTGATATGCACTGGCTTTATCAAGGCGGATATCCTTTTGGCGAAAATGAGGCTAAAGAGGAACTTGATAAAATTTATTCCCTTTTATCTTCAAATAAATTTGCAGGCCTTTTGCCTAATGATTTTACTCCGGTGCTGGTTGAAGGGAATTCGCTGTATGAAAAATTTTTTAAAATTTTTTGCGACGCGGGAGCTGTCGCGTGGGGGATAACCGGCAGCGGCGCAGCAATGTTCGCTTTGTATTCCGATGTTAATTTTGTTTCGCTGCTTTTGGATAAAATACAAGCTTATAATGAATTCATCAATAAGGTTATAATATAAAAGAATAAAAATAAACTATGAAAAGAGGTATGTTCTTTGGATATTGATCGCAGACTTGATGAAGTTATACTGGAAAAACTCAAAAAAGATCCCGGTGCCAGATGCGTCTGGTGGGACGGTAAATGGTACTCGAATCAGGAGATTTTTGATTTGATAGACTCGACTACCGCGACGCTTAAAAAAGCGGGATTTTCTAAGGGGCAGAGGTTGTCCGTCCTCATGCCCAACTGTCCCATGATAATCGCCCTGATGGTGTCATGCTGGCGGCTTGGAGGAGCTGTAAACCCTCTTAATGTTAAATCCGGGGCGCCTTCATTAATAGGAACATTAAAACTTGTAGAGCCTTTTGCCGTGGTTGTCTCCGACGAGATACGCAATGAAGCCGGTTCTGTACTCAATTCTGAAGGATATATAACTATAGTTTCCGATCTTGCGGGGCCTTTGCCTGATTTTCAAGGCAGAGCGGCATCCGCTGAGGATAAATCTCTTGCCGTTGTCTTCGCGACCTCCGGCACCACCGGGCTGCCGAAAGCAGTCCCGCTTTCGCACAGGAACCTTGTCGCCAATGTGGACGCGATGCAGGAAGCTCTGGAAGACTTGGAAAAAGGCGATGTATTTCTTAATGTGTTGCCGAATTTTCATTCGTTTGGCTATACGGTATGCATGCTTTTACCCATATTTATCGAAGGGGCTCAGGCGATAGTCCCCAGCTTTTTGCCGCCCATGAGAACCCTTAACACGATAGTTGACGCGGAAGTAACTGTCTTGCCCATAGTTCCGGCGATGCTTACGCATATTCTTTCCGCCATAGAACGAACGGGGACACGTCCGAAAAAGCTTAAATTGATACTCACCGGCGGGGACAGGTACAACGTTGAAATGGATGAAAGATTAAAATCGCTGATGGGGAAAGGGAACTTGCAGGGCTACGGCCTGACGGAAACGTCTCCTGTTTTATCCGTCAACAGGAACTATAAAATCAATAAACTTGGCACTGTGGGGCCATTTGTAAAACATGTTGAATGGCAGCTTCGCTCGGACGGCGATAATAAGCCCGCTGACGGAGAGGGAGTTTTATGGGTCAGGGGCGCGTCTGTAACCGACAGATATTTCAGGGATGAAACTATGACGGCTGAACGTTTCGATAAGGACGGATGGTTTAACACAGGGGATTATGTAAGCGTGGATGAAGATGGTTATCTTAGAATCCTTGACAGGGTGACGGACATAATTATTGTCGGAGGGTTCAATGTATATCCGCAGGAGGTCGAGATAATACTTAACGCTCACCCGGCTGTGCAGTCGTCAATAGTTGTGGGGGTCCCGCATCCTTCAAGCGGAGAGGTGCCCAAAGCTTTTATAATGAAAAAAGAGGGAGCTGAAATTACCGATATCGAGATAGTAAAATACTCAAAAGAACATCTCGCGCATTATAAAGTTCCCAGAAAAGTTGAATTTATAAATGATTGGCCGCTTTCCGGAACGGGAAAAATAATGCGCCGCGTTCTGAGAGAGCGTGAAAGGTAATTCTTGATATACCCCCTCCGTTTTTTAAAAAATACGGGAGTGGTTTCATTTTAGGGAGGAAAGAGCAATGGACATCAATCGCAGGTTAGAGGAAATAATTTACGAAAAACTCAATAAAAACATAAACGATAATGGTTTTTGGTGGGATGGAAAATGGTACTCAAATGGATTCCTTTTAGACCTTGTTGAAGCAGCCGCCGATACCCTTGCAAAATCCGGATTTTCCGAAGGGCAGCGTATATCTGTCCTGATGCCGAACTGCCCGATGGTAGTCGCCCTTATGATAGCATGCTGGAAGCTTGGCGGCGCGATAAACCCGCTTAACGTTAAAGCGGGCGCTGAATCCCTTTTGGGAACTCTCAGGCTTGTGGAGCCTTTTGCTGTGATAGTATCGAATGAAGTCAAAAGCGAAGCCGGAGAATTAATAGAAAATAATGGTTATCCTTTGGTTATATGCGATGAAATGGGGCCTTTACCGGAGTTTATGGGTAAGAAATCAGAGCCCGAGGAAAAATCTCTTGCCGTTATATTTGCTACATCAGGAACCACAGGGATGCCCAAAGCTGTTCCGTTATCTCATTTGAACTTAGCATCAAATGTTGATGGCATGATGGATGCTTTAAGCGACCTGAAAAAAGGCGACGCATTGTTTAATGTTCTGCCGAATTTTCATTCTTTCGGTTATTCTGCGTGTACTTTGCTTCCTATTTTCATTGAGGGGTCTCAAGTTATCGTTCCGGGTTTTCTTCCTCCCGCGAGGGCGCTTAAAGCTGTAGTTGAAGCTCCCGTAACAGTCTTGATAATTGTTCCCGCAATGCTGAATTATCTTATCGCCGCGATAGAACGGGGAGCCCCGCGTCCTGAAAACCTGAAGCTCATAATTACAGGCGGGGACAGGTATAACGTGGAAATGGACGATAAGCTCAGATCCCTGATGGGCAAAGGGAATCTACAGGGGTACGGGCTTACTGAAACTTCTCCCGTTCTTGCCGTCAACAGAAATTATGATGAAAACCGCCTTGGCACGGTGGGGCCATTTCTAAAGCATGTGGAATGGCAGCTCCGCCCGGATGAAAACAAAACAACGGCCCAAGAAGGAGAGGGAGTTTTGTGGGTACGCGGAAAGTCCGTTACCAACAGATATTTCAGGGACCCGGGCATGACAGCGGCGCGCTTTGACCCGGACGGGTGGTTTAATACGGGAGACTATGTAAGCGTGGATAAGGACGGGTACGTTAAAATTCTTGACAGAGTGACGGATATAATTATTGTCGGAGGGTTCAATGTATATCCGCAGGAGGTTGAGAGAATAGTTAATATGCATCCGGCCGTGCAGTCGTCAATAGTTGTAGGGATCCTGCATCCTTCAAGCGGAGAGATTCCTAAAATCTTTATCCTTAAAAAAGAAGGCGTTGAAGTCACGGATATTGAGATAATACATTACTGTAAAAAACATTTGGATCATTTTAAAGTTCCGAGAAAAGTTGAATTTGTGGATGGCTGGCCTCTTTCGAGCACCGGAAAAATACTTCGCAGAGTTTTAAAAGAGAGATAAAAAGGGGGCGAAATTAGATGGAATGGTACTTCCCTGAATCTATGGATGAGTTATTGGCATTGCTTTCCGATGTTGAGGGGTTGAAGCTTCACGGAGGCGGGACGATGCTGCTCAGGCTGCTGCGTGGTGGGAATACGGGTATCCGCGTGGCCTCGCTTTCAAAATTACCGCTTGATGACGTGAAGGTAAAAGGACAAGATATTGAGATCGGAGCCGCGAATACTTTTTCAGGCGCGTTTTCAAAAATCAACAGGTTAATTGCAAATAACGAGAAAAAACAATTTTCATGTTTGCTGTGCGCCGCGCTGGGAAAAGCCGCCTCCACGACGATACGCAACCGCATGACAATAGGCGGCGGCGTTGCCTCGCTTCCCCCCTGGTCGGATTTGATAGCCCCGCTTTCTATCCTTGACGCCAGGATCGTTTTGCTTGGGAAGAACAGCGGAGAATATAATTTTACGGAATTTTACGCCGATACTAAAAAACTTCTTTCAAATTCTGTGATAACAAGCGTTCGTATTCCTGTGAAACTTCTTGAGCGTGAATTTTCATATCACCGTGAAACGCGTGTCGCGTTTGATTATCCTGCTTTTACGATTGCCGTAAACGCGGATATAAGCAATTCGGTCGTGAATGATGTCAGGATATCGGTTTCAGGCGTAATTGAACGGGTTATAAGGTTAAATGATATCGAAAATTTTATCAAAGGAAAAAATGTAGACATAATGAAGCGGCAGGGTATAGCTAAGGATACGTCGTTCAATTTTGGGCGCAAGCCCGCCGGCAGCCCGGAATACCTTGCGCATTCAGCGAGGGTCGAAACGGAACGTTCTCTTTACAGAATTGCCGAGGGGGTGAATAACAAATGAGAGGGACTTTTAAGATAAACTCAAATGAAATTGAAATTTCTTTCCCTCCTGACGCTGTCCTTCTTGATGTTCTGCGTTTGAACGGTTGCCCGGAGGTTCACCGCGGATGCGATGAAGGCGTATGCGGAGCATGTTCGGTTTTGCTTAACGGGGACCTTGTCCCGTCATGTCATGTGCTGGCTGCTTCGGCAATCGGCAGCGAAATTACCACCATAACGGCTTTAGGGTCTCCAAACAGCCCTCATCCGATTCAGCGGGCTTTTGTTGATTCGGGGGCGATCCAGTGCGGGTATTGCACGCCTGCGATGATACTTGCGGCTTACGCGCTGCTGAAAAATAATAAAAATCCAACGGAAGAAGATATTAAAACAGCTCTTGACGGCATAATCTGCCGGTGCAGCGGATACGTAAAAATAATGGAGGCCGTTAAATTAGCTTCAAACTATTGGAGGGACAGATAATGAATGATATTGGTAAAAAGAAATATATCGGCATCGGTATCCCTAAGATAGATGATTTGTCATTAGCCTGCGGAACGGCCCGTTATGCTTCGGATTACAGTATCGGGGTAAAAGGGCTCCTGCATCTTGCATTCGCGTACAGCGACGTCCCTCATGCGAAAATAGTTAAGATAGACGCTTCCGAAGCGCTCTCCGTTCCCGGGGTTATAGATGTGTTTACTTATGAAAATACTCCGAAAACGCTTTACACGACCGCCGGGCAAGGTTATCCCGAACCGTCTCCTTACGACACAAGGATGTTCAATCCGGTGGTAAGGTACGCGGGGGATCCGATTGCGGCGGTATTGGCCGAATCCTGGGCTGCCGCCGAAACAGCGGCAAAAAAAATTAAAACTGAATTTGAGCATCTCGCGGTTTTATTTGACCCGGAAAAGGCCATGAGCGATGAAGCGCCTAAGCTGCACGGCGGGGATGATCACGCCAAACTGCCGGTTCCTTATGAGCCTGACAGGAATATAGCCGGTGAAGTGAATTTTTCTTATGGAAACGTAAAAGAGGCTTTTGCAAAAGCCGAATTGACGGAAGAAGCTGTATATACCACTCATTGTGGAGCACACTGCGCTATGGAGCCTCACTCTGCGGTCGCTTTGTTTGATGAACGCGGAAGGCTTGTCATTTACGCGACTACGCAAGTCCCTTTCCATTCCCGCCGTTCCGTTTCCCGCATAACCGGAATTCCCGCTCATAAAATAAGGGTCGTTAAGCCGCGTTTAGGCGGAGGTTTTGGCAGCAAGCAGGAGGTGATTCTTGAACCTTACGTAGCTTTTGCCGCTTGGAAACATCAACGTCCCGTAAGATGTGAATTGCGCAGAAAAGAAGTTTTTACGATGGCGCGCACGCGCCATCAGGTGCGTATTCGCGTTAAAAGCGCGTTTGAGGCCGAGGGCAGGATAAATGCCCTCGACATGGACTGCCTTAAAAACAGCGGGGCTTATGGCAGCCATTCGCTTACCGTCCTTTCAAATGTTGCTTCAAAAGTTCTGCCGCTTTTTAACAAGATCAAGAATGTCAACTTTACCGGGTATTCCGTTTACACCAACCTTCCTTCGGGAGGAGCTTACCGCGGATATGGAGCCACTCAGGGATACTTTGCGTTAAATCAGCATATAGACGCCATTTGCCGCAGATTAAAACTTGATATGCCTGAATATGTGAAGGAATGGCACATCAAGGAGGGAGAAACATCCGCCGTATTTGAAGAAATAGGGGAAGGAACGGAGGGCGTAAGCCAGGTTATAAAATCCTGCAAACTGTCTCAATGCATAGACATAGGCGTTGAAAAGATAGGCTGGAAGGAAAAGCGAAACAAAAGAGAGCGGTGCGGAGATTGGGTGCGCGGCGTTGGGATGGCTGTATCAATGCAGGGTTCGGCCATACCTATGGTGGATATGGCTTCCGCCGCTATAAAAATGCATGATGACGGGTCATGCCAGCTTTACGTCGGGGCGACTGACATAGGCACAGGTTCGGATACGATTTTCGCGCAGATAGTGGCGGAAACCCTTCAAATGCCTGTTGAAAAAGTCTTGGTTTTGTCCTCCGATACCGACTTAACTCCATTCGATACGGGAGCTTACGCTTCTTCCACAACTTATTTATCGGGAACGGCGGTGAGAAAGGCGGCTTTGGATTTGGCGGATCAAATACGCAAAAAAGCGGTGGAAATGATTGGAGGGGGGCCTTATTCCGAAATACTTCTTCAGGATGGCTGCGCTTCAAACGGCACCGGGGATGTGATAAGTTACGCCGAGATCGCTTCAAACTCTATTTATAATAATAATCAAAGACAGCTTCAGGCAATGGCTTCCGCAGTGGTTTCGGAGTCGCCCCCCCCGTTTTCCGCGCAGTTTGCTGAAGTCGCGGTGGATGTTCGCAAGGGCAGGGTAAAAGTTTTGAAGTTTGTGTCCGTTGTTGATTGCGGCCAGGCTATCAATTCCAGCCTTGTGGAGGGCCAAATACACGGCGCCGCGCTGAATGGAATAAGCTGGGCGCTTAATGAACGGCATATTTTCGATAAAAACGGGCGTATGACTACAAATTCGTTTTGGGACTATAAAATACCCACGATCCCTGATATGCCGGAAATGGAGGCCGTAATAGTCCCTTCGTATGAGCCTTCCGGCCCGTATGGGGCGAAATCCGTATCGGAAGTTCCCATAAACGGCCCTGCCCCGGCCATAGCTAACGCCATATTCGATGCTGTCGGAGTGCGTTTATATGATTTGCCGTTTATTCCTGAAAAGGTATGGGAAGCCCTTAAGTCTATAAATTGAGAAGAGGTTATCATTACTTGAAAAAATACGTTACAGATAAAACGACTGAACATATCAGGAATTTTTTGAATGGGTTAGCGCTTGGAATAACGGAAATCGTGCCAGGTATAAGCGGGGGGACTGTCGCCATTATTTTGGGGGTTTATCAGGAAATAATCGAGGCTGTAAATCATTTCACCGAAGATTGGCGGAAACATCTGAGATTTTTATTTGCTCTTTTGCTTGGCTCTGCTGTCGGGCTGATAACGTTCAGCACGATTATAAATTATCTCCTGGCGAATTATTCATTTCCGACCATGTTGTTTTTTATAGGCTTGATAGTTGGCGTCATTCCTCCAATTTACTTTAAAGTAAAGAGCCCTGGCAGGTTTAAACTTAACGAAATTGCGTGGATCATGCTTCCTGTTTCAGTATTATTGGTAGTTTCCGAATTGCAGGGCGTATCCATTACAAATCCCGCGGAAGCAATAAGTAATATAGACGTTCCCTTTATGGTCTTTACTTTTTTTGCGGGGATAATAGCGGCTATGGCTTTGGTCGTTCCCGGCGTCAGCGGTTCGTTTATCTTATTGCTTTTTGGTCTTTATCCTTTAGTCACCTATTGTCTTTCGTCCATCAGGTATTTATTGGCCGATATTACAAATATCCGGCTTATGCTGGATATTTGTAAAGTATTGCTGCCTCTTGGCGTAGGCGTGATAATTGGCGCCCTTTCCATGATGAGATTGATCGAAAAACTCTTAAAAAATCATTACAAAACCACATATTTAGTTATTTTAGGGCTTCTCATCGGCTCCGTCTACGCGTTGTCCAAAGCCCCCATACTCTTTCAAAGCGGTGTGTCGGCAATGATCGTCATAATCGGTTCTGTAACATTTTTATTGGGGTGCGTAATATCATTCAAACTTGGGATGAAGCAGATGTAGTGGACGGGCGGGGCTGCGGTTTTATTGTTTTTACCGCAGCCCCCAAACTTTAACAAATCTTATTCAGCAGCCATAGAATATTCTCTCCGAGATTTCTCATATTCGCGATCCCTTCAGAGTCTTCGCTGACCTCTCCCTTATTCATTCCTATCCCAAAATTCCAGTATGTTGATCCGGGGATTATCATCTGGGATATTAAAAACAATTTATTTATTGAGGACATGACATCGACCGCTCCGCCGCGCCTGACCGCCGATATTCCCGCGCCTATTTTGCGCGCGAACAGGTCTCCGTTGACTTTCGCGACAAAGCCCGCTCTGTCGATCAGAGCTTTTGTTTCCGGGGTCATGCTGGAGAAATAAGTTGGAGAGCCTATTATTATCGCGTTTGATTCGAGTATTTTTTCGATCCACTCGTTGAGTCTGTCGTCTTGAATCGCGCAGCGGCTGTTTTTATTTGACGCGCATGAAAAACACGCGCTGCATGGACGTATCCCGCTCCCGCCTAATTGAATGACCTCGGTGTTTATTCCCGCGTCCTTTAATGGCTCAAGGACTTTTTGAATAAGGATCGCTGTATTTCCGTCCGTTCTTGGGCTTCCGTTAAACGCTGTCACTCTTATCATTGATAATCTTCCTTTCAATTTTATATTTTTCGTCCATTATATATGAAAATACTGGGAAAACATAATTAAACAATGGGGTATAATCAATCGGGGTGAAAATATGAGCGCTTTAAAACTGCCATGGGAACGTGAAGGAAATTATTGTGACGATAAATCGCTTATTGAATTTGGGCGTTCCGTCATTGAATGTGAAGCTGACGAACTTATAAAAGCCGGACGCCGTATGGGAGACGAGTTTATTAAAGCCGCGCGCGCCATCTACGAGTGCGAAGGAAAGCTCATCGTTGCGGGAATAGGCAAGTCAGGGCTGATAGGGCGTAAAATTTCGGCTACTTTTGCCTCTTTGGGGACTCCCTCTTTCTTTTTGCACGCGGGAGAGGCGCTTCACGG
>Ga0099364_10005566_pt1 | contig 18653 bp, 16 predicted proteins | sample TergutTh196P3_FD_73070 | JGI IMG/M metagenome (GOLD analysis project Ga0099364, IMG submission 73070) | Microcerotermes parvus P3 segment gut microbial communities from Pointe-Noire, Republic of the Congo - Th196 P3 | ecosystem: Host-associated > Arthropoda: Insects > Digestive system > Gut ...
TGTCGGGATTAAGGCGTTTTACCAATTCGGGAACTTGAGTAGCTATCCCCCAATTGCATTTGCCCGAGTGACAGCTTCGGCAAAGGTGACAACCCATTGCAATCAATGCCGAAGAAGCGATGTACACACAATCCGCACCGAGCGCAACCGCCTTGACTACATCTGCGCTTGAGCGAATGCTCCCCCCTACAACGATTGACACATTTGAGCGGATTCCCTCGTCGCGAAGTCTGCTGTCAACGCTTGCCAACGCTAATTCAACGGGGATTCCCACATTGTCGCGTATTCGTGTAGGCGCGGCACCCGTTCCGCCGCGGAATCCGTCTATTGCGATAATGTCCGCGCCGCTTCGGGCGATTCCGCTTGCGATAGCCGTGATATTGTGAACTGCCGCAATCTTGACGATAATCGGCTTTTTATACTCGGTGGCTTCTTTCAGAGAGTACACCAATTGCCGTAAGTCTTCTATAGAATAAATATCATGGTGAGGTGCCGGTGAAATTGCATCGCTGCCCTCGGGAATCATTCTTGTCCGTGAAATATCGCCCACAATCTTCGCACCCGGCAAGTGACCGCCTATTCCCGGTTTTGCACCCTGTCCCATTTTGATTTCAATTGCCGCCCCGCTGTTAAGGTAGCCGATATGCACTCCGAATCGCCCCGATGCGACCTGCACAACGGTATTTTTCCCGAATTTGTAGAAGTCTTCGTGAAGCCCGCCCTCGCCTGTGTTGTAGAGTATGCCGAGCTCTTCCGAAGCGCGGGCAAGGCTTTCGTGGGCGTTATAGCTGATTGAACCGTAGCTCATTGCCGAAAACATTACAGGCATTGACAGCGATAATTGCGGCGGGAGGTTGTTGACTATTTTTCCGTGTTCGTCCCGCTCTATTTCATGCGCTCTTGCACCGAGGGACACTTTTGTTTCCATAGGCTCGCGCAACGGGTCAATCGACGGATTTGTCACTTGCGAAGCATTGAGCAGGATTTTATCGAAATAAACGGGGTAGTCTTCGGGATTGCCCATTCCCGACAGCAATACACCTCCGCTTTCCGCCTGCTTGTACAGTTCATCAATCGTCTTACTGCTCCAGTTGGCATTGGTTCTGTAGGTGTTGCCGCTTTTAACAATTTTGATTGCTCTTGTAGGGCAAAGCGCAACGCAACGATGACAATTCACACATTTCGAGTCATCGCAAAGCATTTTTGCACTATTTGTTTTCAACGCCGGCGAGTCATTAAAGTGTGTTTTCTTCTCAACTTTCGAGTCATTGCAAAGCATTTTTACACTGTATTCGTGAACCTCATTAGCGCATTGACGTTCACACACTCTGCAATTGATACACTTGTCATAATTGCGGACTATTTCATATTCAGGATAAATGTATTTCAACGCATTCCCCTCCTTTAGGCGACCACACTTTATCGGGACTTGGCTCTATTATGCGAATCGCCGATTCCTCACTTGCTATATATACTTTATCGCCTTTTTCGGCGACTACCATGCTTCGCAGCTTGAGCCTGTCATTAAGAGCCATAAGCCCGCCTTCAAACCCCACCAAGATTGAGAAAGGTCCGGTAATGAGCTGTTCGGCAAACATAACTCGCAGATACTTGAGTGTTTCCCGCTCATCGCCCGATATTCCGTCAATCGTCTGCCAAAACGGGGCGGATATTACCGAAGCAATTTCCTTGAACGTCAGCCCTTTTTTCCGGTTAAGATAGTCTATTATATAAGTAATAACCTCTGTGTCGGTTTGGAGGGTGCATTTATACCCGTACATCTCGATTGCGCGGCGATTTGCATCATACGAGGAAATCTCGCCGTTGTGTACCACCGAATAGTCGAGTAGTGCGAACGGGTGAGCCCCTCCCCACCATCCGGGGGTATTGGTCGGGTAACGTCCGTGAGCGGTGAAGCAATAGCCCTCGTATTCCTCAAGCCTATAAAACCGCCCCACATCTTCGGGGAAGCCCACCGCCTTAAACACGCCCATGTTTTTACCGCTCGAAAAAACGTATGCACCGTCAATCTTTATGTTGATTTTGAAAACGCACTTAGCGGTAAATTCCCGCTCATCTAACTGGCTGTCGTTTAACTTTGTCGGGAGCGGCGTTACAAAATACCTCCAAATCAGTGGCGCATCGGTAATCCCTTTGACTTGCCTCACGGGAATCTTTGAAAGGTTGATAATGTCGAAATGCCGCTCTAAGTATTCCTCGCATTCACGTTTAGCGGAGTTTGTCTCATAAAATATGTGCAGGGCATAATAGTCCTTGTATTCGGGGTAAATTCCGTATGCGGCAAACCCGCCGCCTAAGCCGTTGGAGCGGTCGTGCATGACTGCGATTGAGTTTATAATCGCCTCGCCGCTCATACGCTTGCCGGATTTGTCGATAATCCCCGATATGGCACACCCTGATGGGATTCTTATTTTTCCCTCGCGATTTTGGTTTTTTTCGATTTCTTTCAAATTACACACCATGTGTGGTTTACCGCACTCACCAACGAGCCGTGAAAATCGCCGGTTTACCACGTTCCTTTCTTGGTTTATTTTTAAACTACGTCTCACAAATAAATAAAAGGCATTCGTTGCACGATACGAATACCGTACAACGAACACCTTTGTTCATCATTTATACATCATAACAGATAAATTTCGAGTTGTCAATAGTTTTTAAAAAAAATTTTTTTAAAAATCAATTCTGTCCGCTCATGCGATGCTTACAAACAGCAAAAGCAACGCTAAACTCGCCCCTAAACAGGATTTTAGCGACAAGCCCTTTGCTGATATGTTTGAGCGGTGGTGTCAACGTACCTCCGCGGTTCTATTGTGGTTTGTTGGCTCTTCTGTCCAATATATCCAAAACCTCGCTCAATCTCCTCCTGATTTCGACAATTTCCGGATTATCGCTGTCAATATCCTCGTTGTCTAAGGCTTTAAGTGCATCGTCAACCAACAACTTGCAATTGTTTCTGTTGGGGTCGAATTTTCTGAGGCAAATCATGCCGCTATCCATGAACACTTCAATCGCATCTTCCTTGACAATGTTCAAAACCTTGCGCATTTCTGCCGGAACAACAATCCTCCCTAAATTATCAACGCGGCGTATTACTCCTGTAACATTCATTTTCTTTTTTCTCCTTTGCTTGTTTTTTTATAGTCGGTCACGACTATATTTTTTATTTCTTTTTCTTTATATTAATGCCTTGTCTCGACTCTTCAATGACATATCCCATTGCGACAATCTCATCGCGGATTCTGTCTGCCGCAACATAGTCCTTGTCTTTTTTTGCGGCGGAGCGTTTTTCTACCAAAGCCATGACTTCTGCGGGAATTGCGTCTTCATCGGCGTAAACCAATCCCAAAACTCCGTTAATTTCGTCAAACAGCGCGGAATACTCCTTAATGTCATCCGCTGATACCCCCGCTGCTATTGCCGAATTAATATCGCGGACAAGCTCAAACAAAGCCGCAATTGCATCGGCTGTGTTAAAATCATCGTCCATTGCCTTGATAAAACTATTGCGGCGATTTTCAACTGTTGCCTTTGCCGTCTCGGACAGCCCTGCCTCAATGCTTGCAACTGCATTTTTCATCAAGTTTAAACAGTTTCTCAGCCGTTCAACCGATTTTACCGCGCTTTCAAGGACTTCATTGGTGTAGTTCATCTGACTGCGGTAATGCGCCGACAACAGCATATATCTAAGCGGTTCGTAGCCGAATTTCTCGGATGCATCTCGCACTAAGAAAAAATTGTTCTGCGACTTAGACATTTTGACGTTATCAATATTCAGCATTCCGTTATGGACCCAATATTTCGTCAATTGACAACCGGTAGCCGCCTCACTTTGTGCAATTTCATTTTCATGGTGCGGGAAAATCAAGTCAGCCCCACCCCCGTGAATATCAATGGTATCCCCGATGTAATGCCTTGACATAGCTGAACACTCAATGTGCCAGCCCGGTCTCCCGTTCCCGAACGGCGATTCCCAATGAGGCTCGCCCTCTTTGGCAGATTTCCACAGCGCGAAATCAAGCGGACTGCGTTTTTTCGCATTATCCTCGTCAAGCCGTTTGCTTGCCCCCTCCTTGAGTTCATCAAGCGGATTGCGCGACAATTTTCCGTACCCGTCAAATTTTTCCGCCGCAAAGTAGACATCTCCCTCGGATTCGTACGCAAAGCCTTTTTTGATTAAAATCTCAATAATCTCAATAATAATACCAATGTTATCGGTTACTTTCGGCTGAAAATCCGCGTCCAGCACATTAAGTCCGTGTGCATCGGTGAAATACTCGTTAATCATACTCTCGGAGTATTCAAGATGAGTCATGCCTTTTTCATTCGCAATCCTTATTATCCTGTCATCAACATCTGTGAAGTTTTGTACAAAGCGCACTTCAAAGCCGCGGTATTTCAGGTATTTGCGTATAGTATCAAAAACGCACAATGCCCGCGCATTCCCTAAATGCACAAGGTTATACACAGTCGGCCCGCAAGCGTAAATACCGACCCGACCCGGATTTACCGGGACAAATTCTTCTTTTTGCCTTGTCATCGTATTATAAATTTTCAAATTTTTACCCTTGTCCTTTCTGACCAAGTTCCCATTGGAAACCTCGTTTTCCGCATTTACGCAGGTTTATTTTCAAATTTTTACCCTTGTCCTTTCTCAATAATATCCTTCAATCTGCCGACTTCTTCCTGCAAACTGTTAATCTGCTGTAGCACAGGGTCGGGAATATTAGTTTGGTCTAAGTCAATATCAACCTTAATCCCGTCTTTCATGACAATCCTCGCGGGAATACCGACTGCCGTAGAGTTGGGCGGAACTTCTTTCAGCACAACCGCATTGGCTGCGATTTTGGAGTTGTCCCCAACTTTAAAAGGGCCGAGTACCTTCGCTCCCGAACCGACCATGACATTGTTGCCCAAAGTCGGGTGGCGTTTACCTATATCTTTTCCTGTCCCGCCGAGTGTCACACCTTGATAAATTGTGCAGTTGTCCCCAATCTCGGCTGTCTCGCCTATTACAACCCCGCTCCCGTGGTCGATAAACAGCTTCCTGCCTATTTTCGCACCGGGGTGAATTTCAATTCCGGTACGGCGGACAGCTTTTTGTGAAATCCAACGTGCAATAAAATAATGACCTCGCTTATACCACCAACGCGCCCGCCTGTATGCGCGAATCGCCCTAAAACTCGGATAGAGGAAAAATACCTCTAATCGGCTTCTGACTGCGGGGTCACGCTCCATAACTGCATCTATATCCTCTTTGATGCGTCTGAACATACAATTCCCCCTTATTTATTTCGGAAATGCAAAATACAACAGGATTATCATCCCTAAACTAACAATACATATTACCCAGTTGCGCATATACAACCGCTCAAATTCGTCCTTTTTTCTCTTAGGGTTCTTTTTCATTTTTATGACCATGCCCTTTCTGCACAAGCTTATAAATGCTTTGCTTCATCTAACTTTTCTTCTTTTTTAAAAGCGATAACGCGGCTTATACAATTATCTTCCATAGCGGACACTATAAAGTGAAGGTCTTTGTAATCAACGCGCAAACGCTGCCCTTTATCGACCTTAGACTGTTCGGGAATAAACCCCAGTAAATCAGTCACAAACCCCGCCACCGTTTCATATTCATGGTTCGCGGGCAGTTTATGCCCGAATAACGCCAATGCCTCTTCCGGGTCGGCTTCGCCCTCAATTTGGTACTTCTCATCGCCGATTTTTTTAAACTCAACTTCCTCCTTGTCATATTCATCGAGAATGCTTCCCATAATCTCCTCGACAATATCCTCCATAGTAATAATTCCGGCAGTCCCCCCGTGTTCATCGACCACGATTGCCATTCCCGCTTTTTTCTCCCTCATAATCTTGAGCAATTTGGTGCAGGGGCATGATTCGGGAATATACAGAGTTTCCCGCAGGAAATCGTCAATCGAAAATTCGGACAACTCGTCTTTTTCTTTCCCAATTAGGCTCAAGAGGTCTTTTACAATTACTATGCCGATTATTTTGTCGAGATTTTCACGATATACGGGCAACCGCGAAAAACCCTTATCCAGCGCGACATACACAATGTCGTCGAGAGCCGCATCAGCACGGATTCCCGCCACGTTAGTCCTGTGAGTCATAACATCGGAAACTTCCAAATCGTTAAACTCAAAGGTGTTTGTGATTATTTTCGCGCCGTCTTCGCCGACCATAGACAGTAAATCGCTCTTGGTGACACGTTTTTCGCCGCCCAAAAGTTTCCCCGTCAGCCTGTTAATACCTACTAAAGGTGCGCGAAAGAATCGGTTTTTCTTGCTTTGATTATTGTTTTCGTTGCCGCTTAACTCGTCAGTTTCCATTTCAACTTTTCCTCTATTAAAAATTAAAATTTTTAAAAATCTATCTTAAAAAATTTTTTTGCATTGTTATTGCAAATTTCTACAACCTCATTGACCGAAATGCCCTTTATTTCGGCAATTTTCGCGGCAGTGTGCCACGCCATTGAGCTATCGCAGAGCTTTCCTCTGAACGGTTCGGGTGTCATGTACGGACAGTCAGTCTCAAGCATTATCATTTCAAGAGGGACTTCACGGCAGACTTCCGCAGATTTCCTCGCATTTTTAAAGGTGATTACCCCTGTAAAGCTGATAAATATTCCGAGCTTTATTAATTCTCGTGCCGTTTCAACGCTCCCGCTGTAACAGTGCATGACTGCGCCTGTTTTTGCGACTTTAAAATCCCTCAAAACGTCCATAGTGTCATGCGCGGCATCGCGAGAGTGTATAATAACAGGCAATCCCAACTCATCGGCAAGTCCGAGCTGTTCCCGAAAAGTCTCAATTTGTTTTTCACGCACATAGCCGTCATAATGGTAGTCTAACCCGATTTCGCCAATCGCCTTTACTTTTGGATTGTCTGCCCATTGCCGCAAGCGCAACAGATAGTCGCCGGGCAGGTCGTTGACATTATGCGGCTGAATCCCGATTGCCGCGTAAACATTTTCAAATTCCTCGGCAAATTTCAGCGACTGCGGAATAGATTTAAGACAACAGCCTACCGCCATAAACCCCGCTACCGACTCGTTTAATATACGCTTAATAAGCTCACGCGGTTCGCCCCCGTAAGCGCGGTCGTCATAATGAGCATGGGTGTCAAAAACTTTTATTTTGTGCATACTGCTAATATCAAAGCTCCCTTTATAATTTCCCCGGAGGGCTTGACAAATCCAAGTAAATGCTGTACAATAGTCATTATGTTGACTTTTTAGCCTCTTGCATTGCCGCAATTTTCGCCTTAAACGCGGCAATTCCGACAGGTACGGCAGACTCATCGGGTTCAGGATTTTCAGCCACAATCGGCTCAAAACCCGGAAGCACGGACGAATCCTCCAAAAGATTCGTCAACAAATTGTCAATCTCCCCTTGAGATAATACTCTTCCCATTGATTAAATTCCCCCTTTTGCAACTATTATAAACAATATGATAACACAAAAATTAATAAATTTCAAGTAGTTAGTAAAATAAATTTAATAAATTATGTAAAGAACGTGTTTTAATGGCTTATTAATGCCGGAAAGGAAAGGTGTAAAGTTTGAAAATAAATCTGAGGTTGTGCGGAAAACGCATTTTAATGGCTTATTAATGCCGGAAAGGAAAGGTGTAAATTTTTGAAAATAAATCTGAGGTTGTGCGGAAAACGCATTTTAATGGCTTGTTAATGCCGGAAAGGAAAGGTGTAAAATGGTTACAGTGAGAAAACCGAGTCCGCAGGAGGCGGAGCAAATGCAGTCCTTGCCTACTTGGGGATGCGAAGTATCCGAGTTTAAATGGTCGTACAATGACAGGGAAACCTGCCTTTTGATTAAGGGTAAGGTAAAAGTGACTTACGAGGGAGGCGAGGCAGAATTCGAAGCGGGCGACCTTGTTATTTTTGAAAAAGGGTTACAATGTGTCTGGCAGGTAACAGAAGACGTGGAAAAATATTACAAATTCGGCTGAAAAATAGAGCGTATAAACAGCCTTTTGCCGTCCATAATATTAACAATTCTTAATGTAGGAGGGTGAAATACCATGTCAAAGGCTAAAAACCAAAAAAATAACAGCAACCAAAATACTCAAGGACAAAACAATCAGAACAGCAATAATGCCAATAACAAAAACAACAACCAAGGTAACAACAATACGCAAAACAAGAACAACCACGGTTAAGTCCAAACCCAAACAAGAGAAGCAATAAAAAGCCGGGAATTTCTCGGCTTTTTTGCTTTTAAAAAATTTTTTAACTTTTTTGTCCGAAAAGAGCCACCTAAAACGGTTTATATTATGTGGTGTTTTGTTTTTGTTTAAAAAGTCGTAAAAATTTTTTGAAAAAATGAAAAAAGCTTGACATAGTGAAGTTTGTGTGTTATAGTAAGGAATAGCATAGCAAAATCTTGGATGAAAAAATGAATTTTTATGGCACTCTTGAAAAGTGTGCAGAAAGGGCATGGGTAAAATTATGAACCTGAAAAATCTAAAAAAAGTCACAGCATTAGCCACGGCTGTCGTCATGACAGCGGTAATTACATCAACACCAATCACAATCGGCGCATCCACCCCCGAACCCGAAAACGATTGGGAATTTCAGTTGCCGGTGGGCGATGAGTTTACATGGGTTGTTAATTCAAGCGCACACACGGGAACACGCGGTTGGAGTACCAACGGGAGGATACACGGGTTTGACACCGAGCTCAAACTCGGAACCCTCATAAACGCAGATGGATTGGTGCTTAAAGTATCCGAGGAACCGGAAATCGAAACAATTAACTTAAATTGGATGGGCGATGGAAGCAGCTCAAGCGGAATTGTATCAAGACCTATAGACATTTCCGACATTTACGATGCCGAAGAGGGGACTCTGACCTTTGTATTTGAAGAGATATGGCTTAATCCCGAATTGCCCGAACCTGCGGCTATGTACAAGGAGTTTATCGCCAGCAAAAAGTATGCAAGAGTAGGGCTGAACTACAGCCCGGGTATAGACGAACTCGGCATCACCGAGGCTTACTTATACGGGAACACCGAGCCGTGCAGTGAATGCGAGAAATTCCCCTGCGAGTGTGAAGATGAGCTTTTTTGGGAGCTTGAATTAGGCGAATTCACATGGGATGGTATGTCAACAAAGGGCTGGTATTCCGACGGTGCGGACGGAGTAACGGAAGGAACAGCCAACGATGAGCCGCATGAAACCGACCTGCTGTTTGAAGTGCTTATGAATGCGGTAGGGTTGGTTATCGAAATAGACGAAGAACCAACGGGTCTCCAAAACATTATCCTTAACTGGGCAGGCGATACCAATCCAAACGGAGTAGCCACTACAGGGATGGCTTCATTCCTCAATGTCCACGATGTGGCGGCGGGGAAAATAACGCTTGTTTTTGATGAAATATGGTCGGCGTTGGTTCGCAGCGGTTTTCGTTCCAATGAAAACTGGGCGGGAATTGGGATTCAATATACCCCAAATATAGAAGCCCTCAACATTAAAAATGTGTATTTATTCGGCGGGATTTGCGAAGAATGCGGAGTTGATGATAACGAAATACCAATCCCCTGCGAATGCGAAAATCTCACCACTTCTCCCCTCAGCACAAGCACTTCGGTAGCCACTACCACTGCTCCGCCAACAAGCGCAACGAGTTCCTCAACCTCTCGGACTACTGCGGCAACAACTGCCCGCCCCAATAACGACAACAATCCGAGAACCGGAGTAATCACCACTGTTACACCCGCCATAATTGCGGCTTTCGGCGTGATTATTTCCAACCTCTCTAAAAAGAGGAAATAATTTCACCGATGATACGGTTTGCGACTAAAAAGCCTTTTACGGTAAGTGAAAGGCTTTTTTGATTTAAGCGGATGTACTCTGCGGGGATTGAGTCCAAATGGCTTAATAAGCGGGCTCGCTCATCGTCTGCCAACTCTGTCAAGTCAATCCCGTCTGTTAATCGAAGTTTCAGCATCGTCTTTTCCTCAAAAGTCCCCGGAGTTTCTTCTGTAATATAAGTTTTCTGTGATTGTGATTTTATGAACAATGCGACATCGTCAGGCACTGCGAACCTTTTTCCGCCGTAATAACTGTGAGCTGCCGCACCGATACCGATGTATTCCTCACAGCTCCAATATTTCAGGTTGTGGCGGCATTGTGAACGTAGGAACGCGAAATTGCTAATCTCGTATTGGTTTAAGCCTTTGTCCTGTAAAGACTGTACTGTTTGCAAATACATTTTTGCAACATCATCCTCGTTGCTCTTTTGGCAAGGCTCGTAAATATAGGCGGAGGCATGATTAATCGGCAAATCTGTCAGCCGCCCGACAGTATCTGCGAGGGTGGCGAAGTCCTGTCCCGGAATGCCGAGCATAATATCAACCGATATATTCCCAAATCCGGCGCGACTTGCAAGCTCTACTGCCTTGATTGCCGTAGCTGAATCATGCCGTCTCCCGAGATTTTTCAACAACAAGTCATCAAGCGACTGCACCCCGATTGAAAGCCGATTCACGCCCGATTCCAAAAGCACGTCAAGCATTTTCGGCGAAATGTCGCAGGGGTTTGCCTCCGCAGTCATTTCACAATCGGGAGTCAACGGCAAAATCTTTGCAATTTCTGTGACTTGCTCATATAAAAGTGACGGAGTCCCACCCCCGAAAAATACAGTATCGAACATCAGTTGTTCTTCCTTGGTGTAATCGCGAACGTTTCTTGTGACGGCGTTCTTGTAAAGCTCAGCCGCTTGCGCATCATAGGGTATGGAATAGAAGTTGCAATAATTGCATTTTGATGCGCAAAACGGCAAATGAACATATAATCCTACAACTTTTTTTCTCATATAGCGTTTTTCCAATCATTCGGTGTGTAAAAAACGGGCGGGACTTTTCGTAGCGCATTGTCGCTGTTAAAAACAGCCGCGAACATCCCTTTAAGCAAAGGCGGCAATCGATTCCATCGCTCTTCATACAGTTCGGGATAGGCAACAGTTGAGCTAATTCGATTGACATTCTCGTTTTCGTCAAAAATGAAGTAGGGATTTTGGTGATATTTCATAATCCAGTATGAGTGTTCTTGCTTAGTGATGTTATGAATCCCCTCTAAAAGCCGCCCCTGATACGGCAACAACCCGATTAACAATCGGAACAAAATTACCGCCATTGAAAAATAATTGGAAATAACATCCATTTTTGCCGATTTTCTTTGATAATAGTAAACATCTGTGTAATCGGGGTGAATCCTATTCAGCGGAACGCTTGTCCCATCGGACAGTTCGCTGTATTCATGGGCTGAAAAGCTAAAATCGAACATCACTTTATTGTCCATGTTACAAAACATATTGTTAAACGAAAACTCATGATAAAGATAGCGGGAATCATTGAATTTACACCATGCTTCGATTAAATTTTCCGCGAGACGTGTATTCGCATTAATGTCAAAATTGCGGCAATCCATTGCCGTATTAGACAAAGCAACGCTCATCGGCTCATACCCGCCCAAATCATCTCTGAACGGTAGCAATAATGCGTAATTCTTCTTGAATTGGTTGCCGCTTAAATCAATAATATCAGACGGCCAAATATAATTTTCCGATATTTTCCCGCCTATTCTTAAAGGTCGGCGAATCAGCTTTACCCACTTACCTTTGTCGGACTCAACCTCGCGCAGAAACTCGGTAGGGAATGGTTTTGTATAAAATTGTTTCCCGCTGCGTGCATTGGTCATGCAGACTGCTTTTTTTCCCAATATTGTGAGACGCGCGGGTTGTGGCTCACAATTATAAAAGTCAAGGCTGTTCAGTATACTAAAATATTTCATTTTTTGGAGAATATCTTAATAAATTTTTTGATTGGGTTCTCGGGTGCTTCTTCTTTGTATTCATGTTCGTCCTCGTGTCCCCGCCTGTTTTCGTACTCGTCATAATGCAACTCCCCCTCTTCAATTTCAAAAAAATCATCCGGAACTTCTATCGGCGATTCCGCAATTTCGTCAAAAGCCTCTTCCGTTATTTCAAACACCATTTCGCTTGACCCGTCCGCAAAATCGGGTAACAAATCTTCATTGGGAATCAACGATTTCAGCTTTTGGTAAATATAAACGGTACAAATACTTGATAAAGCTTCATTGGCTGACATTGGCGGCAATCCAGCCAACTTTTGCGCCAAAATATCGTTCAAGTTAATGTTCCGTTCAAAAATTTTCGTCAAGAACAGCAAAATCTGTTCGTCTAATAAGGTTCGTTTGGGGACTGCAACACTGAGCAGTTCGTTCAGTTTTTTAGTCAAAATGCAGTCGTTGTCCGCCAAAATGCTGTCAATATGCCCCGTTTCCCAAACAATCTTGTACAAAGCGAGCGACGTTGTTTCGGAACACCCATACTCGCGCAAATCGCTTTCAAAGCTTTTAAAATAGTTTAGGTTAGCCTGTTTGGGATTTTCCGCAATTTCGTCTATAAACCCGTAATTGTCAAAGCGTTTTATGTTTGTCTCACCTGTTTCGAGGTTAAAATACTTGGATTCCCCGCCGCTTTGTCTCCGCTTAAAAATAACGCTCTTAGGTACATTGCCGTGAGTTTCGTATGTAGCAAAGGTGAGAACTTTTCTGAACGGCAAAAAGAGAGCGGAATAAATGCAAAGCATGGTTTCGGCGACTGTTTCATCTGAATAGCTCCCGCCGCAAATGATGTAAAGAGTTTCTTTGTTCCGCGCAGTCATCACGCTGTAAACACATTTGATAAGTACGGCATATTGCTCCGGATTTAAGCTGAGTTTTAATTCCGGTGCGGGCAATAGCTCCGGGGCTGATTCCGGTTGAGCCGATTCATCCTCGTTTACTTCAAAGTGGAAATTGCCGCTTTTTATAAGCAAGAGCTTGCTTGGATTTTCGGCAAACTGTTTTAAATCGCATACAAAGCTGTCCGCGAACATACTCGGGCGCCCCTGACTGTCCGCCAATCCGTATTTAATGCGGGAAAAATAGACATTGTGATTATCGCTCTGCAACTCGGTAACTGTTTTTTCCTCCGAATCCTCCGGTTCAAATACAGGACCCGGAGGCGTGTTTGAGTTTTGAAGAGCAGTATATCTGCCTATAATTTCGGGCGGTATTCCGGGTGAAATGTTGACCGCTTGCCAGCCGTCTTTAATTCCTTGTCCGCCTTTTCTTGTAAAACCTATTCTATACACCATGGTGGTTCGCCCTCTCTTAAACTTCGCTTTCGCGAAACTTTTCTTTAATTCTTTCAATAAGCGGCATTTTATTCCCCTTGGAATCCCTTCTGCATAACGGGCAATATCTGCAACTGAGGGGAATTTTATCGGTAAGGCATTTATCGTTGACACAAGTCCATGTCTTGGGCTGCATTAATGGCGGGGGGTCTTCGGGAGGCGGGATTGTACCCTTACAGCCTATATAGCCGAAGCGGTAAAACAGCCAATACAAAGGCTCTTCAATCCTCTTGGGTGACGGTGGTGCGGCGGGAGTCATAAATATCTGCCCGTTTTCGTCGGCGATTTCTTTTACCGATGTTCCGAGTGCCGAAACAAGGAAGTAATTATAAGTGTCGAACAGGTTGTTAAGGCAGGTACGCAGTCTATGCTCATGGTTTTGTATAAACTCCTTTACCTGCCTTTGGATTGTTCCGTAATCTTCTGCATTAAACAGCGGAAGTGACTGCCCCTGTTGATTTTTAAGGCAGACTGTATTTTCTATATTGCTTTTTATAATCTGCCCCGCCGCCATGTCGCCTTTTGAAACAGTCACGCAAATGGGCAGGCGTTTAATATGAGTTTTCTCTTGAAAATAGTTGTAAATAGCATCCATGACGTTTTCGGGCGAGTTTTTGTAATCGCCGCCAAACTGCTGATTAGGGTCAAGCAAAAGGATAATCGCGCTTGAATGTTTTACAAAACAGCCGTACTTTTCCATTTGTTTTTCATCAACGCAGTTTTCGCCCGAAATATCATAAAAAACAATTGTCTTAGAGATGATTTTATCGTTTTTCCTAATGCTCAAGTCAAAGCACAGCGGCTGTGACAGCCCACCCGCCAATGTTCCTTCGGGGAGCTTTTCGCCCATCCTGATTGGGTTAGAGTCGCGAAAGTCCATCGCCGCTTTGCTTGTCGGAGTAGACGTGATTCCAACCTCGCTGCAAAGCTCGCTGAAGTGTCGGCACAACTGGGACAGGTAAACGGTCTTGCCCGAAGCGGTAATACCTATTACCGACACAAGCTTGACGGGATTCGCGCCGAATTTTGCGGGAAGCGGATTGTGACATTCCGGGCAGATTCTGCGCGTTGTCTCAACGCCGAAAACATCCCGCGCAGAGTAAAGCAAACCTTCTTCGCTTGTTTTGGTAAATTTGATAAGCGGACTGTTCACGGGGAGTACAGGGCGTTTTTGCGGCGGAATTTCAATTTCTCGTCCTTCCTTATTTGTAGTCGCCTTTTCTCCGCTCCCCCCGCTGAATCTCGCCCAAAACCTTTGATACTTTTCGCTTTCACCCGAAAGGAAGCACTTATTTTGTTCAAACTTCTCCAAAAGAACCCTTTCCCCGAGAAGCTCAATATCCTCCTTAGTGCGGCCTAAACCATGCGGGTCGCATTCTTCCTCCGATTCAAAAACAGTCTCCATGCGAAACCAAACCGAGCTGTGGCTGAACTTTTCAAAACAATAAGGGCAGGTAATTATTTTTTCAGCCGCACCCGAAACCGCTGCCGCATCCGGTTTTCCGTCATTAACAGAGTCAAAAACAGGTGCGGGTGGTTTCCCCATATTTTCCATTCTCTCGCGAAGTCTATCCAATTCCATTCTTTTACCCTTGTCCTTTCCGCACAAATATACTATTGAAGTCACGTTTTCTGCACAAATATACTATTGAAGTCCTATTGTAAACTATATCATATTTATTTTATAAGCATTAGAGTCAAGGCTTTCAACCCATGGTTGTTTGCCTTTCCATTCCGGGATTTGCACCGTTTTGTTCATCATCCGCGTTGTAATCGGGTACTTATAAGCACAGCCGTCATAACTGTAACAAAGAAGCTCACCCGCATATCCGGGCATTTCGGGGAGACTGACATTATAATAAACCCGTTCCTCTTCTTCCGGTTTAAACAGTCCGCCGAGTTTTTCAAAAAAACTTTTTTTTTGAAAAGGGGCTTTCTTAATTGAAATCTCCACTGTCGCCGAAACCGAGCATTGATAGAAACAAGCGTCATTAGGGTTATAAACAGTTAAATCAGGTTCGTTGTCCATTTTTAATTCACAGGCGAAAACGGCATAGCTTGCGGGTTTTACGGGGAAAATATAAGTGTTAATTCCTAAACGCGGCAGGATTATAAAATATCTGTCTCCCTCTAACCTTGTTTCCTTACCCGAGACAGGCAGTCCGTTAAAGCGAGTGTTCAGCTCTTCATCGGTAAGTCTTATATCAGAGCCGAATTTATCGCGGATTATCATAAAATGGGTTGCACCAACAGACTCCCATTTAAGGGAATCGCCTTTTTGCGTAAGATTAGTCGCATAATGCTCCGAATCAAAGTTAGTCAACTTAATTTTCAAATTTTTACCCTTGTCCTTTCTGCACTAATTTGCTATAAAAACTCGTTTTCCCCATTTACTGTGGATTTTTTTCAGACTTTTTTACCCTTGTCCTTTCTGCACAAATGCGTAATAAAAGTTGATTTTCCCATTTACCGTGGAATTTTTTCAAACTTTTTACCCTTGTCCTTTCTGCCTTTTTTACAATTCGGCAAGCAAGTCATTCTCGCGGCATTCATAAAACCACATTGACTCAACGGTATCATTGCTTTGTGTATTAAAAAAGGTACGCCCCGTATTTGCCGGCAATTCCCGCCGCTTTAAGCGTTCATACAAACCATTTTCGTCAATGGGCGAACGGGCAAGCGTGTTAAGGAAGTATGCCTCAAAAGTCCTGTTATTCGGGAAAACCGTTGCGGAATAAAACCGCACTTTCTCATCTAAGTTTTCAATAAGCTCTCCTATTATTTGGCTCGTCGCGGTATGAATATCATTTATTCCGAGGCGTTCATACATTTCATCAATATAAGAACTGCGATATATTTTGTCGCTTAAAAAGCAGGATTCCATAGCTGAAAAAAGCGCGTCAAGGACATCCTCGTCTTTGTTATGAACGCTGAAAACCCGATTAAAAATTTTTGCAGAGTTTTCGGCATTCAAGAATCTGTTTGCTTTATCGGTATAGAACTCGACCAAATGTAACCCGCTCCCAATTTCGCGGATGGCGGGCATCATGTCAACCGACTTTTTAATGCGAAAAAAACTGTCCATACAAATTTTGGATTTTGCCGAAAGATGCGCAAATGTTTCGCGTATTATCCCTTTCATCGCATCGGCAACTCCGCTTTTCAGCTTGACCTTTACCGCATCAATTGCAGTACACTCGGCATAACTGAGGGCATCAAGCATTACTCCGGCTTTATCAAGCGCGGCGGTGATTACAGTTTCGTCAACCCCCTCATACAAACCTGCGGCAGTCAATTGCTCGCAAACTCTCTTTGTAAGCTGCGACACTATTTCATCTTTCAAGATGCTTACTTGGTTTTCTGTTATCGAAAAATGATTCGACTCTAAAAAAGCACTCAAACAACCATACGAAGCATTGTCCGCTTCGGCAAATGTCTTTGACAAATCCGGCTTCCCGGGTAATTGATAGAGATAATCATTTGAGGGGAAATGCCCTTCTATTTTCGCAAACACCCGTTCATACAATTCCGAGCGACCTTTATCAACCTCAAGGATTTTTGCAACTCTGCTTTCATCGGCTTTGTTCAATCTGCTGTCATTAAGCATTTCGGACAGCTTTGCGGTAATTGTTTTTAAGGTGATTATGGCTATATCACCGATTGGTTTTGCGGAGCAGGCATAGGCGGCACTCAGCGCGGGCTTAGAGGACTTGTAGAGATTATCACGTCTGTCATTTTGCGATTCACTCCCACCGCTTGAGTCAATCCCGTCAATTGTGTTTGACAACAAAATAATATTGGCGTACAAATCGCTGTCAGTCTCTCCCGAATATGCGCCGTTGCGCAGTCTGCGCCCGATTACAAACACCGAATCGTATAAGTGGGTATTGTTTTGGCTTTGGTAAATGCCACAAAGGGTTTGTTTAATCTCGACTGACTTTTTTTGGTGATTAAACTCATCGTTTAAAGCAATCAACAGCATAGTGGTAAGCGGGGTATTAATCATTTGCTTAATACGATTAACCGCAAAATACCAGTTTCCGAAGTCAACACCCGCATTGCCGGAACTGCACGAATTTACACTGTCCGTATCAAGAATGCAGTATAGGGAAATGCCCGATGGGTTGGCGTAAATGTTAGAGCAACTGAGGAGGTTTGTCATATCCTCCCCAAACTCCTCCATATTGCGGTTTTCGCCCTCTAAGGTTTTTAACCCGTCTGATTCAAGGACATAAAAGGGGATTTGATTCGCCGCGCCGCCCCACCCATGAGTCAGCTTTTTAGATATGCGTTCATGATGAATTGCCGATTGCGAGCCGAAATAAAACACGCAAACGGGATAATAAGGGGTAGGGAAGCTGCTGTAGCCATAGTCGCCGACATTGCGTGCCGTCAGCAACCCGGTGATTTTCTCTTTTAAATCAGTTACATTAATCATTAGACCTCCCGCGGGTGAATTAACCGTTATTGGTTCAAATAGGTACTCTTAAAAGCGGCAAGCTTTTCTTTCAGTTCCGACAGCACTTCGCGTACCTGCCCGACTTCTTCCGGAGCAGACGCGGTGAATGCTGACAGCCTGCGCTGTAAAACTGTTGGCGACAGCTCAAGCTCGGCAATTTCGCAAGCTTCGGCAACGCTACCCGGAATTGGGTATTTATCAAGGATTACGGCTACAGCGGATTTCAGCGATTGCTTGCTTTGTGCATCAAGCTCTCTGTAATTGACAAGTGCTTGATACAGCGGAATCGAACCCCGCGGCATACTCGGCTTAGAGAGCAAAACATCCTCATCGGTTAAGGTATCGGTGTACTTGATGAAGTTATTGTCAACGGCAACCACTCCCGAATAAAGCGCGATTGAAAAGTCATCGAAGTCAACGTCCGACTTCGGGGCGGATTCCTCTATACGTTTGTCAATCATCTCCAAAATGTCAAGCTGTTTACGGACTGTTTCCCAATATCGCGGCGCGGCGGCAAAATGGTCGATTCGCACATCGCGTTTATTACTTTCGGGGAGTTCCGCATAGCCGTCATTTTCAATTTCGTACATCTCGTCATTGCTGTAAACAACCTGCAATTCTTTTAATGCGTTATGCGCCTGATAGCGTTCTTCCGCAGTCAACGATTGATTTACTGATTCCCTGTAAATCTTTTCAGCATTTTCTAAAAACGACTCATCTATTACCCTAATTCGATATACCTTCCCGTTATCGGATTTTGCGATAACATTCCGCGATTCGGCAACATCGTAAAGCTTGCGTGCATTTTCGGCATTGGCTTTCAGCGCGGCATTGTTGGAGTTGTTCATGGTACTGAGCGGCGATGGCGATGGCAACATATGCCAGTCCCGCCCGTTGGCTGTCTGCTCCCCATCCTTGTAGGCGCGTCCTTCAT
>Ga0099364_10005567_pt1 | contig 18653 bp, 12 predicted proteins | sample TergutTh196P3_FD_73070 | JGI IMG/M metagenome (GOLD analysis project Ga0099364, IMG submission 73070) | Microcerotermes parvus P3 segment gut microbial communities from Pointe-Noire, Republic of the Congo - Th196 P3 | ecosystem: Host-associated > Arthropoda: Insects > Digestive system > Gut ...
ACCGGAAAGTAGGCCTCGGACACGGCAACCTGGCTGCACGCCTGCTGCGTGAAGAGACCCAATGCTTTGCGTTCCTGGCAGGACACGAATCGTATGCCGCTGCGGAAGGCGCTATCAAGATAGCAGAAAAAGCCAACAAGGTACGCAAAGAACCTTTGCGCGTTATCCTGAACGGATTAGGTAAGGATGCCGCAAAAATCATCTCCCGTATTAACGGCTTTACATACGTTCAAACGCAATTCGATTATTACACGGGCGAACTAAATGTAGTTGAGACAAAAGCATATTCTAACGGACTGCGCGCCAAGGTCAATTGCTATGGCGTTGACGATGTACGCGAAGGTGTCGCTGTCATGTGGAGAGAAGATGTGGATGTATCTATCACCGGCAACTCCACTAACCCGACTCGTTTCCAGCACCCGGTAGCCGGCACCTATAAAAAAGAACGCTTAGAAAACGGTAAGAAATACTTTTCCGTAGCATCGGGAGGCGGTACAGGACGTACGCTTCATCCGGACAACATGGGCGCCGGCCCTGCATCCTACGGGATGACCGACACGATGGGACGCATGCACAGCGACGCACAGTTTGCAGGCTCATCTTCCGTCCCGGCGCACGTCGAAATGATGGGCTTCTTAGGGATGGGTAACAACCCGATGGTCGGAGCAACCGTTGCAGTGGCCGTTTCTATTGAAGAGGCTCTTAAATAAGAGATTTGTTTTCATTATATTATTTTTTTAAATTGGTTAATGACCGTCTGCCTGCGACAGGCCGACGGTTTTTTGCATTATACCCCCAAGGTCACGGGCAATAAAGACTTTTTTCAGCCTCTCTTTTCCCGGAGTTTTTTTATCTGACCAAGAATAAGGATCGTCGACACGATGCATGCCGTAAAATCGGAAACCGGCATGCTGGCCCATACGCCTGTCAGTCCGAAAAATCTTGGCAGGATGATGAGGCATGGGATAAGTGTAATAATTTGCCTGATAGCCGAAAGTAATATCGCCTTCCCTGCCAAACCGATGCTTTGAAAAAAACTCGAAATAACGATCTGCGCCCCTATCAACGGGAAAAGCATGACCGCTATACGTAATCCATAAACCGTTAATCCGATTAATTCCGCATCGCTCGTAAATATGCGGGCCACCTGTTCGGGGAATAACTCGCCGACTAAAAAGGAGGAAGTCGTCACGATGGTTGCAAAAATAATGGTCAGCCTGAGTACTGCGAGCACGCGCGTCATATTTCCTGCCCCGTAGTTATAGCCTGCAATAGGCTGCATGCCCTGATTAAGACCCATCACAATCATGATAAACATAAACGAGAACCGGTTGACAATACCCCAAGCGCCGATAGCCAGATCCCCACTGTACGTTTTCATCCCGTTATTGATTAGTATAACGATAAAGCAGGTGGCCACATTCATCAGAAAAGGCGACAGACCAATAGCAAACATTTCCTTAACTAACCGGAAATCAATCGTAAACAAACCTTTATTGAGATGTAATAAGGAGTTCTTATTGTTGAAAATCTTCATCTGCCAGACTAACGCCAGAAGCTGTGACAATACCGTAGCTATGGCAGCACCCTGAATACCCCATTGAAATACAAAAATAAAAAGCGGGTCGAGCAAAGTGTTAAGTACCACCGTAGTAATCGTAAGCGCCATGGCTTGCCGGGGATGACCCGATGCCCGCAGTACGTTGTTAAGCCCAAAATAAAGGTGAGTGATAATGTTTCCAAGCAATATGATCAGCATATATTCGCGGGCATACGAAATGGTTTGTTCGCTGGCTCCGAAATTAAACAGGATAGCATCAAGAAAAAACAACGCCCCTATCATAAACAAAAACCCGATGATTATATTGAAAATGATTACATTCCCGAACACTTTTTGTGCAGAGACATAATCTTTCCGACCTAACCTGATTGAAATAAGCATACTACCACCTATGCCAACCAAGGTGCCAAATGCAACTGAAATATTCATTAACGGAAAAGTAACTGCCAAGCCGGAAATGGCCAACGCCCCTACTCCATGTCCGATATAAATACTGTCGACCATATTATACAACGATGCGGCAGTCATGGCAATAATGGCCGGTATAGCATATTGTCTTAGCAGTTTACTTATTTTTTCAGTGCCAAGCCCTAAAGGAATATTTTGTTCGGACATTCGCTACTTCAACACTTGTAAATGAAACATAGCCGCATCTTTCAGCTTATCTTCATCATTCTTACAATGGAGTATGGTTTGCTCATAATACTTCTTCGCATTAACTTTATCTTCTTTTTTGTTATATACATCAGCGATATTATACAGGACAATTGCGTTTGAAGGCTCAATTATATTGGCTTTCAGAAGTATATCCAATGAGTTGTCATATTGTTTCAGTTCTTTATATACGGTTGATATATTGAGAATGCTCTGTATATGTGTAGGATAATATTTCAGCATTTCATTCGAGATACGAATGACCTCTTTATAAAGCGATGGGTCTTTTTGAGAAAATAATAACGTCTGCCAATCCAGCACGGCGTCAAAAAATAGATCTTCCGCATGTTCAAGTAACATAAATTCTTCCCTTTTCCAGTTATTTTCAATCCGAGCAGAATAGGCGATTGTCTTTAGCACCTCCGCTACATAAGTCTGATAATCCTTCAGTACGCCAAGCATATAAATTTTTGCAATACGCATGTCAAAGCGCGTCGGAAAACGAGTGATCCCGTCCGTTATAAATTCCAATGCCAGTTTTGAGTATTTCTGGTCATAACCGGTTATCGCTATCGGAAGGGCTGCATCCTGGCTCATGACGGTGTAATAATTGAAATACGCGATATATAATTCCGGATCATTTGAATTAGCTAAATCCCAAGCCTTAAGAACCTCCTCGGCTCTTGGCATATTTTTCGCATTTAAAGCTTTAATAAAACTTTCCCTGTGCGACTGAGCGTTCGCATTGAAGCAATATAAACAGCTGATAATCAACAATAATATTATTTTATTCATAGATTTTATGATTTACACAATTCGCTGCAAAGGTACGAATAATTTTTTAAAAAATCACAATCTCACTGCCAACAACTCATTTCCAAGGAACGCTCGTCAATCGTTAATTAATTTGTTTATTTCTTTTTTTCATCTACCTTTACCCTCCGGAATAAGCATAAAAAAACCGTAAAATATTAATTATCATGCACAAACGACTAATCATCACATTGAAATTTTCAGTTCAATGCTTGTTATTGACATCACTCGCCGCCTGTTTTTCCTGCAAACAAGACCGGTCAACTACCTTGCAGGTGGAATCCCTGACATGCGAGCAGGCTGCATCGCCTTTGGGGATTGACACACCTTCGCCGGTATTGGGCTGGCAACTGCTTTCCGACGGAAGGAATGTTTTTCAAAAAGCGTATCAGGTTATAGTGGCTGACAGCCAGGAACAGTTATCAGCCGACAACGGCAACTACTGGGATTCAGGGAAAGTCAGGTCAGCCAATTCCATTCAGGTTTTGTACGAAGGCAAACCGTTACAACCGGCTACCACCTATTATTGGAAAGTGAAGGTTTGGGATACGCACGGTATCGAATCGGACTGGAGCGAACCGCAGACCTGGCAGATGGGGCTTAGTTCGACCGGCGACTGGGGCGACGCAAAATGGATTGCGTTAGAGGAGCTGCCCGCCGATAAACGAATCGTTCCGGGATTAGACAACCCGAGAAGCCCCAGATTAACCGATATGGGTGATATGAAAAACACGCTGCCGCTCTTACGTCGTGCTTTTCAGGTAGATAAGCCTTTTAAAAAAGCGACTGCCTTTATTTCCGGATTAGGGCATTTCGAAATGTACCTGAATGGTGAAAAAGTAGGTGATCATTTTCTCGACCCCGGATGGACGAACTATGAACAATATGCCTTGTATGTCACTTTCGATATCACATCCTATTTGAGTGAGGGGGCTAATGTCTGTGGCATCATGTTAGGAAACGGTTTTTACCATACGGCAAGGGAACGCTATCTGAAATGTGTTGTTTCGCACGGTTATCCAAAAGCTATCTGTAAAATTATCCTCGAATATGCCGATGGAAGCTTGGGGGAGATAGTTACTGACAACACATGGAAAACAGCGCCTTCGCCAATTACGTTCACCGGTATCTATGGAGGCGAGAGTTATGATGCACAGTTAGAACAGGTTGGTTGGAATAAGCCCGGGTTCGACGCCAGTCAATGGCAACAGGCGCTGACAGTCGACGGTCCGCCACAATTGCGCTCACATACTGCCACACCACTTAAAATAATGGATACATTTGAACCGGTAACCGTTTTCCAATCAAAAACCGGTGAATGGGTGTACGATTTGGGACAAAACGCTTCCGGCATTATACGCCTTAGCGTGAAGGGAGCGAAAGGACAAGCCGTTCAGGTGTGGCCGGGTGAACTGATTGACGACGACAATGCTGTCACACAACGTGCATCAGGCGGGCCTTATTGGTTCGAATATACAATAGCCGGAAGCGATGAGGAGACGTGGCAACCCCGCTTCACTTACTACGGTTTTCGTTACCTGATGCTCAGGGATGCTGTTCCTCAAGGCGTTCCCAATCCGCGCAATCTGCCGGTAGTAACCAAAATGCAAGGCTTGCATACGCGCAATTCTGCACCGCAATCGGGTACGTTCGTTTGTTCCAATGAGTTGTTCAACCGTATCTTTCATTTGATCGACTGGTCTATCCGCAGTAATATGGCCAGTGTAGTAACCGATTGTCCGCACCGCGAAAAACTTGGCTGGCTCGAAGTATCCCATCTGATGGGCGCCTCCATTCAATATAATTACAACATCAACCGCATGTACAACAAAATAATAGACGACATGAGCGCTTCGCAACTTCCCGATGGAATGATTCCCGATATTGCTCCGGAAATAGTCGTTTTTCGGGGCGGATTCCGCGATTCACCTGAATGGGGAAGCGCCTACGTTATCCTGCCCTGGTATGTCTATCAGTGGTATGGCGACCAACGCCCGCTGCAAGCTAACTACGAAGGTATGAAAAGATATGTGGCCTACCTGACCTCAAAAGCCGACAATCATATCGTTTCGCACGGGCTGGGCGACTGGTATGACCTCGGACCGAACTCCCCCGGCGAATCTCAACTCACATCGAAGGGTGTAACGGCTACGGCTATCTATTACTATGATGTCAACATCATGCGGCAGTCAGCTAAATTGCTGGGGAAACCGGCAGATGAAGCCTATTTCGCGGGACTTGCCGCTGAAATCAAGGAGGCTTTCAACCGAAAGTATTTCAATGCCGAGACGAAACAGTATGACCGTGGCAGTCAGGCCGCCAATGCCATAGCTATTTACATGGACTTAGTGGAACCTGTTAATAGGCAGGCTGTCTTCCAAAATATCCTGCAAGACCTTGAAAATCGTAATAATAGCCTCACGCCGGGCGATATTGGCTTTCGTTACCTTATTCGCGTATTAGAAAGTGAGGGCGCTTCGGAAACGATTTTCACTATCAACAACCGCAATGACGTTCCCGGTTATGGATTCCAATTAGCTAAAGGCGCAACCGCGCTCACCGAATCGTGGGCTGCACTGCGTTATGTATCAAACAATCACTGTATGCTTGGCCATCTGATGGAATGGTTTTACAGCGGTTTAGCCGGCATAAGGCAAGCGGAAAACTCTATTGCCTATCACGATATCGTTATTAAACCCGAAGTTGTAGGCGACATAACCGCTGCTTCAGCAACGTACGAATGTCCTTATGGCAGCATCGTCTCGGATTGGAAAAAGGAGGACAAATATTTCTATTTGAATGTGGATATACCTGCCAACACTTCGGCAACTATTTATTTCCCCGTCAAGAACCTGAAAAACCTTACCGAAAACAACCAGCCATTTAAAGCCAAAACCACAAAAGACGGAGGAGTGAAGGTCGGCTCAGGGCAATATAGCTTCAGAATAGGGTGAAGGGGGAGAACGGGCGAAGGGGAGAACGGGCGAAGGGGAGAACGGGCGAACGGGTGAAGGCACGAAGGCACGAACGGGCGAATCAATTTTCAACTTTCAATTATCAACTTTCAACTAACTAACAAAATGAAAACTTTTTTAATCACCGGCTGCATTGGAGCCTCCTTAGGTTTGCAAGCGATAGCGCAGCAAACGACAAATTTTGTTGTCATTTTTTTGGACGACATGGGCTACGGCGACCTTACCGTTACCGGAGCCACCGGATACCGTACGCCTAACATTGACCGTTTATGCAATGAAGGCATGCGTTTCACCAATTTTTATGCGGCGCAAGCTGTCAGCAGCGCTTCACGGGCTGGCTTGCTGACAGGATGTTATCCTAACCGCATCGGTTTTGCTGGAGCGTTAGACCACACAGCTAAGGTTGGCATATCACAAAGCGAAGAGACAATAGCCGAGACACTGAAAAAGAAAAACTACGCTTGCGGTGCATTCGGTAAATGGCATTTAGGACATCATCCGCAATTTCTACCGACTAATAACGGATTTGATACATATTACGGTCTGCCCTACTCGAACGACATGTGGCCTTTTCATCCACAAAACGGCTCCTATTATCCCGACCTGCCACTCTTTGACGGCGTTAATATCGTTAATCCGAAAGTAACCCCGGAAGACCAGACACAACTGACCACCCAATACACCGAACGCGCTGTGAGTTTTATTGAAAAGAACAGGGATAAACCGTTTTTCGTCTATCTTGCCCACTCCATGCCCCATGTTCCGCTTTACGTAAGCGATAAATTCAAAGGGAAAAGCGAGCAGGGATTGTACGGCGATGTGATGATGGAAATCGACTGGAGTGTTGGCGAAATCCTGAAAACGTTAGAAAAATTGGATTTAGATAAAAATACGCTTGTCGTCTTTACTTCCGACAACGGACCATGGATCAACTACGGTAATCATGCAGGCTCGACGGGAGGCCTGCGCGAGGCGAAAGGAACTGCTTTCGAGGGCGGACAGCGTGTACCCTGTATCATGCGCTGGCCGGGGAAAATACCTGCCGGCATAATATGCAATCAATTGGCATCGACTATCGACCTGTTGCCTACTTTTGCACATATCAGTGGGGCGCCCCTTCCTTCATTACGAATCGACGGCGTCAATATCATTTCTCTGATGACCGAAGGCGGCGCCGTTACTTCTCCGCGCAAATACTTCCTGTACTACTATCGTCAAAACGACTTGGACGCAATTCGTAACAGCCGGTTCAAATTGGTATTCCCACATTCAGGCCGCACTTACGAAGGTTTTCTACCTGGAAATGACGGTACGCCCGGCAAAGTAAACGAACGTCAACCCTTCGGATTGGCATTATATGACCTGATACGCGACCCGGGTGAACGTTATGACGTAAAAGAACTTTACCCCGAAGTCGTCGAAGAACTGACAAGAATAGCAGACGAAGCGCGTAATGACCTCGGTGATAACCTCACCGGCAAAGAAGGAACAGGACGACGCCCTATCGGCCGGCTTGCAGAATGACTGCTTTTTCATGGAGCATTTGCAAAAGTAATTTTTTATATGTACGTTTGCAGCAATAATTATATCATAGTCCACTCCGAAAAACCCTATTTTGTCATTATTACCCATCTCACAAGGCTTGTGAATGTGGTATTTTTAAAAAAAAGACTTATCGGAGTAGACTAAAATAACTTGTTTTTCTGAAAGTTTGATTCCGGTTGTGGAAGGACTTTCTGTAAGGTAAATCCTTGACAGGCAGATGGAATCGGGTTATTTTTTCGTGACGGTTAGTATGCCGTTGTCGACGCCGGCGGAGAGGTCGACGACGAACACATAGGTGGCATCGGTTTCTAATGTGACGCCTTCGACTAAGCCGAGATTGCCGTTGTCAGCGCCGTTAGAGCCATTGCCGACGAAGACTAAATCGCTGGTGGTTGTCAGGGAGGCGCTGCCGAACTCACCGCCCCAGCCTTTCTGGTGGAAGAACTTGAAGTTGATGGATTCGGTGCGTATGGTCTGGCCGCCTACGACGGTCAATTGGTACTTTTTACCGCCGATGGGGGACATGCAGAGCGCGTTGTCGGTGTTCCAGCCTACTTCATTCGTAGCGACGGACGGCTTGCCGACCCTTTCGCCTATCACCCAAATGGCGCCTGTGCCGTCTGCCTGCAGGGTGGCTAACGAACTGCCGGTCAGGACTTCTACCCTGAACCATTTGTGGGTGGTGTTGGCGATGATGCGGTAATTGCCGTCGATAGGGACAAAGGTGAATTGGTTGTCCGAGACCTTTGTGAAGAAATCAGGGTCTATCCACCAGTCGGATATATCGGCGATACCCTCTACCGTTATCTCCTGATTTTGGGTCAGACTGATGTCTGTCTGAAAGTTTTCCTTGTCCATCATGCTCATTTTCCGGTCACCGAAGAGTATTTCGAAGAAGGGGCCGGCGGTGTATGATTTTGTGTTGAACGTGACGGAAAAGATGCCGGCCTGCGGACTGACAAACGGGATGTCGGCGGTCACGCCATGGGTTACAACGCCTGCTTCCCAGCCGAAACTTATTTCATTCCCGTTGTCATCAATCACAGGCGTTTTGATATAGCCCGATACCTCTGTGGATGGGAAAGCGCGTGTGGCGGCATATTCGTAGGGAACGCCGGTAGGGAGCATCGGGTAGGACACATCGGCCGTCACTAAAATCAGATAAGGGTAATTGGCGCGGCTGACAGGTAAATCGAATGATTTTTTTACGCTCGTCAGGTGGGTGTCCATGAGCGTAAATTCCAGGGCGGCAACGCCGTCGGAGATGTCTTTGTAGAAGGGTATCCGGATGGTGCCCGAATAGTCGCCGTTTTCTATGGTGCGGATGACTGTTTTTGATACCTCTTCGTCGCCGAAATAAAGTTTGGCTGTCAGCGTGGACAGCGGAACGTTGTCGCTCACCGTTACGGTGAACGGGAAGTCGTCGCCGAAATGTGCTCCGGAGAATTGGGTTTTAGATTCGAGCACAGGGTTGCCGGGCGACAGTTCGTTGTCGTCGTCCGAGCAGGCTGTCAGCATACTAAAACCGATGACTGCTGTTAACAGGTATTTAAAAGTGTTCATAATAATACAATTTTATTTTTTCCAACGATATGATACTACTGATTTGGCGGGTGCATCGTAACTGAAATGATGTGCGCCGTCGTCGAGGGTTATTTTTTTAGTTTCTTCCGTACTGTTGAGTAATACGACGGCATAGCTGCCGTCGGTGTTTTCAAAAGCGGAATAGTAGAAGCCGGGGTCTGAAATACCCGATGCGCCGATACGTACGGCGTCGGGTTTCACTACGACCGAAAGATGTCCGATGATGTAATAATGCGAGTTGCGGGTGATGGCGCTGTAATTGGATTTGTTGATGTCCACTGCGCCGTAACAGGTTTGACAGCCGCCGTCGCGGTTGGGACCTCGCTCGGTGTCGAGCATCAGGTTCCATACGATGACGCCGCGACACCAGTTGTTCACCGTCCCTAATGCTACTTCACGCATGTCGTCGATCAAACGCTTTTCGAGGTTGCGACCGTCGTTCCATGTCCCGATGGAGGTCTCTGTGAAGACTAATTCACGGTCGGGATACAGGTTGTGAATTTTCAGCAATTCGGCCTTATCGCCCCCGTAATTGTGATAGGCGGCGCCAACGACCCATTCAGGGTCAACGTCGGCATCGTAAATCTTTACGGGATACTCAAACTGGTCGACCATGCCGTCATAATTATAGTTGTGGTCGAACAGGTAGATTTTTGCGTTTAAGGTAGCGTTTTTGAACTGCGGCGTCATGAAGTTTTTCACAAAGTCTAACTGTTCCTGCCAACCCATAAAGAGTGAGGCCGAGTTGCCTCTGTTCAACGGTTCGTTTTGCGGAGTGACCGAATAAATTTTGATGTCTTCCGCTTCAAAAGCCTGTATCCATTTCACAAAATAGGCGGCATAATCGGCATAATACTGGGGGTTAAGCTGGCCGCTTGTCCACGAATTAAAGGGTTGGCGGTCGACTAAGTTGTTCACTTTCATCCAACGGGGGCAGGTCCATGGCGACCCCATGATTTTGACGGTCGGGTTAATAGCCAGAATCTCTTTCAGCACAGGAATCACATATAACGTCTCTTCGCTTGTAAGTGCAAAATTCTGAATGCCGGGGTTGTCACAACAGGTATATTCGCTTAGCGAGAAATCCGAACAGCCGATGGCGATACGGATATAACTGTAACCCATACCTTCGGTGTGAGAGAACGTCTCGCGTAAAAACTTACTTCTGTTTTCGGCTGTCATTTTCATCAGGTTATAACAGGTAGAGCCTGTGACTGACGCGCCGAACCCGTCCATTGTCTGATAGCGGGTAGCTGGGTCTAACCTGATTGTAGACGGCGACATGTTCTGTCGTTCGCTGAAATCGCATGCTTGTTGTTTAAAATCCTGTAACCGAGTAGCGGTGGTGATATAGATAGTTACATCACCTTTTTCGACAAAATCGTTCGTGCTGTTTTCCCTGTTATTTTTCAATCCGTCGCACGACGACGTCAGGATAAGCGCCATCGCCAACATAATGAAGAGGTTTGCCTCCCTTTTTATTAATTCTTTCATTTATCTAAATTCACATTAAATTTTATTGTTTTCTGATTTTCTACCGATATTAAATCCCAAACGGGATAATTGATTTTTCTGAAAACTGAAAACTGAAAACTGAAAACTACAAATATATTTTTTCAACATACACCGTCTTGGCCGTCCAATTCATCGTGAGCCGGTATACGGCATTGGTGTCGATATTGGCTTTGGGAAGCCAGTTACCCGTTCCTTCCAAAACATCTTCACCGGTGACGGTAAAGATGGAGAACGAGTTTTTGTCGTCTCCGTCGCCACCCCAGCCGGTGTTTTCATAGGGTTTGAAACTAACCCAGCTATCGTCTTTTTCGCGAATATAAAGGGTCGCCTGAAAAACATCGGTTGTGATTTTCCGCATCAGGATAAAATTGCGGACATTGCCGAAACCCCACCATGTATGTTCCTTGTCGATGCCGGAGACCTTTGTCGGATAGCCGATACCGCCTCCCGTAATCAGCATGTAATCAGGATAAGCCGGATTGTCGACGCCCAGCACTACATGCTGGCGGTAGGTATTATAATATAATGTATAGACTCCCGTCTCGCCCAGAAACCGGACTTTATTGACGGCGGTGCGTTCAAAGAAATCGAGGTTATACACGATTTGGTCATCGGCTAATTTCCCGAACAGGTTATACTCCCTGTTTTTTTCCAAGGTACGTTGATTAGTCAGGAAGGCTTCGCCGTCGATGGTGTTTTCGGCAAAGACGCCCAATGCAATGTCATCATCGCCAAAAGTATTCCCTGCAACGGTTATGTTAAATGAATAGTTATCAAACAGAAACGATTGTGTATAATCGGCATTGGGCGCATAGGCGAAAGAGGGTTCACCCCTGGAATCAATGGTAGCGAGCCTTCCGTTCACATTGCCCCATACGGCGCCTTCATAATCTATTTGTTGGTCTGACGTCAGTTTTTCGGCGATTTTGAAATTAAAAGCGCCGTCCAACGTCAGGCCGGTTGCTTCAAATTGGTCTTTGTTGGCTGCTAACGGGGTAAGGGTTACGATACTTCCGTCTTCCGTAACCAAATACAACTGATTGTAAATGGGCCGTGAACCTGTGACGCCCGTAATTTCCTTTTCTGTTGCGCCTTTCAATACGTTTTGGGCGGTAAGCAGGATGGTGACCTGCGCATTGTCGGGCTGATTACTGACTAACGGGACATAAATAGTTTCGGAGACATCCAAACTTGACCCGCCAATGGGTATGCTTCCCGATGTGATGGCTCTGCCGTTGGAAAGGATGCTATATTCCAGCGATGAAAGTGTTGTAGCGGGGTCGGATACGGATACATTCAACGTAATCGGATGGCCAAATGTAAAATTCGTCGGGTTGACGGAAGCCGATTCGATGACAGGCGTCGATTCCTTCCTGGCGCCGTATTCATCGCCACACGATGCAAAGAAGAGCACGACAGTTGTCGTCATCATGATAACGCGTCTAAATAATGATTTCATACAATAATGATTAATGATTAATGATTAATGATTAATGAACAAAGAATTCGTAATTCGTAATGAACAATGAACAATGAACAAAGAATTCGTAATTCGTAATTAAGAATTAGTAGCCAGGGTTTTGGACGAGGTTTGGGTTCTGGTCTATCACATTTTGCGGTATCGGCAGTTTGTAGGATAGCCGCGTAAACGGATATATTTGAGCGGGACGTCCTTCATCCTTGGAAAAAACGGCGTTCATCACTTCTTCCACTTTTTCCAAACGTACCAAGTCGAACCAGCGTTCGCCTTCGAAAGCTAATTCGAGGCGGCGCTCTTTCAGGTAGGCATTCAGGATGTTATCCTTATTGGATGTGGCGGAGGCCGGTAAGGCGCTTAGGCCTGCGCGTTGCCGGGTTCGGTTGATGATGGTCGCAGCGCTGTTGAAATCGTTTTTAGCGATGAGGGCTTCGGCTTTCAGCAACAAGATATCGGCATACCGTATTTTAATCATACTATTGTAAGCGCTTCGGCATTTGTACATAAAAGCATAATTGTCGGCAGGGTAGTAGATGTTCCAGCCACAGGAATAAAAAACGACCGCTTCGGCATAACGCTTGTCGCCCTGTTCGCTTTGAAACGCCCTGACTACATCGCGCGACGGGGTGATCCATTTCGCCCAGGTGAAATAGAATGTCCAGTCTTCGAGCGGGCGACTGTACATCCAGGTGACCCAATTGGTATTGCCGGGGAAGAACTGCGCTTCGTAAATCGTTTCTTTTGTATTGCGGGATTTTGTGTCGATGGCGCGGTTGTCCTGCGATGGCGGCTGATTGGGGTCGGTCAGTACGACGCCGAACAAATCGCTGTAATCATCGACTAAATCGAATCCATCGGCTGCCAAAGCATCGGCATATTGGATGACCTTGTCGTAATCGCGCAACGGATTTTCGGCGTATACTTTGGCTAACAGCGCCCGGGCAACAGATTTGGAAAGCATGGTTTTGTCGGCAGGGTTGTTATCCGGCGCATTGGCTAATCCGTCTAACAAATCCTGTTCAATCTGCTGATAGATAGTCAGTTCGTCTGTTTGTGGCGGGAAGTAGGCGGGGTATACCTCAGAAACGGTTTCGGATGTGATGTCGCCGGCAATGGTCGTTACTAACGGCACATTTCCCCAAATGCGCACCATATCGAAATATATCATCGCCCGCAATATTAATGCTTCGGCTTTATACTGACGTCGTTCGGCGTCGGTGAGGCCGGGCACTTCATCAACACCCCAAATCATGCGGTTTGCCTGTGCCACATTGCCCATGTGGCCGTTCCAGTCGCGATAAAGGTTTGTGTTGGAGCCTTCGATGGAGTTCACTTCAAAAGGTGTTGTCTCCGCGTTGGGCGAACCGGCGTATGCGTTGTCCGAATGTGATTCGGCAAGCAACAGCATATCGAGATACCAATGTTCCTGCCCGTTCTTGTACAGGTTGAGTAAGGTCTGGCGATGCGACAGCACAGCCTCTCTATCTCTGAATATTACAAAAGCGCCCTCATCGTCTACCCCTTCGGTCACATCCGAATAGGTGTCGACCGGATTATAGTCTAATGAACAGGCGGTCAGCGAACAGGCCATTATTAATAAATATAATTTCATGTTTCGTTTCATAATTATAAATCTTTAAAATTCAACATTCAGACCAAACACGTATGATTTGCTGTGCGGATACGTTCCCCAGTCGATACCCTGTACGGCGCCGCTGCCGCCCCACTGGTTTACTTCGGGGTCCATGCCTTTGTATTTTGTGATCGTCAGCAGGTTGCGAGCCGTGAAATAGGGTTGCAAGCGAGTGACACCCAACCGGTTAAGGATGCCTCCCTTGAAATTGTACGACAGAGAGACGTCTTTTATACGAAGGTAACTGCCGTCCTCTATAAAATAAGTAGAGGGTTGCAGGTTGAAGCCGGCTTTGGGGATATCGGTTATCTGTCCGGGTGTACGCCAACGTTTCAGCACTTCGATCGATTGATTTTTAAGGTCATACATCCCTGCGACATCCCCACGAGAAGAATTAAAAATATCATTGCCGTAGGAACCTTGGATAAAGATGCTCAGATTGAAGTTTTTATACGAAAAGGTATTCGTCAGTCCGTACGTAAAGATGGGGTTCGGGTCGCCGATAAATGTTTTATCCGACGCAGTTACCTTACCGTCTTCGTTGATGTCACGATACATCAGTTCGCCTGTCTCGGGGTCTACGCCGTCGCTGATATAACCGAAGAAACCGCCAAGCGCCCGTCCGGGTTCATTCCGTACGACACGCGTCTGGTGGAAAGCGTCAGTCGTCTCGGCATCGTAATAGATTTGTTGGAGTTCTAATTTTTCCAACTTATTTTTGTTAAATGAGATGTTAAAATCGGTGTTCCACTCGAATTCATCGGTGAAATTACGCGAATTCACCGACAATTCGAAGCCACGATTACTCATTTCGCCTTCGTTACGGACGATGCTACCCGAAGCAGCAGCCCCTGCGGGCAGGGATACGTACATCAACATATCGGTGGTATACTTATAATAATAGTCCATGGTAAGTGAAAGCCGGTTTTTGAGCAGGCTGACATCCAATCCGATATTTGTCTGTGTCGTCGTTTCCCATGTAAGGTCGGCTGTCCGAAGGTTGGCCTGCGTCAGGAGAGGCATTGAATTTTCCTTTCCGGTCTCGAACCACGCCTGACGGGTGATGTTATACCGTTGCAGGTAGGCATAGTCGCCGACACCCGACTGGTTGCCGGTCTGCCCCCAGCCGCCGCGTATCTTCAGGTCGCTTAGCCATGTCAAGTCCTTCATAAAATCTTCCGACGACAGTCGCCAGGCTGCCGAGAGCGATGGGAACGTGCCCCATCGGTAGTCGGGATGCAGTTTTGACGAGCCGTCCTGACGTATATTCAACGTAACTAAATATTTGCTTTCATAATTATAGGAAAGCCGACCGAAGACGGACATGATACCCCACTGCGAAGCGCTTGATCCGGTATTGTCCCAGGCAATTCTGTTGGCGGCATTGAGCGTTTGAATGGAGGCGTCCTTATAATGACTGCCGTTGATATAACTTTGCGACCAGTCAGAATCCGTCCATGAAGTACCGAGCATCGCTTCTATATTATGTCTGTCGGCAAAAGTCTTCTTATAAGTTAATACATTGTCAAAAACTATCAACGTATTCATGCTGCGCGTATCCCATGCCGAGCCCCAGTCATCACGGTCTTCACCATGAACAGGTGGCGTAAAGCCTGTATTAAAGCCATTGCGCCGGTCGAGCGTAAACTGTGACTTGAGATTCAGTTCGGGCAAAAAGGTAATCGTCGCCGAGATGGAGGCGAGTAACCGGTTTTCACGATTTTTATTATTCCTGCCGTTTTCGAGCGATTCCACCGGATTTACGATGTTCTGACCGAAAAAAGTCCGGTTGTAAAGTCCGGTTGTTTCGTCTTTGATAGTTGAGGCGGTAGGCAGGTTGACAACCGCCAGCACGATGCCGCCACGGTTCGAACCTGAACCGGTAGTAACACCATTGCTCGAATTATCCGAATACGACAGATTAGCCCCGATGTTCAACCACTTCCTCACCTGATTGTCAATATTCGCACGAAAATTATAACGACTGAAGAAAGCCGCATTGAGTACCCCTTTTTCGTTCAGATACCCACCCGAAACAAAATACCGTAGCTTTTCCGTACCATCGGACACCTGCACCTGATAGTTCTGGGTAATACCTGTCCCATACACCTCCTTGAACCAGTCGGTTCTATCCGTTAGCCCTGCAGGAATGGCGTCCGGACGGATTTCGTCAATCAACTCTTTGTATTGTGCAGCATTGAGCGATTCGATTTGATTCGACACCACATTCACCCCTAACTGGGTGTTGACTGCAATTTTGGCTCCTTCGCGTCCCTGCCGGGTCGTGATAAGCACTACGCCGTTGGCCGCACGCGAGCCATAGATAGCCGCCGAAGAAGCATCTTTCAATATCTGCATATTGGAGATGTCATTCGGCGACAGGAAGTTAAGGTTATCCACCGGCGTCCCGTCGACCACATACAACGGTTCATTACTCCCGTTAAAAGAAGTCGTACCCCGCACGCGAATCACCAATCCCGCGCCCGGCGAGCCATTCGGCTGGTACACATTGACGCCGGCGGCTTTCCCTTGAATAGCCTGCGCCGCCGAGATAATAGGACGCTCGTCTATATCTTTTGTCGAGACAACCGATACAGCCGTTGTCACATCCTTGCGCGCCACCGTACCATATCCGATTACGACCACCTCTTCGATTAATGCGACATCTTCGGTCATTGTTACATCTATCATATTGCGGCCATTTAGAGGAACTTCAACTGTCACAAATCCCACATACGAAAAAACCAGTATAGCTTCCGTATTGGGAACTGTGAGTTGAAATGTGCCATTAGCGTTTGTTACCGTGCCAATGGAAGCGCTTTTCACCCTGATATTAACGCCCGGTAACGGGTCGTTACTTTCGTCGGTGACCGTACCTGAAACAGAAATACCCGGCTGACCTTGCTGAGCATAACCCATTACCGTACAAAACGATACAAGAATAATAAGTAGAAAAGCCTTATCTTTCCATACCGTACATTTTTTTCTTAAAACAGACTTGTCCATACGCTTATTAATTTAAGGATAACCGCAAATATAACAGTTATTTACGCACAAGATTCATCGGGTATGAAAAAAGTAGTGGATATTGAGGTATTTTTATTCAGATAATAAGCCACTTAGCAATATTTTTAGTAGTAAAAAAGTAGTAAATATACAGTCCCTTCATTACAAGTCTTGTCCATCATGAACTGATTTGCACTTTGATTGCTACATTGAAAGCGTACAGGTTTTCAATTCATCTGCCATTCTATCTAAAGCCTGTTTTACTTTCAAGAATTGTTTTTGCGACATATTCTTTGACCCAGCGGCATAATGCCGAAAATTTGACGGATTCATCTCAGCATACTTTGCCACTTTACTTATATTCAAAAAATCGAAATGATTGAAAAAACTTGGGAAATCATAAACCCACGACACTTCAAGTCCAGGATAGTTATCATTCGGATAATCCTGCTTCATCTCATTGTAGAAAGTAAAACAGTCCTTTTTTGCTTCTTCAACCGTTGGGCCACATCCTCCTAAATCGAAATGTTTAAACGGATAATCACAAGTACAGATATAGCCCTCTGCCCCGTTTCTTGAGATTGTGATGGTAACTTTTTGCGTTTTCATATCCTATGTTATTTAGAATGAATATTTTAATACAACACACAGACGAGTAAGGACTTGTGTCCGTACTAAGGACGCAAAAGGATACGCGGAAAACGCGGAAAAGTGCGTTTTCCGGAATGAGCTAACCCCATAATCTACTCATTTAGCTTGTTTTTCCTTATACATGGCTATAAGTGAGTAAATTAGTATACCAAGCGATATAACGCCTAATCCGATAAAAAAATAAATCAATTCCATTGACTTTACTCTAATTCAAAAAATTTTTTCCCTGCTTTGGTATTTGCAAATAGGTATAAACCTAAACAAAAGGTACAAAAGACAGACCCTACAATAATTGCTTCCATAATTTTTATTTTTTTCCCATACCTAACCCTATCACAATAAACGTAACGCACATTATTATAGCTCCCATAATCCTACTGCTTTTTGATACTCTTACGGTAGTCCAAATATCCCCAGATGCCGATAATTAGAGTAATAACGCCTAATCCGATGAAAAAATAAATCAATTCCATAATCTTAATAATTCTTTTTGTTTTTACTGTCTTTTTCTTCCCATGACACAATTAATTTAGATGCAAAGGTAGGTGTTTTTCTCCGGTAAAACAAAAGCATATCAAAGGAAAATAAAAAACATGTTTTTAAACATCATTTTTTTGACGGGATATTCAAAATATAGTTGCGCCTTTGCGGCGTCATTACTAATCAGGAATTTGAAATCTTGATGTCACAATTTGTGACATTAAGTTGGCATCACTTCATAGGTATAGGCTATGTTTTGTCCCGTACCCCCATTTTCATGACTAATTCTTCGAAGGTTTTTTTGTCGACGTTGCAGTATTTTCTTGCTTTGACGCGGTAGTTGTAGATGGCGCTTAGGGAATAACGGAGAAATGAAGCAATCTTGACGCTGTCGGAGATGCCAAGGCGGATCAAGGCGAAAATACGCAGTTCGGTGTTCATCAGCTCTCCGTGCCGCAAGGTTATTTTATCCTGTTCGGGGCGTATCGCGTTGAAATCTTCGACAAAAGTAGGATAGAGGTTCAGGAAAATGGAATCGAATTTTTTGTAAAGTTCTTCTAACTCTTGTTTGATGAGGGTATAGTCGAGGATTTTTAACATTTCGGCGATTCTATCCTGCTTGGCATGTTTGTTCATGATGCGGAGGTACGATTCCAACTTATCGACGTAGGCCGAACAAACGTCAAAAAAATTCGTGATGTACTCTTCTTTCACAAGGTTTGATTCCTGCAAACTGTTGTTGGCGGCAAGCAGTTGATG
>Ga0099364_10005568_pt1 | contig 18649 bp, 14 predicted proteins | sample TergutTh196P3_FD_73070 | JGI IMG/M metagenome (GOLD analysis project Ga0099364, IMG submission 73070) | Microcerotermes parvus P3 segment gut microbial communities from Pointe-Noire, Republic of the Congo - Th196 P3 | ecosystem: Host-associated > Arthropoda: Insects > Digestive system > Gut ...
CACCTTTTATAACAGGCAAGGTCAGCCCGCCAGGTTTATTGACAACAGGGCGCAAGTGAGGCTCGGCATCGTGCCGATCCTCGTCAATGAGAGAGGAGAAATCGCGCTCGACACCGAGGCTACGTCATTCATAGCTGCCGACTGCCGGAACATATTCTGGTTCGATAACAGCCCCGCTCCGCCTAACCCGAATGCGGAAGCGGTTACAATACCGGGAAGGCTGCCGGAGGGATTTGAAGCGGTCAATCCGCTTGATGCTATCTTAGGGTATTTTGAGGGAACATATACTCAGCAGGGTAGGCCTATGGGGTTATCCGTAGATATTTATCGAGTTAGTGATTATGAGATAGAAGCGATGCTGAGTTTTTACGCGGTCACATCTAATCTGGGTGTACCGGACGGCCGGGTGTTATGCAGTATTGAATACGACATGGAAAGAAGCGCGTATCAAATACAGGAGAAAGAGTGGATCGCACGTCCCGACGGGTATTGGTTGGGTACGATGTACGGAAACTTTGAGGATAACGGCAATGTCCTAGCCGGCGATATATATTACGGTGACGAAAACACAAAATTTGGCGAATTCCGATTGATCAGAACTGACATATCTCCCACGGCAACAGCAAATGATGCCGATTGGCGCACGGCATACACCGAAGTGCTCAGGAGCCGCGAGCGGAACATGAGTTCGGGATATGGTGTTTCCTATTCCCTGTATGATTTAGATGGGAATGGCATTCCTGAATTGATCCTTGCTCCGGAGAGCGGGGGCAGCGCGGGTACGGTGCTATTGTATACAGCGGCTAGCAATACTGAAGCCGTAAGGTTGGGCTTGTGGAATACTAATGCCAGTCACCGAATATTTAGTCCCCGACCAGGCGCCCTGTCGATGCTCTATTCGGGTGCATATTGGGTCATATTGGAGCATGTGGAAATAGCTAACGGCATAATTGTTTCTGACAGCTATCAAGAATGGACACTGGTTGAGAACTCCGAACTATTTCGCGCCGATGATGGCAGCTTGATAAGCGGAGAGGAATTGATGCGCAGGATCACACCATCAAATGAAATCGCGTTGACCTATGTACCCGAGGAGGCAATCAGGTCTTGGACGATACAATGAAAGGCACCGGTGGGTGAAGCCGAGGTAGTAGAGGAGAATTGGAAATGACCGACATAAAACAATACGAGTCCCTATGGGGCGCGTGGCATGTTGACGCGCTGATAGGCGGAGGGTCTTTCGGCAAGGCTTTTTTCTAACCATTCCCCTGCGAAATCCGACCGTTTCTGCGAAACTTATTGCGGCTCTCTATGCGAGGGGTATACTTGCAGCACACCCCAAAAAAACATAAGGAGGCGCAAGAAAATGAAAAGAATCATCAGTTTAGCGGCCGTTATGCTTATCCTCACGGTGAGCGCCGCGCCCGCATTGGCAATGGAGTTTACAAAGCCGGTTTCTTCCTACCCGAATACCGGAGGCTATTTCACCTGGCTGACGCAAACAGGCGGCACCTACCATGTGGGTATGGACTTCCCCGCTTCGGCGGGTACGGCGGTATACTCGATCCGCGACGGTACCGTCCGGGTCGCCCGGACGAACGCGACGGGATATGGGAGGCTCAACCCGTCGCAGCCTGGACCCACGATCGTAATCGAGCATAAAGACGACAACGGCAAGGCATTCTACGCACTGTACGGCCACGTGAGCTTTGACGCGAATAAGATTTTCGTCGGCGCGTCGGTAAAGAAAGGGGACAGTATAGGACAGATAATATCTTTCTATAATGGCAATATTTACTGTCCGCATTTGCACTTCGGCATCAACACAGTAAGCGCCAGTACCGTGGGTAATGTGGCAAACCGTAACAACACGAGCGGCTTTGTGAACCCGGTGGGCTTTCTTGGCAGCAGTTCCGTGCCTCCCGTTCAGAGCAGTCTGAACGTTCGTGTGGCGGATGATAAGAACGGTGGCGGCACTTCGCGAGAGTTCGGCGTAGGAAATTATGTGTTATCTTCGTTCGGGACTATCAAGAATGACAGCATATCCTATATCCATATACCAAGTGGATTGAGTATGGTCATATTCATACATGATAATTACGAGGGCGATTATCGCAGATTGGGAGCGGGAACCTATAACTTAGAGATTGTATTTGAAGGGGGTTTCAATAACAGCATTAGTTCATTCATGGTGATGAATGGGAATGAAGCGTTGAGCTGGGAACGGATCAGCCCCTCTGCTGAGCCAAAAGCTAACATAGCAAACGGAACTTACTATATTCAGGGAAAGGGTTCGGGGCGCAACATTGATGTGTCTTACGGCGGGACAGCCAACGGTCAGTCCGTTTGGATTTATGACGCGAACGGAACTACGGCGCAGCAATGGTCGTTTGAGCGCCAGGCCAACGGGGCGTATAAAATCAAAGCCGTACACAGCGGTAAGCTGATGGAGGTACGTAACAGCAGCTTAGCTAACGGCGCCGACGTCGCTCAATGGAGTGAAGCGAACATTCTGACGCAGCAATGGTATATTTACGATAAGGGGAACGGTTGGTATGAGTTCGTAAACGCCAACTCCGGCAAGGCTCTTGATGTTGCGGGCAACGGCACGGCTAACGGCACTAATGTCTGGCAATATGAACGCAATAACACCGATGCGCAAAGGTTCAAGCTCATCAAACATGACACAAATCTTAAGATATACAGCATCGCCGTGGCAAACCCGACAGTCAAAGTCGGTGACTATTGCTGGATGACAGTCGTAACCGGCGCGGATATAAATAATATCTGGATCGTCAACGAAACAAACGGCGCTACAGTCTATGAGCTTGTACGCTCATATCCGGTGGGGAACAACAAAGGCTGGGATATTGGTTGGCAGTTAGGCCGATCAGGTTATCGAACAGGTTATGTTGTGGCATCAAATGGCAGTGGGACGGTCAGGATGGCGTTTAACTGTACTGCGTTAGATTAGTACCTGAGATATACCAATATGACCCGGCAGCATACAAACTGCCGGGTCACTTTCATATATTTATTCCGCATTCCGCATTGCGCGAAGCGCCCTACCCCGCGTTCCTTCTGGAGTACATTGGCTCGTCCGGAACGAAGACGCTTTTTATATCCGCGCCGAGTGAGGAGAGTTTGTCTACCATTTTTTCGTATCCGCGTTCGATATAATTGACTCCTTCAACAATCGTTTCGCCGCGACCGCACAATCCCGCGATGACCAGCGCCGCGCCCGCGCGCAGATCGCCGGCTTTTAAAGGCGCTCCGGTGAGGTTTTGTATGCCTTCGATAATGGCAGTCCTGCCGGTAACCCGAATCGAACTTCCCATTTTAGCCAGCTCATCTACATATTTAAACCTGTTATCCCATACGCCCTCGGTCACTGTGCTTGTACCGTCGGCCAGACAGAGGACCGTTGATATCTGAGGCTGCAAATCGGTCGGGAAACCGGGATAAGGCATTGTTTTGATATTTGTTTTGAGCAGCGGACCTGACCGCTGAACAATAACGGAGTCCCCAAGATTGCGGACCATAACGCCCATTTCTCTGAGTTTGCCGGATATGGACTCAAGATGTTTTGGTATCACATCCTTGATAATGACATGACCGCCTGTACCGGCTACCGCCGCCATGAAGGTCCCGGCCTCAATCTGGTCGGGAATGATCGAATAAAAACCGCCGGTCAGACGACGAACACCACGTACTTTGATCATGTTCGTGCCGGCCCCGCGGATATCTGCACCCATTGAGTTGAGGAAGTTTGCCAAATCGACAATATGAGGTTCCCTTGCTGCGTTTTCTATGTATGTCATGCCCTCGGCCAGCGCCGCGCCAAGCATGAGGTTGATTGTCGCGCCGACGGTAACAACGTCAAGATAGATCGGTGCGCCTCTGAGACGCCCACCGGTCTCAGCCGAAACGATGCCGTTTTTAATGCCGATTTTCGCGCCCATAGCGGTGAAACCTTTGATATGCTGGTCGATGGGTCGTACGCCGCCGAAGTTGCAGCCGCCGGGCATCGCAACATCCGCGTTACCGAACCGCCCCAGCAGTGCGCCGATAAGATAATAAGACGCCCTGATACGCCGCATCATATCGAAGGTCGCACGGGAGGTCCCGATGTGGGTGCAGTCGATATCAACAGTTCTTTTGTTGATAAGACGGATATCCGCGCCCATTTCCCTCAATATGCTGAGAAGCGTTGATACATCGGAAATCTGCGGCAGGTTCTCTATCCTGCAGACGCCGTCAACCATCAATGCCGCAGGGATGATCGCGACGGCCGCGTTTTTCGCGCCGCTGATCTCGACCTCACCATGCAGCGGTCTGCCGCCGTTAATGATATACTTTGTCACATTCAGTTCCTCGCACTATCATATCGTCAGAGTTACGGATTTTATCCAACAAGAAAATTCTTTTTATCGATTATACTACAAAAAATTAAAATTGCAAGAGAAAAATGACAAAATAATAACAATAATAACAAATTGTCGGCAAATTGCCGACAACTCGTTGTCAATATGTAGCTTATTGTGCCAAGTTCCTTAACGCAGCCCCGAGAGCTTCAGCACGTCCGGGACCTTTGATTCCCAGCCTAACGCCATGATATGCAGACCCTGACAATACGGTAAACATTCTTTTACGATCCGCGCGGTTATCTCAACCCCGGTTATGCCCGCTTTTGTCTTTTCTTTGTCTGCCTTCAGTTCCTCTATCATCTCTTGAGGTACGCTGATACCGGCAATATTATTATTCATATAATTTGCCATGCCGGCATTTTTCAGGATTATGACTCCCAACATGACGGGTACGCCGAACTGTCCGGCTTTTTCCATGAAACTGATGAACTTCTCCGGCTCATAGACGGCTTGTGTCTGGAAATACTCCGCGCCCGCCTTAATTTTTCGTTCCATTTTTGAAAGCTGAACATCGACAGAATCGCTGCAAGGCGAAACAACAGCTCCTTTAGCAAATTTCGGAGGATCCCCGTCAAGTTCATTTCCGGCAAGGTCCAGACCCTGTTCCAGTTGCGCCGCAGCATGTATGAGCGATACGGAGTCAAGGTCAAAGACTGGCTTCGCCTGCGGGGTATCGCCCAGTGTTGTATGATCACCCGTGAGCAGGAGCAGATTTTCAATACCGAACAGCGCCGCGCTGAGAAGATCAGACTGAAGGGCGATCCTGTTCCGGTCGCGGCATGTGAGTTGGAATATTGCATTGTGACCTTTGTCTTTTAATGCTTTGCATGTAGCAAGGGAACCAAGACGCATTACGGAAGACTGGCAGTCCGTCACGTTAATTGCCGTTATGTCACTGAGATAATCATCCGCCTCATGCAGCAGATGGTTTATATTGAACCCTTTCGGGGGGCCGACCTCCGCAGTAATAACAAACTCGCCTTTTTTAAACAACTCTGTAATTTTCATACTTATCATTCCTTATCGTTATTTGAAGTTCCTGAGCTTTGCAGGGTGGAGCAGGGCATCGAGCAGTTGAAGCTTTTCAAGCCGCCTGTAGATAAGTTCCCATCCGCAGTCCATGTCTTTGTCAACTTCGCATTTGCCGCTTTTTGATCCGCCGCATTGCCCGTTTATAAGGCTCTTTGAACAAGAGGTTATAGGGCAGATGCCGCCGGTGCTGTTCAGGTGACATTCGTTGCATTGGTCACAGTCATATTCCACCGGGGTAACGCCCTGATCGCCGGGTACGGGATATGTGTCGCAGGCGGCGTATACCTTCTTGGTTTCAAAGCGATCCGCAGCGGTTTGCACGCCCACGCCGCAGGAAAACACAAGCAGCGTATCAGCGGCGTTTACATGATCGGTATACTTTCTCAACTGCACCTCCAGATTGTCCGGATTGCAGATATAATCAGTGACGACCGCCGCGGCGGCGATGCCGCTGTCAAGGAGCTCTTTTCTTATCTCAGCGGCTTCGGCTTCGGGGAAATAGACTTCCTTGCAGCCCTCGCAGCAAATGATGAATGCATTATCATTTACCAGTGAAAGGATGGTATCCTTTGATTTGAGTTCTGTTATCAGCATATCATTTCCTCTCCATTTCCGCTATCGCATTTTTGCCGATCTTAATCGCGAGCCTGATAGGAATTTTGGATGAACAGATAAAGTCGCAGCATCCGCATTCCATGCAGTCTTTAACCGATTTATCTTTCATCTCGGCCCACTTGCTTTCGCCCGCGTATCGGGGATAATAAAGCGGCAGAAGTTCCATGGGACAGACGTCTACGCAACGGCCGCATCTGATGCATTCAGAGGGTTCCGAAATGTCAGGTTCAATGGCTATGATGCCATTTGTACCTTTGATGATAGGAACGTCAAAGTTTTCGATCTCCGCGCCCATCATAGGGCCGCCGAGTTTAATTGTGACATCGCCGTCCGTGACCCCGCCGCAATAGTCTATGATCTCTCTTACGGACGTGCCGATTTTGACCAGGAAGTTGCCCGGCTTTTTTATCTTCGGGCCGGTCACCGTGATGGGGCGCTCAATAAGCGGCATGCCTTTTTGGATCGCGTCTGAAACGGCCTTGACAGTGCTGACATTGCAGACAACAACTCCGACGTCGAGAGGCAGTGCGCCGCTCGGCACATGCCGTCCCAGCGCGCGTTTGATCAGCATTTTTTCCGCGCCCTGCGGATACTTCGTTTTTGCCGTAACGACTTCGATGTTTGTTATGTCCGCTGTTTTTGTTTCCATCAGTTTAACCGCGTCCGGTTTGTTATCCTCGATCACTATGATCCCCTTAGCGGCGCCGGTCGTTTTGAGAAGGACCTTCAGACCATAAATTATATCATCCGCGTACTCAAGCATTACTCTGTGATCTACGGTAAGCAGCGGCTCACACTCGCAGCCGTTGAGCAAAACGGTGTCTATAGGCTTGGGCGACTTTAACTTGACCGAAGTAGGGAATGCCGCGCCGCCCATTCCGACGACGCCCTTTTCGCGGACGATATCGACGATCTCATCTATAGATAGTTTTTCGAGATCGCCGTAGGGTTTGACGGATTCGTGAAGTTCGTCTTTACCGTCGGATTCTATAACGACAGACATGACTTGCGCGCCGGACGTAGGATGCAGGCGCGTCTCGACGGCGGTCACCGTGCCGCTGACGCTTGAATGGATGGTGCCGCTGATAAAGCCGGCGGCATCGCCGATTTTCTGCCCGGCTTTAACGGGATCGCCGGCCTTAACGAGCGGCTGAGCAGGCGCGCCCGTATGTTGGGACAGCGGAATGACCAGAGTTTTCGGAGCGGGAAAAACAGTTAGCGCCAGATGTTCGCTGATCTCCTTATGCTCAGACGGGTGGAGCCCACCGTAAAAGCCGGCAAGACGCTTATCACGTATTGCCCTGACATGGTCGCTTATCATCTTGAAGTTGACCTTTGAATAGTCGCGAACCTGTATCGGATACAGCGGAAGATCTGTGACGCGGTCTTGAGCCGCCATGCGCGCATGAATGTTATCCCAGGCACAGTCCTTTTCTTTGTCGACCTCGCATTTTTGATTCTTTGACCCGCCGCACTGCCCATTGACAAGGCTTTTTGCGCAGTCGATTATCGGGCAGACTCCGCCTGTAAAGTTCAGATAACACTGGCCGCACGCCTCGCAAAGGTTCTTTGTGAGTGCCATACCGTGTCGTCCTCCATAGCTGATGGAATCGCTTGCGGCGTAAACCGGTATCTCGGCGAAATCTGCGACGGTCTGTATACCCAATCCGCAAGAGATGACAAACATGTTATCAGCTTCCGGCGGCAGGGCTTCTTGAAGTTTTTTCTCCGTCAGGTGTTTGTTGCACAGAAAGTCGATCTCGATAAAGCCCGCTATGGTTTTTCCCTGACCGACGATCAGTCTGACAAGCTCGACGCATTCAGGTTCGTCTTCCGCTTTAAACTCCTTAAAGCATTTGTTGCAGGAAACTACAAACAGGTTATCCTTATCCTCCAATAGCGATATCAACTCATCTTGCTTCTTTAGCCTGAACTTGGTATAATCCTCCAAATCTATATACCTCCTTCTCTTCATTAGACTCTGCGGAATTATAATAACATAACAAATGCCGCACTGTCTATATTTTTGTGGGCTCCTTAATGTTTAAAAATTGAGTTTAAAACTCTTTTGCTTCCTCCTGATTGCGGAGGATACGAAGACCGCCCAGCGCTAATGCTTCCATCTCCAGTTCGCCGGGTATGACGACATAATCCGGGGCCATATGTGAGACATACTTCTTAACGTTATCGACCAGGAACTGATTGTGGGCAAGGCCTCCCGTCAATATGACGGCGTCTATATCGCCCATTAGCGCAGGGGAGACCAGGGCGATCCCTTTGGCGATTTGATAAGCCTGCGCTTCCATAACAAGCTCGGCATACTCATCGCCTTCAGCCACCCTTTTGGCGATAATGCGCCCGTCCGATGTGCCCAGAAGATCGCGGAGTCCGCCCATACCGCGGACTTTTCTTATCATTTCATCTTTTGTGTAATTTCCGCTGTAGCACAGATCTATAACATCCAGAAGAGGTACGCTTCCGGCGCGTTCCGGCGCGAACGGCCCGTTGTCATCTGATAAAGACTCCACAATATGGCCTTTTTTATGTGCGCCCATAGTTATGCCTCCGCCAAGATGCGCGACGATCAGGTTCATTTCATCATAACGCATGCCCTTGCCCTGCGCGTACTTGATCGCTGTCGCCCGGGAGTTGAGAACATGGTAAAAGCTTTTACGCTCGACCTCTTTCATGCCGGTGATCTTTGCGACCGGCGGGAACTCGCTTGCAGAAACCGCATCGTATATGTACGCTTCCACACCGGCAAGCGTTGCCACTTCACGAGCCAGAACCGCACCGAGATTAGATGCGTGAGAAGGGATCTGATCGCTAAAAACCAAATCCAGCATTTTTAGATTGACTCTGTACCCGCCGGTCTCGATCGGCGGAAAAAGTCCGCCGCGGCCCATAACGCAACTGAGATCCTGCGGCTTATATCCGTGTTTTTCAAGCGTTTCGAGTACCAGCTCAAGCCGCATGGGAATCTGTTCAAGCAAACTGCCAAACTGCTCGATCTCGCTCTGCGGATGACCGATGCTGTTACTAAAAAGCTCAGTTTCGTTTTTGTACAGCGCGATTTTTGTCGATGTGGAACCGGGGTTGATAGCGAGAATCAAATAGTCCATACTTTCCCTCCATTTACTTTAAACATAACATGATTGAAAAAAACTTTTCTTCCGCAGTTGCTCCGCGGGATACCACTATGATCGGCGTTTTCGCGCCAAGGACGCAACCTGCCATTTTTGCGCCGCCCCAGAATATGAGACCTTTGCATAACGCATTTCCGACAGTTATATTCGGGACCAGAAAAACGTCCGTATCGCCGCTGATCTTGCTGGGATGCCCTTTTATAGAAGCTGATTCCCGATTGACGGCAATATCGAACGACAGAGGCCCTTCAAGCAGACAGTCTTCAAATGCTCCTTCTTCGCACATGGTCTGCAACTGAGCGGCCTCTAAAGTGTCATGTATTTTCGGGTTTACAGACTCGGCAGCGCAGAGGGCCGCGCACTTTAGCGGCAGAGGACTCAAACGCTTGTAAAAGCCAATGGTGTTACGAACGATATCCGCTTTTTGCTCCGGCGTCGGAGCAGGGATCATGCCGCCGTCGGTCACCCCGATAAGCTTGTGGTAAGCGGGTACCTCAAGTATAGCTAAATGAGACATTGTTTCAGACTCCCTTATACCGGCATCCTTATCCAGTACAGCCTTAAGCAGCGTACCCGTTTCAAGAAATCCTTTCATCAAAACATCGCCCGCGTTTTCACGGATAAGTGAGACGGCTTTACGCGCACAATCAGCGTCGTCATAGCCGTCGATGATGGCGTCGGAGCTTGGGATGCGGCCAAGGTCGGAAGATATTTTGTTTATTTTTTCCCGGTCGCCGACCAGGATATATCGCAGAGGCAGCTCATTTGACGCGTGGTATACCGCTTCGAGCGTGTGCTCATCATGAGCGGCTGCTACCACCAGTGTTTTGACCGTGTCAGTAGGTATACTGCTTTGCAACTGTTCAAAATGTGCAAACATTAGACTCCTCCGGAAAATTTGTATCACTATTGTAACATACTTTACTTGACATTTGTGATATAATCAATAAAAAGTTTTCCGGGAGGGTTGAGCGTGTCGCCTAAGGCGTCGGGGATAAAGCAGATAGCGCGTAATAAAAAAGCGTATCACGACTATTTCATACTGGATAAATATGAAGCCGGAGTCGAGTTATTCGGCACGGAGGTCAAGTCTATCAGGCAGGGCAATTTGAACCTGAAAGACGCGTTCTGTGTTGTGAAGGACGGAGAACTTTTCGTTCGGGGTTTGCATATAAGCCCCTACGAAAAAGGAAACATCTTTAATCGCGACCCGATGCGGCCTAAAAGGCTGCTGATGCACAAACGTGAAATCACACGGCTTTACGGGCGCATTAAGCAGGAAGGTCTTACTCTTATACCGCTGTCAGCATACTTCAAGGATTCCCGTGTCAAGCTGGAGCTCGGCCTTGCGCGAGGCAAGAAGCTGCATGACAAAAGGGAAACTGCCGCAGCGAAATCATCCGAACGGGAGATGGAGCGACAAAAAAGAGAAAGGAACTCATAAGCATGTCAGAAGAATGCAATATCGCATCAGAAGAACTCGAAACGCCGTCTAACCCTGTAGTGACAATAGAAATGGAAGACGGAGGAGTGATACGAGCGGAGTTATTCCCTGAAATCGCTCCCAATACGGTCAATAATTTTATTTCACTTATAAACAGCGGGTTTTACAACGGACTCATATTCCATCGGGTGATACCCGGCTTCATGCTTCAGGGCGGATGCCCGCTCGGACAGGGTTACGGCGACCCGGGTTACGGCATATATGGGGAGTTTTCAAAAAACGGTTTCAAAAACGATCTCGAACACAAGCGCGGAGTACTGTCAATGGCTCGTTCAAGTGCGCCGAACTCAGCGGGCAGCCAGTTTTTTATAATGCATGAGGATTCGCCGCATCTCGACGGCTCATACGCCGCATTCGGATGTGTGACAGAGGGTCTGGAAGTAGTTGACGAAATAGCGGCCGTAAAAACAAATCGGGAAGACCGCCCCGAAACAGAAAAACGCATGAAAACGGTCACGGTAGACACAAAAGGCAAAAACTACCCCGAACCGGAAAAGGTTTAGCGCGGCGGAGCCGCGCAATGCAGAATGCAGAATGCAGAATTAATGCGGAATGCGGAATGCGGAATGCGGAATTCGGAATAATGAAGAATGCAGAATGCAGGAGAAACGAAACAGATATTAAAGTTAAACAAACCCCGAGACAAAGCCCAGCGCAGCGGGTTTGGCTCGGAGAGGAGCGACGTGGTAGCGTAGTGCAGTTTTTGCCAGAGGGCGCAGCCCGGCGGCAAAAACGGAACAGAGCTGCCGCGAGAGCGACGACACGGGGCTGTACTGGTTTCGACGGGGGTGTGGAGGCGAAAATAGCGGGCGGAGGCGTCGGCTCCTAAAACGACAAACTTATAAATTAAAGAACAACGATAACGTAGTTCTGGCCGCCGCTTAAGGCAGCCCGTCCTACTCAAAAGTTCCACGGTTTGAGATAGGGCGTCGATTAGTGGAGAACGTGAGCGCGAAGTCGCTTTGTACGCGCCATGCATAAAAAGCTACCGACCCATTACCGCGTGACGGCTTGCGCAATGGGAAGGGAAGCGGGTGAAAACCCAAAATAACCGTCTGCGCCCGGAGAAGTTTTTGTCAAAGCGCTTTCGGACGGGGGTTCAACTCCCCCCAGCTCCACCACCCATATGTCAAGCCCACGCTAGAAATTATTTTTTAGCGTGGGCTTCACATACTATTTTACATCTCCAAACGCCGATACTCTCCATTCGATTTCGACCTTATCGCCGGGAAAAACTAGCACTCTTGAAATGAGCATATCCACAATCTGGTGTGTCAGTGACTTCTCATTCGATATGTTTTCCGCAATTCTCACCAGATTTTCGTTTGATGCCTTAACAGCGGACAATATTTCGTTTTCGCTTGCAAGGCTAGAGTTGACGTTATTCAGCCGATTCAATTCAACCTCAACCTCTGTTTTTGACGCTTTGTAACCCTCCGCGTTAATATTGCCGAGAATCAGGCTTTCGTATAGTCGGCGCTTTTCGTCATGCAACACAGCTATCCTGCTTTCAACTTCTGCTTGCCGAGCTACCTTCAAGCTCAAATCGCTTAACTGACTCAGACTGTCGATGTTTAGAATGACCTGAACGTGTTTGAAGATAACTTCAAATATCATCTCAGAGAGTTCCTTTGCTGAAACACTCAAACCGTGACACTCGGCATCAATAGCCGAATGGGTGAACCCGCAACGGAACCTTGCGTTCGCAGTGCTGCTCAACACCATAGCATGACCGCAGCAGCCGCATATAGCTTTCCCCTTTAACGGATCGTCTATAATCCCATACCTCTGCCATGTTCCAAGCTCACGCTTGCGTTTGGGTTTTTCTTTTGATGACAAAGCTGCTTGAACCGCGTCAAAGAGCGTCCTATCAATAATGGCAGGATGGTGGTCTGGTATCTTGTACCATTCGCTCTCAGGCACTTTAACGGCAACGCCGCTACCGACATCCGCGATTTTTGTCCTGCCCGCAATATATGTCCCCGTGTATTGTTCTTCCCGCAGCATGTCATGGATGCAGGACAGGTTCCAGTTATAACCGCTGTTTCTCGTTGAACCTTTATGTGCGCTCGGCGTTGGCCGCTTCCTTTCATACAACTGTTTTGCTATCTGAGCGAGGCTGTTGCCTTCAAGGGAAAGGCTGTAAATTAGCCTGATTGTTTCGGCTGCCGGTTCGTCAATGACCATCTGGCGGGCATCATTAAGCACATATCCGAAAAGGCAGTTCTTCATGACATATTCTCCGCGACGCATTTTTTCATGCCTTGCGGATTTTATCTTTTTTGAAAGATCGCGGCTATAGTATTCGTGCATGAGGAACTTAAAAGCCACCTCCATGCCGCCGGTATCACCATCATAATCGTTTGAATCAAAATAATCGGAAATGGATATGAAGCGGACACGGAACAACGGGAACACACGCTCAATGAAGTACCCGGTTTCGATAGCATTGCGCCCGAAGCGGCTGAAATCTTTGACCGCGATGCAGTTGACCTTGCCTCCGCGAACGAGTTCCAAAAGCTCCTGCACGGCAGGGCGCTCAAAGTTTGTGCCGCTGAATCCGTTATCCACAAACTCCATGACCTTGACATCAGGTATATCAAGATCGGCTATGTGCTTATCCAGCAGAATACTTTGGTTTTCTATGCTCATGCTGTCTGTCTTTGCGTCGTCAATCGAGAGCCTGAGATACTTGGCTATCACATAGTCCCGCATCACGCGCTCACCTCCCTGAACTCATTGCCATATCGAAGAAATACTTCAAAGCTCTTGTCAGGATAGACGAGTATTTTGTCTACCAACCTACCGATGATTTCGGCGGTCAGGCTTTCGCTGTCCTCTATCATAGCGATAGCATCTGTTATGTCGCGGTATTCCTCAATGCGGCTCTCCGTGTCCTTTCGAGCATTCCTTATTTCATCAGCACGATTTGACAGCGCGGCTATTTTTGCCTCGTAACCAGTTTTCATCTGAGTAAATTCTTCTGCCGTTATCATTCCTCTTACCATGTTTTCGTAAAGGCTTCGCAGCATACGCCCATCTTTATCGAGACTGCTGTTGATTTCGCGCAGTTCAGCATCGGCTTCATCCAGTGCAGGCTTTTTGACATCAGATTCAAGACCGATCAGTTTTCCGCGTATGGCTTCCGAGTGTTTGTTGAGCATTATCAGCACCCCGGTTTTCAAATCGGATTCCTTCACCGAAACGACGGTGCAAGCGTCTTTGCTGTACTTCCATTGGGAGTGGCAGCGGAGCCAGTATGCGCCGTCCTTGTTTTGTCTGTTTCTGTGCATCGCATACCCGCACTTATCGCAGAACACCTTGCCGGTGAACGGATTTTCTGAATACGCGGATGCTTCCCTCCGTTTGGATTTATCATGCTCAGAAGATGCCTTAATATGGGCTTGCACATTCTCATAAACATCCCTGCTTATGACCGGCTCATGCGTATTAGGGACGCAAACCCAATCATCGGGACTGACGGCGATTTGCTTTTGATTGATTTTCTTCGTTTTGCCTTGAACCATGTCGCCAACGTAAACTCTGTCTTGCAGAATACTTTTTACAGTACCGAAGTGCCAGTATTTCGAGCCGCCATTCTTGTTGTTTACCACTAAGCCGCTTGCTTCTTTATATCTGCTTGGCGTTATTACTCCGTCATCATTCAACCTGCGAACGATAACGCTCAAACCAATCCCCTGCAAAGCCCAATCGAATATCTGCCGTACTATCGAAGCGGCTTCCTCGTCAACTATGAGCTTGCGGCAATCATCCGGCGCCTTTGAATAACCAAATGGAGCCAAACGCCCGACGAAACGCCCATCGTTGATGTTCTGCTGCTGTACCGCTCTGCATTTTCGCGATATGTCGAGCGCATATGACTCGCTGATTATGTTCTTCAACGGAATAAGAATACCACCGTCGCCATCGTTTGTGTCGAACCCGTCAGTCACAGCGATGAAGCGCACATCAAGAGTAGGCAAATACTTTTCAAGATAATAGCCCGCATCAATCGCGTTCCTTCCGAAGCGGGTCAGGTCTTTTACGATTATGCAGTTAATCTTTCCGCTCTCCGCGTCCATGAGCATTTGATGAAACCCCGGACGCTCGAAATTCGTCCCGGTAGCGTTGTTGTCGGAATAAACTTTATAAAGGCGCACGTCTGGAGCGGAAGCGATGTAGTTCTCGATGATATTTCGCTGTGTTTCAAGCGAATCACCGCGTTTCTTCTTGTCGTCTGAGGATAGCCTTATGTATGCGGCGGCATTATAATACACGTTTTCCGTAACAGGCTCAGCAATGACAGCATCCGTATTTTTTCTGCTTTTTCGTGCCATTTATGCCGCCTCCCATCCAAGAAGCGAAACGGCTTTCTCATATTCCGATTGATAGTTAAAGGTGATGACGAGTTCCGTCTTGCTTACAATACGGATACTCTGGATAAGGCTCACTACTACGCGGCGGTCAATCTCAGCCAACCCATCGAACCGCTTGAAATGCTCAGTCCAACGCAAACGCTCCGCTTTGCCTGCAAGCACGTTTTCGGTGTCTTGCCTCAGAGCCTCAATAGCTCCGCGCAAACAGTTTTCGTCAGCGAGATATTTTGCTTTCAACGTCCTGTAATCGTCTTTTGAGATGACGCCGTTGACCATGTTTTCGTATAGCGTGGATTTGAAGCTCTTTATTTGTTCAAGTTGGCGCTCATTCTCGAAGATTTGCGAATTGTGCTGCTTCAGGAGAGCATTTGCGACGCGCTGACCGTTGCTGCTTTCAATAATAGAGTCAAGCGAAGCGACATTCGCCACATGAGACTTGACGCTCTCCAATATGCACTCGGATAGGTCAGTTTCCTTCATATTGACCGCATTGGGACACCCACGCTTTTTCGTAGTCGGACAATAGTAATAATGATATTTCTCACCTTTATACGGTACGGATTTACGTGTCATGCGCGCCCCGCAGCTCCCGCAGATGAGAACGCCTGAGAACATATACACCACATCGCCGCCCGGAGCGGTGCGGGTATCGAGCCGCATGATTTTCTGAGCGAGGTCAAAATCGTGCTTTGTAATAATCGCTTCATGTGCCTCGTCAGTTTGTTTCCATTCGGATTCGGGTTTGTTGATAAGGTCTTTTATCTTGTAATTAAGTGTTCCCTGCCGCCCTTGAATGAGTATGCCTGTATAGGTTTTATCCTGTAAGATACGGATAATCGTTGTAGCTGACCATTTGGAATCCTCTTTATCCGCATATCCGCCTTTCGGATGCGGCAGGCCGTGGGCTTTTTTGTACTCCATTGGCGAAAGGATTCCGAGATTGTTCAGCGTCTCTGAAATCCTCAAAGCGCTCATGCCACTTATCTTCATGCGGAAAATGTCTCCTACGATACTTGCAGGGTAGTCGTCTACGACAAGCTGATTATGGTTGTCATCTGCTTTTTTGTAACCATAGACAGGGCAAGCACCGACATAATCGCCGTTTCCGCGCTTTGCGCCTAAAGCAGAGCGGGTTTTGACCGATATGTCGCGGCAATAGGCATCGTTGATGATTGACTTTACCGATACGATCAGGTCGTCGCCGCTGTCTTTGAGTGAGTCGATGTTGTCGTTCAATGCCATGAAGCGGACGCCATACGCCGGGAAGATTCTGCGGAGGTAACGCCCGGTTTCAATGTACTCGCGCCCGAAACGCGAGAGGTCTTTGACGATAACGCAGTTGATTTTTTCGCTTTCAATATCTACCATCATCTGTTTGAACGCTGGCCGGTCGAAGATAATGCCCGAAATACCGTCGTCCACATATTCGCATACCGCTTCAATGTCAGACTGGCTTTCAATAAAGCTGTCGAGCAGCTTACGTTGATTCACAACGCTGTCGCTTTCGCTGCTCTTGTCGTCCGTATAGGACAGGCGGATGTATTTTGCCGCCTTGTACAATTTTTCTACCATAGTTGATGCACTCCTTAATTTTTGATTTCCCGAAAATCAAGGGGTGCGGGCTTGCGTTATTGCGGTCACTCTTTTTCCGCAATAATCATAGCCCCGCTTTTCGGGAAAGTCGAGTTTGTCGTTCGATATTTAAGCCATCATTTGCTGCAAGCAGTCCTCCAAAGTGGGGCCGCTTTCGGCAAAACGGGCTGTTATGGTGAATTTCCCGCATCTGAATCTGTACGGATTCTTTATTTGCCTGACATACTCTACAATCCGCTCATGTTTAGGCAGGTTCTTGTCTACCGACACGTCGCGGATGTCTACCAATTCTGAGTTTTTGTCTTGATATTGCATATCCTCAACCTCCCAAAAGTCCCTTTTCCAAAGTGTGGAAAAGGAACATGATAGTAAATGTTGTGTTGTTTATTGATTTCGCGGCGCTGAGTCAAACAGCGAGTTCAAATCAGTCATTGTCGCGTCCCTCCAAACAAAAAAATGCGCCCCTTTTCCCAAGTGTGGAAAAGGGGCGTGAGTCGTCGTATTTGTAATATTCAGGCGGTTTCTTTTCTTTTGTGAATTGCTCTATGTCGGCTATGTCAGCCGTCACGCGGCATTTTGGCAAAGCGCATAGCGACCGCTCCCTGTGCGCCCCGTTAAGTTTGACGCGGCTATCGAGAATCGCGACGCAGCCGGTGTCCTTTTCGGTGCGTATAAGCCGCCCGAAGCCCTGTTTGAGCTTGATGAGCATTTCAGGCACGACGACGAGTGTTTTATATTCGTCCATATCTTTATATAGTGTCTGTTCGTATTCGCCGATTGGGTCGGGGACTGCGAACGGCAGCTTTACGATTATGAGCATGGAGAGGGTGTCGCCGGGTATGTCGATGCCCTCCCACAACGCGCCGCTCGCGAACAGTACGCCGCCGTCCGACTGCTTGAAGCGTTCAATCTCCTTGACGCCGCCCTTGTCTAGCCGGAACAGGGGGAACGGAAGCCCGCGTTTGGCAAGCTGCTCCCATACCATGTCCATCACCTTGTAGCTCGTGAAAAGGACTGCGGCATGACCGTGTGAAGCGAGGACGAGTTTTTCAACCTCACTTGCGGTGTGGGCGATGTATTCTTTATTGCGCCTGTCGGGGAACGGCATGGTTTCGCTGATATAGAGCATGGCGTTGTCTTGGTGGTTGAATGGCGACGGCTTGCTCGTTTCGCTTACGCGGTTTCCGAGCATATCCAGTCCGAGCGTCCGCTTGATGTGGGAGAAGTCGCCGCCCGCCGAGAGCGTCCCCGATGTCAGGATCGTTGAAACGCCTTTGTTCCATTGGTCGTTGAACAGCCGATTACCGAGGTCTTTCGGTATGGCGCACAAGCGGTTCTCGTCGCCAGCGGTTTCGAGCCAGCAGATGAGTTCACTATGCTTTGTGAGCGCGGAGGCTTGGTCGCGGGTTCGCTCCAAATCCCATATAAGCCGCACGATCCATTCGGCACCCTTGCCTGTCATGCTTTCAACGGACAACAGGCGACGCGCCTTTTGCCAAACAGCTTCCCTGACTGCGGATTTGTCAAGGCGTATCATCTGGTGCGCGGGCGCGTATTCGCTGTGCCGCGCTTTCCTGTTCGCCCTTTCTATTTCCACGCCCCTCCTGATTTCGGGCAATTCGCAAATCGCATTGTGAAGCGCATTAAGCTGTGAACGCATAACATCTCTCTGAATCTCTCGCGTTTCGCTGTCGTCGGTGGGCGCAAGTATTTTATACAGATTGATCTGCGATGTGTTCACATTGTACTTTTGGCGCACCCACGCGAGCAGGTCAACGGCTTTTACCCAAAACGCTTCATCCCGCATGGTGAACGTGAGCCGTTCGGCGATGTCGCGAATATTCCGCAGATGCCGCGAGTTGTCCTTGTCTATGTCGGCGGCGAAGCGGTCGGCATCGTCCTCGTCGTCGCTTGGCTTTGAGTTTTCAATCAGGCTGTGAAACAGCTTGGCGCTCT
>Ga0099364_10005569_pt1 | contig 18647 bp, 15 predicted proteins | sample TergutTh196P3_FD_73070 | JGI IMG/M metagenome (GOLD analysis project Ga0099364, IMG submission 73070) | Microcerotermes parvus P3 segment gut microbial communities from Pointe-Noire, Republic of the Congo - Th196 P3 | ecosystem: Host-associated > Arthropoda: Insects > Digestive system > Gut ...
CTGTTCATCGCGAGATGGCAGGAAAAGAAAACCTTTCAGGAGTAAAAATATTCGGGCCTGATACAGACAAGAACTACGCCTACGAAGGAGCGCTTTATCTTGCTTCATTATTAAACTTTAAATATTGTTATCTTGATAATCCCGAACAAAGGACAAAAGTTCTGGATGAGGCCAAGCGTACCATTGCCAAAATATTTGGAATTGGTAAATCAACAAAAAGCAAACCCGGTCCTCTTCTTGAACACGCAAGGAATCTGTACGAAAATATTTCTAAAGAATTAAAAGAGGTTGATGCCTGATCCATGCTTCAACAGCAGCATTTAAGAAATATCCGTCTTCTTATAGCCTATGATGGAACAGATTTTTCTGGCTGGCAGAAGCAGGCTTTGGGGTTCCGTACAGTTCAGGGAGAAATTGAAAAAGCTCTTAAAATAATTCATAAAACCCACATAAAACTTACAGGAAGCGGCCGCACAGATACCGGTGTTCATGCTGCAGGACAGGTTGCTAATTTTTATACCTCAATAGATTCTATAAAAGCGCATAAGTTTGTTCCGGCACTAAATAGGTTATTACCCTCTGACATAAGGATTATGGAAGCACATGAGACCCATCATGACTTTCATTCACGTTTTGATGCAAAATACCGCAGTTACCGTTATTATATAATTCCCGGAACTGCTGCACTGCCATGGGAACTGCGTTACGCATGGCAGATTTGGCGGCAGCCAAACCTTGAAAAATTAAATGAATTGTCAAGCTTTTTACGCGGAGAACTTGACTGTACTTTGTTTGCCGTACCGCAGGATAAAAGTGCTTCCCGCAGCCGTTATATCAGAAATGCATATTTTTGTACAGATGGAAAAAATATTATTTTTGAAATTACAGCTAATGCTTTTCTGTGGAAAATGGCGCGTTCTGTTATCGGCACACTTCTTTTTTATGAAGAAAAAAATATTTCAAGTGATGAGTTTAAGGTTATACTAAATTCGGGCGACAGAAGTCTTGCAGGGCCTACTGCTCCGGCTTCAGGACTTTTTCTCTGGAATATTGGTTATTATTGATTTATTAAAAAGCTTTTTTAAACCTGGCGATATACATGGGACCCATTCCATCGCACTTGTCAGGAAGTATAATTTTCCCGTATTGGGTATTTTCTCCATGTGATATATCAGGTCTGTCAACAATTACCTGTGAACCATATTTTTTTATAAGTCTTGAAACAACACCGTCGTTTTCAACTTTTGATATGGCACAGGTGCTGTACACAAGGGAGCCTCCCTGTTTTAATATAAGAAAAGCTGCTGAAAGCAATGACCATTGCCGTGCACTAAGAAAACGCGGCCTTGATAAAGTCCATTTTGTTAAGGCATTATTGTCTGTTATAACATGACGCTCCGAAGAGCAAGGCACATCAAGCAATATTGCATCATAACAGGGTTCCTTTTTTCTTCCAAGCCTTGCTGCATCATGCCCTGTTATTTTTATTTGAGTGATTTTTTCTTCTGTCAAATGTTCGTTTAATACCCTTGAAAGCCTATGTCGTCTTTCTGCAGAAAACTCATTTGATACAAGGGTAATATTATCTGCCATACGGGATGCCAGAACCAGACTTTTACCGCCAGGAGCAGCGCATGCATCAAGTACAATGCCGCTTTCCGGTAATACAAGTGATTCTGCAGCAATAATTGAAGCTCTGTCCATCATATAAGCTTTACTAAGACCATGTGTAAAAGCCATTGCTTTCACTGGAGTCAAAAGACTGTCACGGAGTGAAGGCCAGCGATCGCTGTATATCTCTTTATAATAATCTTCAAAGTCCTGGTTCATATATGACAATATGCTATTCCTTGTTTTTTAATCTGCTTTATTATAATATTAATCTATCATGAAACCTATATTTTTATCATTAATTCTTTTTTGTACTCTTGATATTTTACCAGCTTTTCCGCTTAGAGATCAAAACCAAAGTTTAACGATATATGGAATAAGAGGATCTTCCGGGCTTGGAATGATCCGGCTTTTTGAAGAAGTACCACAAGTCCCTGGATTTAATGTAAGGGTAGAGGCTCTGGCTCAGGCTGATCTTCTTGCAGCGCGTTTTATTTCAGGGGATGCAAAAATTGGCATACTGCCCCCTAATATGGCTGCAAAAATTGCATCTTCAGGTATTAATATTCAGGTTGCTGCTGTTACAGGAATGGGAATGTTAAGTCTTCTTACTTCTGATCCTGAAATAAGGACAATCAGGGATTTGCAAAATAAAACCGTAGAAGTTACAGCTCAGGGCGCAACACCTGATTATGTATTCCGACGCATCTTGCTTGATCACAATCTGAACCCTGATACTGATGTCAGGCTTGGCTTTTCACTAAGCCCTCCGGAAATAGCCATGTCTCTTATTGCAGGCAGGATCACCACAGCCTTGCTGCCTGAACCTTTTGCCAGCATTGCCCGCGCAGGAAGACCACAGCTGCATTCAGTTGCAGATATTCAAAATGAATGGCAAAGGATTACAGGTACAGATAATTATCCCATGACAGTTCTTGTCATGGACAGTGATTTTTCAAGACAACATCCCTTGGCTGCACATATAATTTTATCAAGGTTTGAAGAGTCGATTAATTGGACTACTTCAAATCCAATAGAAGCTGCAATGCTTTCAGAAAAACATGAGCTTGGATTTCCAACAGCAGCGGCAAGCACGGCAATTCCTTTAAGCAATTATGTTTTTATAAGGGCAGAGCATGCCAGACCTTCGCTAGAAAGCCTTTTTAGTGTTTTCCTTGAGTTTTCTCCTGAATCAATAGGAGGCAGACTGCCGGAGGATTCTTTTTATTTTTAGAAATAAATGAAGAACAGGAAATATTTTTTTTGGTATATCAGCGGTGTTTTTTTTCTCTTTTTAATCTGGGAAGCTGTTTCCAGGTTTTATAACAGCACATTAATTTTTCCTGGACCTTTGCCTGTTTTATATAGTTTATTTCAGCTAATGCAAAACAGAAGTTTTTATGTAATATTGGGCAACACTTTTTTAAGAGTTATGCTGGGAATGATTATATCTGTTCCAATAGGATTGGTTTTTGGCATTGCAGCAGGCCTTGATAAAAAAGCTGGTGCATTTCTTGCTCCTTTATTCTCCCTGATCGCAGCAACACCTGTAATGTCAGTAATACTGATCGCCTATTTGTTTTTAGGCGCGGAGAAAACCCCTGTTTTTACTGCCTTTCTAATGGTTTTTCCTGTAATGTCTGCAAACACCGCAGAAGGTATATGCAATGTTGATCCGCGTCTTGTTGAGCTTTTTGATGTTTATAAAATTAGTCTTAAAGAAAAACTGCGCTTACTGTATATTCCTTCCATTATGCCTTTTGTTTTAAGCGGTATGCAAAGTTCATTTTCTCTTTGCTGGAAAGTAGTTGTTGCTGCCGAAGTTCTGGTGCAGCCTTTTCGTGCAATTGGAACCGGAATGCAGCAGGCAAGAGCAAGACTGGAAACGCCTGAGCTTTTTGCTTTTACCCTTGCAACTGTGACTTTAGCGGCTCTGTTACAGCTATTGATAAAATTAAAGCCATTCCATAAAAGGACTTTTAATGAAAGTTGAAATTAAAGACCTTTCATTTGCATATGGCAGTAAAATAATTTTTTCTGATTTTTCTTTTACATATAACAGTAGTGAGCTTTGTGATTCTAAAACTGGTATAGACGGATACAGGCCTTTGGTTATATTAGGCCCATCAGGCTGCGGAAAAACAACTTTACTAAAACTTATCGCAGGTGCATTGCCTTTAAGTTCTAATACCAGCAAACATAGTATGATCAGCAAAAGCAATGAAAGTGTTTCATTTATTTTTCAGGAACCGCGTCTCCTTCCCTGGTTTTCCATACTTGAAAATATTTCCATTTTACTTTATGGTTTTTTTGATAAAAATAAAGCAATGGAAAGAGCCATGCATTATTTAAAACTTGTTTCACTTGAAAATGAGGCATGTAGTTTCCCGGACAAGCTTTCCGGAGGCCAACGCCAAAGAGCTTCCATTGCAAGGGCTTTTGCCTATCCATCTGATTTACTGCTTATGGATGAACCTTTCCAATCACTCGACATACCTTTACGCATTGAATTGATGGAGCTTTTTCTTTCCCTTTTGGAAAAAGAAAAACGTCTTGGTATGTTAGTAACCCATGATCCAAGAGAAGCGATTTTTATGGGGAACAGAATTATGGTGCTGGGACATGCACCCCATGGAATTGTTTTTGATGAAGTTATAAACCTTTCCAAAGAAGACCGTGTTTATGGTTCAACTGCAGCAGCAGAAACTGAAAAAAGATTGATCGAAGGCCTATTATGATAAAAAAAAGGTTTTTTGCACAGTTTTTTTCTTTTATCACTCTATTATGTGTTATCTTAAATGGCTTTCTTTTTTTGCTTTTAAATGACTTTTCTGCCATACCTCAGGGTTCTATTTTTGAAATGGCCATATTCAGTTTTACCGGCCTTGTTCTGGGTGCTTTTTTATGCCCTATATTTTTACCATTGCCTTTTAATGTAAAACAAAATAATAAATCCATTCAAGGCAGTATAGTATTTATACTCCTTGTTATAATTCCCAATATTATTTTAAGGTCATTGGGTGTGGAACTCTGGATGAACTCAGCGCTTGTCCGTTCTGTCATAGCCTTCTTGTCCGGCATATTATACCCTTTAGCATACGGCTTATTTTTTCTTTCTTTTCTTAAAGCACGGCCTCCGGTGAACAATCAGGTCAATTATACAGGAATGTATTGTCCATTGTTTTTTGCTTTTACTCTTGCCATTAGCCTTGTAGCTCGAAACTTGTCTTTTTATCTGCTTGAGAGTTCAGGTTTTTCTGCAGATCCGCTCAGACTCATATCACCCATGTTTACCATTATTTTTTGGCTAACAATAAGTACAGGAATATGTACATTAACCTGTTTGATCCTGCTTAATAAGTATGAAAGGGAAAAGGTTTTAGCGGTAAAAAATACTCCGCTCCTTCAATTTTCAGCTGCAAATAATAATACATTCATACTAAGACTGATAGGCATTGCAGCAGTTTTTAAAACCCTTAACGCGGCAATGGAATGGCAGCTGATCTCTTTTATTAGCTATCCTCAATTTACATATCAGCCGTTTTATCTTTTGGCAGCTTTTGTCATATCCCTCCTTGGATTTTTATCAGGACGTTCAATAACAGGTTTTTTTAAGTGGTTTCTGCCTGTAAATATCATTTTTTTGATAATACTCCCAAGCCTTATGCTTTTTGATGAGTACCCTGGCTTCCTTCTTTTGTTGAATACCCTTGTATTGATTCTTCACAGTTCCATATGGGTAGTATTTACTTTAGTGCTTGTTGAAAGCTATCTTGCCATCAGCAGCGCTGGACAGGGTTTTTTGTCAGGTTTCTGGTTTTACGGTATTGCGGTGACAATCCATTTTACCAATATTTTTACTTTCATAAGTACTGCATTTTTCCGTTTATTGCCTTCTGATACAAGGCAAACAACACTGATAATGGGTATATCTGCTGCATTATTTATGCTCTTGTCTTTCAGGTTATTATTCCCAAAATCACACCAAAAAGACCTTGTACAATTACCCGAGAATGCGGAAAAAACCAATAATCAGGGGATTTTTGTAAAAACAAGGCAAATGTCTAGGTTTATTCTGTACAAAGAGATATCACATATAGAAGTAATTGGTCATAAAGTTCATTTTGTGTTATTAAATAGCGAAGAAATAGCCATTTCTTCAACTTTTCAGGGTATTTTGCATAAAATGCTTTTAGACAGCCGTTTTGGACAATGCCATCGCTCTTTTGTAGTGAATATGGATGCAATATCAGGACTTGAAGGTAATATTTGTATAATGTATAATGGTCAAAAGATACCTATATCAAAAACTTATGCTAATTTTAAAAAGCATTTTATGCACTTTCGCGGTCGAGTTGTGCAAAATAGTTAATAATACATGAAAAATAAGATATAATAACTTATAATAATATTAAGAGAGCTCTTGTAATTTAAAAATTATTTTTAAACAATGTAAAAACAATGTAAAAATAATTTAAAAAAAGTAAGGGTATTGCCAATAAAAAGTTTATTCAGAATGACACCCGGGTAGTCATATATGATATTTGCAGTTGTTTTAGTTTTAGAAGGGGAGCTTAATGATAAAAAGGATCAAGGTCTTTGACACTACATTGCGGGATGGAGAACAGTCTCCAGGCTGCAGTATGAACTTACAGGAAAAACTGGAAGTTGCTTTACAGCTTGAAAAACTAAAAGTCGATATAATAGAGGCTGGTTTTGCGATTGCTTCTCCTGGTGATTTTGAGAGTGTCAGAGAGATTGCAAAAAATATAAAAAAATCATGTGTTGCAAGTCTTTGCAGGGCTGAGGAAAAGGATATTGATCGCGCTTATGAAGCTTTAAAATATGCGGTAAGTCCCCGTATTCACACTTTTTTGGCAACTTCTCCAATTCACATGAAGTACAAGCTTAAAATGACAGAGTATGAAGTACTGGAGAGAGCTGCTCTTTCAGTTGCCTATGCAAAAAAATACTGCAATGATGTAGAGTTCTCTGCAGAAGATGCATCAAGAAGCGATAAAGAATTTCTAGCTAAGGTTTTTTCTGCAGTAATTGCAAATGGAGCAACAGTTATAAATATTCCTGATACTGTCGGGTATTCTTCACCTGAAGAGATGGCTGCTCTTATAAGCTTTTTAAGAGAAAATGTACATGATATAGAAAAAGCTGAAATTTCAGTTCATTGCCATAATGATCTTGGCCTTGCAGTATCCAATACCCTTGCTTCAATAATGGCTGGTGCAACCCAGATTGAGTGTACTATTAACGGTATAGGAGAACGTGCAGGTAATGCTTCTCTTGAAGAACTTGTGATGAATTTAAAGACAAGAAAGGATTACTATAATGTTGAATGCAATATTGAGCCAAAATATATTTATCGTTCAAGTAAACTAATTCAGACCATTACTGGTATACCTGTTGCTCCAACAAAATCAATTGTCGGAGATAATGCTTTTGCTCACGAAGCAGGGATACATCAGCATGGTGTACTGGTAAATCGCAGCACTTACGAAATAATGTCACCCCAGGATATTGGTATACCAGAGAATAAAATTGTACTTGGAAAACATTCCGGAAAGCATGCTTTTGAAGACAGGCTTAAAGAACTTGGTTACAGCCTTAATACAAAGGAACTAAAAAAAGCCTTTGACAGATTTAAGATTCTGGCTGACAAGAAAAAAATTATTTCTGATAAAGATCTTGATGCATTGATAGCAATGAAACTGGATCCAGCTGAACAATATTACAAGCTGGAAAATTTTGTCATAAACTCCGGAAGTAAAATAACCTCAACTGCAACTGTCAGTTTACAGGCTGGTTTAAAAAGAGCAGAAGTTGTTGCATGCGGTGACGGTCCTGTGGATGCTTCATACAAGGCGATTAATGATATTATCGAGAAGAAAATTTTACTTGATGATTATTCCATTAACGCAACTACAGAAGGAGAAGATGCCCTTGGTGAAGTTATTGTAAAGGTTTCTTTTAATGAACATAAAGCTGTTGGCAGAGCAGTCAGTACAGATATTATTGAAGCCAGCATTTTGGCTTACCTGAATGGGATAAATAAACTATGACAATGACACAAAAAATACTTGCTTTTCATTCAGGTCTTGATTCCGTGTCTCAGGGGCAATTGATCGAGGCAGACCTTGATATAGTGCTGGGTAATGATATTACTGCTCCTGTAGCAATAAATGAATTTGAGAAAGCCGGGCTTTCGGGCGTTTTTTCAAAAGAAAAAATTGTGCTTGTTATGGATCATTTTACACCTAACAAAGACATAAGGGCTGCACAACAATGCAAAATGGTAAGGGATTTTGCACATAAACACAGCATATCCCGTTTTTATGATGTGGGAGAAATGGGTATTGAACATGTTTTGCTCCCGGAAAAGGGGATAGTAAAAGCAGGTGATTGCATTATTGGCGCTGATTCACATACCTGTACTTACGGTGCATTGGGAGCATTTTCAACTGGTGTTGGCAGTACAGATATGGCTGCTGCCATGGCTACAGGGAAAGCATGGTTTAAAGTTCCCGAGGCAATAGAAGTCCGTATTGAAGGCACGCCAGGCTCACATGTAAGCGGTAAGGATATCATACTTCACCTTATTGGTAAGATCGGTGTTGATGGAGCATTATATAAGTCTCTGGAATTCAAAGGCGATGGAATTAATAATCTTTCAATGGACGATCGATTTTGCATGTCCAATATGGTTATTGAAGCAGGAGCAAAAAACGGAATTTTTCCCGTAGATAATAAAACGATTGAATATATGAAGCAGGCAGGTATAAATGACTACAAAGTTTTTGAAGCTGATCAAAATGCTGACTATATAGAGGTTCTGGAAATTGATTTAAGCCAGGTAAAACCAACTGTTTCCTTTCCGCATTTACCGGATAATACAAAAACTCTGGAAGAAATAAAAGTTCCAATAAAAATAGATCAGGTTATTATAGGTTCATGTACAAACGGGCGTTACGAAGACATGGCAGTAGCAGCAGAAATTATAAAAGGGAGGCATATTGCAAAAGGCCTTCGCTGTATAATAATTCCTGCTACACAAAAAGTATATTTGGACTGTGTAAAAAACGGACTTGCAGAAGTTTTTATTAAGGCAGGAGCTGTTATCAGTACACCTACATGCGGGCCATGTCTGGGTGGACACACAGGGATTCTTGCAGAAGGAGAGAAAGCAGTTGCAACCACCAACAGGAACTTTATAGGGCGTATGGGGCATAAAAACTCTGAGGTTTTTTTATCAAGCCCATTAATTGCAGCAAAAGTTGCAATTAATGGATATCTCTCCAAAGATATTTAAGGTACTATTAATAATGAAGTTAAAAGGTAATGCACACAAATACGGGGATAATATAGATACAGATGTTATTATTCCTGCACGTTATTTAAATACATCTGATCCCGAGGACTTAAAACTCCATTGTATGGAAGATATTGATCCTGATTTTATTAAAAAAGTAAATGACGGTGATATAATTGTTGGCGGTAAAAACTTTGGCTGCGGTTCATCCCGCGAACACGCGCCGATTGCAATTAAAGCATGCGGTATTAGCTGTGTAATTGCAGAAAGTTTTGCAAGAATATTCTACAGAAATGCCATCAATATGGGGCTTCCCATTATCGAAAGCAGTGAGGCAAGTAAAGCAATAAAAGATGGAGATAGTATAGAAGTTGATTTAAAAGAAGGTGTAGTTAAGACTTCTAATAGTATTTATAAGGTACCAGCATTTCCTTTATTTATCGAAGAAATTATTACAGCAGGTGGCTTAATGAAAAGGATTATCAATAAAAAATGAATTTAAATATTGCTGTTATTAAAGGCGATGGCATTGGCATTGAAATAATTGAACAGGCTCTGGATGTATTAAAAACCATCGGGAAAAAGTTTAATCACACATTTACATTTAATCATGTATTAATGGGTGGCTGCGCTTTTGATCATACAGGCACACCATTGCCTGAAGAAACCATAAACACTTGCCTTGATTCAGACAGTGTGCTTTTGGGTGCTGTTGGCGGGCCCAAATGGGATTCACTCCCTGCTAATCTTCGCCCTGAAACCGGATTACTGGGTCTTCGTTCGGTATTGGGATTATATGCAAATATACGGCCTGCGTCAATTTTTTACCCGCTAGAGAATGCATGTCCTTTACGTGAACATATCGCGTCAGAAGGTTTTGATATGCTTATTATCCGCGAATTAACCGGCGGTATTTACTTTGGTGAACGCGGCAGACAGAATACTGGCAATGGTATGGAAGCATTTGATACAGAGCGTTACAATGAAATGGAAATAAAACGCATTGCTAAAGTTGCTTTTGAGACTGCATTAAAAAGAAGAAAAAAATTGACCAGTATTGATAAGGCAAATGTGCTTGAAAGCAGCCGCTTGTGGCGCGAGGTCGTTCAAAGTATGGCAAAGGCATACCCCGATGTAGAACTTGAGAATATGCTTGTTGATAATGCTGCCATGCAGCTTATCAAAAAACCATCGCAGTTTGATGTTATTCTTACAAGTAATATGTTTGGTGACATTCTGTCTGATGAGGCAGCCATGCTAACAGGCTCCATCGGGCTTTTGGCATCAGCTTCACTTGGCAGCACCAGACTTGGTCTTTATGAACCTGTGCATGGCAGTGCTCCTGACATAGCTGGACAGGACATTGCAAACCCTATTGCAGCAATACTGTCAACAGCCATGATGCTTAAGTATTCTTTTGATCTACTTGATGAATGTAACGTTATTGAAAACGCAGTTAATAATGTTCTTGAAAACGGTTTTAGAACAGCTGATATTCAGGATTCTGTGACAAGACAGCTTGTAGGAACAAAACAAATGGGAGAATTAATATGCCTGCATATTGAACAGGCATAGAATTTATTAGCTTTATATCCTGTCATACTCCATTTCATTCAATCTTTTTTCTTCCACTTTAATAAAGAGGTTTTTTTCCTGTGTGGGAATTACAAGGCCCTTTGGTCCGTCTTTGACACGGCGCAGATACTTAACCTGGGTATAGAATACGTTTCCCTCGCGGTTGTTTCTTGCCTTTGAATAAAATATTGCAAGGTTTCCGGCATCAAGCAATATATCCAATGGTACTGTTTTCCCTGGCTTTTGTCTTATAAAAACATAGGAACCAGAAAAATCCCTTGCATGCAGCCAAAGATCATTTCCCCTTACATGGCGCCGTAAAAGCACATCGTTTTCAGATGCATCTCTGCCTACCAAAATAAGCCAGTCTTTTCTTAAAAAAGAAAGTCCAGGTCTTTTTACATCGTGTTTTCCTTTGGCTGCAAAGGTTTTTATATCAGCTTTATTTCCGGCTTTTAATAATTTTTTAACATGTTGAGGATTTGCTTCGATTAACAGCTCTTTCAATGTTTGTTCTAGATCTGCTAATTCTTTCTCTCCCTTTTCAATTTCTTTTTGAATTTCTTCCAGGCCTTTTTTCGCCTTGCGGTACTGTTTATAATAATCCTGTGCAATAATAGCAGGCTTTTTTTGTTTATCAAGCTTTATGGAAAAACCATCTATCTCAAGCCACTCATCACCTTGTTTTATATTGACAAGATTTGAAAGTATAGTATCACCGTATTCCTTTAACTTTTCAGCAGTTTCAAAGTCTTGTTCTTTTGCTTTTAATTTGTCAAGTGAAAGTTTTAAACGGTCAATTCTGTTTTCGTATCTTCTGCATGCATTTTCCTTTAGGGTATCAAGAGAAACAACATCGCCATATTGCCTGTACCATGCATCGATTTTCTGATTGAACGATGCATGTTCCGGTAGATCAGCAAGTAATTCGTTTGGAAACTCTCTTATATCATATTCCTTTTTTGATGTACCTTGTCTGCCAGGAATCTCTTTGTAGAACTTTGCACCTGTTATTTCTCTTTTTTTTGGCAGCCTTTTCATTGCGTCAAGGATGTTATTCTCTTCATCAGTTACAATAACATTTGCTGCATTTGTCCAAAGTCTTATATACATAAAATATGTTTTTTCATTATGACACAGGTTTAAGCACACTATGCGGTTATCTCCAAGCTGGCTTATTTGTTCTATCCTGGAATTAACTATTTTTGAACTAAGGAATTGAGCAAAACGAAGCGGTTTTGCTGTTTTGGATATAATTTGTGTTGTTTCATGCAAGCGGCAGGCATTGGGAGAAAGAGATATTAAAATATTTTTTGCTCCTTCTTTGCCATATATGCATAATGTAATGACATCAAATGTATTTTGTATTACCTTCTGAATCCTTGCGCCTTCCAGCTTTAATTCATCAAGAATCAGATCGATCTCTTTCCAGTTTAAAGACATATTCAAATTATAATCAAAATGTTATACTTAATCCATGCTAAAAATAAGACTGTGCTTGTTTTATAATTTTTTTACTTTTACCCTGTTTTTTTTTATGTTTACCGCATGTTTCAATGACAGTTCTGAAGTTTCCGGTCTGGATTATACTAAAGACGATTATATTATTACAGAAGATTTTTCAGAAGAGCCTGACGAATTAATCACTGCAAGACTTAAAGCCATGGACATAGCTGCTTTAATGGATGACAGCCAGCTTGCAGCTCAATGTCTTTTAACAGGTCTTGACAGCAATAATTTTTTGAGCCGCAGTATGCGGGATATGTTAAGCAATTATCAAGTTGGCGGGATAATGTATTTCAGACATAATCTTGCTGCTGACAAGGACGAAGTACGTTCATTTTTGCATGAAAGTGCTCTCGTGGTTTTTGAAAATACAGGCATTGTGCCGTTTATTGCTGTAGATCATGAAGGCGGGCTTGTACACCGCTTTGGACAGGGTGTTTTAAGGCTGCCTTCTGCATATCATTTCTGGAACCTTGCGCAAAACGAAAGCACAGAAGCTTCACTTTTAAGGCTTGAAGAATTGGTCTTACAATCTGCCATGGAGATACGGGAGCTGGGCATTACAATGAACCTTGCTCCTGTAGCTGAAGTTTTATCAGAAGAAAACAGGGTTTTCCTTGAAACAAGAGCCTATGGCCCTGATCCTTTATTTGTGGAAATGGCTGCCTCAGCCTTTATAAATGCAATGGACATGGCAGGCATAGCAAGTGTTGTAAAACATTTCCCTGGCAACAGTGCAGAAGACCCACATTTTACAGAAAGCATTATCAGCTCTGATTATAATGAGCTTTTATCCATGACAGAGCCTTTCCGCGGCATTATCCGCAATATCAGCCCTTCTTCAATCATGATTTCGCATAGTATAGTGGGAGCAATTGATCCCCAAAGTAATGCCAGTCTTTCACCCCCTGTAATAAAATGGCTAAGGGATGGTTTTGGGTTTCAGGGTATTGTTATGGCAGATGATTTTAGAATGAGGGCTGTTACAACAAGGGGAATATCTTCTGAACAGGCTGCAGTTATTGCACTTAACGCAGGTGTTGATATGATTATGTGCTGGCCCCATAATATTTCATCTGTTCATAAAGCAATACTAGATGCACTTGACTTAGGAAACCTTTCCAGAGAAAGGCTTTTGGATGCTGTAACAAGAATTTTGACTGAAAAAATCCGCTATGGCTTATTGTAAAGTCCTGTCTTGACAAGGATTTTCCTATTATGGGATTATACTTAAAGGAGTTTATTTATGAAAGATTCCAATCCCTATGATAATATAGTTGAAACCGTAAAAAGTGCTTCAACCATACTTGGATTAAACGAGAACGAATATATATCATTTCTGTATCCTGAGCGTGAGCTTAAGGTTTGCTTTCCCATACGCATGGATTCAGGTAATATTCAGGTTTTTGAAGGTTACAGAGTACAACATTCTTGCCTGCGCGGTCCTTACAAGGGCGGCATTAGGTTTCACCCGGAAGTTGATGAGAATGAAGTAAGGGCACTGGCAGCCTGGATGACATTTAAATGCGCTGTGGTTGATATACCATACGGTGGTGCCAAAGGCGGCGTTAAAGTTGATCCCTTAAAGCTTTCCCGGCAAGAACTTGAGCGCCTGACCCGCGGTTTTACAACTGCAATATCACCCATAATTGGTCCTGAAGTGGATATACCTGCACCAGATGTTAATACAAATGCGGAGATTATGGGCTGGTTTATGGATGCTTATAGCATGTTTAAGGGTCATGCGGCTCCAGGCGTTGTTACAGGTAAACCAATTATACTTGGTGGTTCTCTTGGCAGGGCAGAGGCAACAGGCCGCGGTGTTATGATTATCACAAGGGAAATACTTAAAAAAATGAATCTCCCAATAAAAAATATCCGTATTACAGTTCAAGGCATGGGCAATGTAGGCAGTGTTTCTGCAAAGCTGCTCCACGAACTTGGAGCGTTCATTATTGGTGTAAGTGATGTGTCCGGAGGTATATATAATAAATCAGGACTTGATATTCCTGATATTTTAAACTTTCTTTCTGTTAAGGGCAATCTTTTAAAAGATTACAAAAATAAAGATGCTTCACATATCAGTAATGAAGAACTTTTGGTTTTGGATACTGATATTTTAATCCCTGCTGCATTGGAAGATCAGATCCACAAAGGCAATGTAAAAGACATCAAAGCCCGCCTTATAGTTGAAGCTGCAAACGGACCTGTAAGCGGTGAAGCTGACAAAATACTTTCAGAGCGCAATATTATCGTTGTCCCTGATATTCTTGCCAATGCTGGAGGTGTAACTGTTTCTTACTTTGAATGGGTACAGAATTTGCAAAGAGTAAGCTGGGATGAAAACGAGGTAAACAATAAACTCAATGTGATAATGTGCAAGGCGTTTGAAGCTGTTTATGCAATTCATCTTGATAAAAAAGTAAGTCTTAGAACCTGCGCCTATGTTGCAGCTTTACAAAAGCTTGCAGCTACTCAAAAAGCCCGCGGATTCTCTTTCTAAGAAAAATATATGGTTAAAAGCGGTAAAATTGAAGTTCTTGACACTACATTGCGTGATGGAGCACAGGCTCATGGTATAAGTTTTTCGCTTCAGGATAAGCTTGGCATACTCAAGACCCTTGATGAACTTGGAATTGATTTTATAGAAGCAGGTAATCCAGGCAGCAATCCAAAGGATATGGAATTCTTCAGGCTGGCAAAAGAACAGAAACTGGAACATTCAAAGCTTCTTGCTTTTGGTTCAACAAAGAAAAAGAAGATCAAAGCATCTGAAGATGATCAATTAAAAAGCCTTCTTGATGCAGGAACAGAAGGGATTGTTATATTTGGAAAAGCATGGGACCTGCATGTAAGGGAAGTGCTCCAGGTAAGCGGTGAAGAAAACCTTGCCATGATCAGGGAAACCATTTGTTTTCTTAAGGAAAAGGACAAGTTTGTAATATTTGATGCAGAGCATTTTTTTGACGGCTGGCTTGCCAATGCAGACTACAGCCTTTCTGCGCTTAAAATTGCGCTTGACGCAGGAGCTGATCGCATAGTGCTCTGCGATACAAACGGCGGAACGTTTCCCGACACAATTTTTAAGGCATCTGCAGAAGCGCTTAAGGCTTTGGGAGCTCCCGATAAAATGGGAATACATACGCATAATGATATTGATATGGCAAGCGCAAATACACTTGCTGCAGTAGAATCAGGGTTCCGCCATATACAGGGAACACTTGCAGGCTTTGGCGAGAGATGCGGGAACGCTTGCCTTGCAAGCCTCATTCCAAGCCTTGAACTAAAGCTAAGGTTTCAATGTCTTCCAAAAGGAAAGCTTGAGAATATATCCAGCCTTACACGCAGGGTTGCAGAGATTGCTAATATAGTGTTAAGCGATAATATGCCATATGTCGGCAGCCGTGCATTCAGCCATAAGGCAGGTATGCATGCTGACGGAGTTTTAAAAATATCAGAATCTTTTGAACATGTTGATCCTTCCCTTGTTGGAAATGACCGCCATATACTTATGAGTGAAGTTGTAGGCCGCTCTGCCATAACAGAACGCATAAAATCAATAGACCCTACAATTACAAAAGACCATCCTGTTACTGCAACGCTTATAAAAAAATTAAAAAAACTTGAAGCAGAAGGCTGGGCTTTTGAAGGAGCAGACGCAAGCTTTGATCTTTTTATACGCAGGGAACTTGGACGTTACCAAAGCCTTTTCAAGATCGAAGCATATCGTGTTGTCAGCGAACATCCAACAGGGGAGACCATTTCCTGTTCGCATGCCTGGGTTAAAGTCCTTGTAGACGGCCGTTATGAGATAGCTGCAGCAGAAGGAGACGGACCTGTTAATGCAATGGACAATGCCCTGCGCCGTGCCCTGCAGCATTTTTTCCCGGAGCTTGAACAGATGCGGCTCTCTGACTATAAGGTTCGTGTAATAGACGGCAATGCAGCTACTGCTGCAAAAGTACGTGTACTTATAAACTCAAGTGACGGAAGCCATAACTGGATGACAGTCGGTGTTTCCGAAGATATTATCGAAGCAAGCCGTGCAGCATTAACTGATTCCATAGAGTATAAACTTATAGGTGATTTTCAGCGCAGGTTCAAAGCATATTTATAGGAGTTTTATATTATTAATGTCATAAAGCCTCTTTCCCAATTAAACCCTGCACAAGCAACCGCCATAAAATATATTCTTATGGATATAGACGATACCCTTACTATTAAAGGAAAACTTCTAGATGTTTCCTATTCAGCATTATGGAAATTATATAAAGCAGGGTTCAAGCTTATTCCTGTTACAGGCCGTCCAGCTGGCTGGTGTGATTTGATTGCAAGAGAATGGCCTGTGCATGGTGTTATAGGAGAAAACGGAGCATTGGCTTTCTGGGAAGAAGAGCTGCCTGATAATAAAAAACTTCCTGTATTAAAAACAGAGTTTCACCCTAACGCAGTTAAAAATGATCATCCAACACTTTTACATATAAAAGAACGCGTATTAAATGAGTTTCCCCTGCTTAGAATGGCAAAGGATTCTTTTGCAAGGCTCTTTGATATTGCAATAGATTTTGCAGAAGAAGATCCTGTCTTGCCTTTGGAGATTGCTGAAAAAGTAAAATCGATCGCAGAGCAGGAAGGTGCCATTGCAAAGGTTTCATCCATACATGTAAACATATGGCTTGGCACATACGACAAACTTTCCATGGCAGAAGCCTTTCTGGAAAAACGCTTTGGCTGGGTAAAGGGGAAGGGTGATAATGAAGTTATATTTGTCGGTGATTCCCCAAATGACGAACCCATGTTTGCACGCTTCCCGCTTTCGTTTGCTGTTGCAAACATATCAAAGTATACACATATAATTAAAAAGCTGCCTTCCTATGTCGCATCACAGGAAGGCAGTCATGGTTTTGCAGAAATAGCCGAGACTATTCTGCGTTTTCGTAACTCTTGTACATAAAGCGTCTGATCTTCTGCTGGGCATTTTTCTCGAAAGCTTCGTTTCGTATAACAAAGCCGGTTATTTTCTTGTAAACAACCAAAGACCTGTTTACTTTTTCTATTTCCTTTTTTACAAGCTCGTATACAAACTTCTCATCTTTGGCCTTGTCAGCATAATCTGCTGTTAATGTTTCATAATCCGGGACTGCAACTGCAAAGATCTTTTCTCCGCCAAACTTCTTTTCCTTGCGTCCCAATACTAGAATCTCTGCGATTACCCTAGAGCCGCTGAAATGCGCTTCGATTTCTTCGGGGTAAATATTTTTGCCGCCTGAGCTGACAATAAGGTTTTTTCCCCTGCCGTTGATATAAAGAAAACCCTTTTTATCCTGGTACCCAAGGTCTCCTGTTTTTAGCCAGCCGTCTTGTGTAAAAGCCTCGGCAGTGGCTTCGGGATTTTCATAGTAACCAAGCATAAGGGAGGGAGACTTGACAAGTATCTCGCCTGTACCGGTATTATCCGGGTCAAGAATTTTTATGTCAGTGTATTTTACAGGCTGGCCAACAGACACATTGTTTTTATGCCATGGCGTACTAACGCTTACAAGCGGAGCGTTTTCACTCATTCCATAACCGTGAACTATATTAAACCCGAATGAATCAAAGAAATCTGCTGTTTTTGGATTAAGCGGGCCGCCGCCAGCTACCATTATATTAATTGTAGCAAGATTTGCACGCTTGCGCGCAAACCTGAAAAATGCCCTGCCAAACCCTGGGTTTCCCTTTTTTGCCTGCGCAAGTGAGACCGCCCGGAATACACCAAGTATACCGCGGACTACAGGGGAGAGAGCCTTGAACCCATTGTCGATGGCAACCATTATTTTATCGTATAACAGAGGTACTGCAATAAGGAATGTTCCGCCGCCGTCCCTTATATCATCTATTACAACCTTGCCCACGAGTTTTTCAACAATGATAGTTGTAACGCCTGCTGTTAAAGGCGCAATAAACGAACAGGTAGTGGGGTAGGTATGATGAAGGGGAAGTACATTTATAAAGACATCAGTATCAAGGGGTCTTAAAGAACAGATGGCTGCGCTTGCATTTGCGATTATGGCTTTATGGCTTAGGGTTACACCTTTTGCAAAACCTGTTGTACCGGAAGTAAAAACTATGGACACAGGATCATTTTCTGATACATCGTTTTCTTTTGGAAGGGCTTTGTCTCCTGCATTTTTCCCAAATTCATAAAAATTGTTTACACTTTCCTTATCCATGCAGACAAGAACAGGTATTTTAATACCCTGATCAGTAAGTGAATCTGTAAAAGCCTGTTTACGTGTTGAATAAAAGAAAGCCTTTGATCCTGTTATTTTAAGGATATTGGCACATTCACTTTCTGATGCAAGAAAATCAATGGGGACTATTACAAGCCCTGCTATGGCAGCCCCTAGCCAGGCAGCCATCCATTCAGGCCTGTTCTCGCACCAAAGCGCGACCCTGTCGCCTTTTTGCAAGCCCTCAGCCAAAAGCCCGCGGCCTATCCTCTGACACTCATTTTTTAAATGAGTAAAAGACCAGCGTGTAAAATCCTTATTACCCTCTGTGCGGTAAAGAATTGCTGATTTATCTCCGGCTTTTGCTTCAATGCCATCGAGCCAGTCTATAAAGTTTTTATAGGGCTGATCCGGATAAGCGG
>Ga0099364_10005570_pt1 | contig 18645 bp, 16 predicted proteins | sample TergutTh196P3_FD_73070 | JGI IMG/M metagenome (GOLD analysis project Ga0099364, IMG submission 73070) | Microcerotermes parvus P3 segment gut microbial communities from Pointe-Noire, Republic of the Congo - Th196 P3 | ecosystem: Host-associated > Arthropoda: Insects > Digestive system > Gut ...
ACTTGCGTACCGCAGTGGGTACGCGGCGTTTCCGCTTCCTTGTCTGGCGCGAAAATATCTCGCTCTCCGACTCCTACTTTTAAGTACCGGAGTAATACCGGCAAGCGGCGCCTCCTCGCGTACCACGGTGTACGCTCCGGGGCACAGCTTGCCGGTAGAACCGCAATCTACGAAAAAATTCCACCGCCGCATGTGTAGTTTCAATAAAATCTCTAGGTAGTAACGCAAAAGGAGAACGATAGTGAGAGAACCTTTAATTGCAGGAAACTGGAAAATGTACAAGACGACCGCGGAAGCGGTGCGCTTTGCCGAGGCGTTTGCCGCGATGCCGCGCCCAAAAGGCGTTCGGGTGGCGGTATGCGCCCCGTTCACACAGCTTTCGACGCTCAAGGCGGCCTTGGCGGGCACGGACATCAAGCTGGGGGCGCAAAACATGCACGAGGAAGCAGAGGGCGCGTTCACGGGGGAAATATCCGGGGCCATGCTGGCGGAAATCGGTGTGGATTACTGCATCATCGGCCATTCGGAGCGGCGGCAATATTTTGCCGAAACGGATCAGCGCGTCAACCTAAAAATCCATCGGGCCTTTGCCTGCGGCATCACCCCCATCCTCTGTGTGGGGGAAGTGCTGACGGAACGGGATGCGGGGGAAGCCTTTGCCGTGACGGAAAGGCAGCTCACGGGTGCGCTGGAGGGGCTTGCGGCGGACAAGGTGCGCCAACTGGTCATTGCCTATGAGCCGGTCTGGGCCATCGGCACCGGCCGGACGGCGACCCCGGAGCAGGCCAACGAAATGTGCGCCTATATACGGCGCACGGTGGCGGCGCTGTATGACGCCGATACCGCCGATCAAGTCGTCATTCAATACGGGGGCAGCGTCAAGCCCGCCAACGCCGAAGAACTCTTGCATATGCCGGAAATCGACGGGGCGCTGGTGGGCGGCGCGAGCCTGTCCGCAGAAGATTTTATTAAGCTTATCATCGAGTGAAAGGAGAACACAATGTCCTATATCAGTGATGTCATCGCCCGGGAGGTGCTCGATTCGAGGGGCAACCCCACCGTAGAGGCGGAAGTGTATTTGGAAGACGGCAGCGAAGGCAGCGCCATCGTTCCGTCGGGTGCGTCCACCGGCGCCCATGAAGCGGTGGAACTCCGGGATGGAGACAAGGGCCGGTATGGCGGCAAGGGCGTGCTGAAAGCGGTGGAAAACGTAAACGACGTCATCGCGCCGGCCGTCGTCGGGCTTGACGCTTTCGACCAAGCGGGGCTGGACCGGCTGCTCATCGAAATGGACGGCACGCCGAACAAGGGCAAGCTGGGCGCCAACGCCATGCTGGCGGTGTCGATGGCGGTGGCCGCCGCCGCATCCTCCTGTGCGGGGCTTCCTCTGTTTCAATACGTGGGCGGCGTCAACGGCAAGCTGCTGCCCACGCCGATGATGAACATCATCAACGGCGGCGCACATGCCGACAACACGCTGGACGTGCAGGAATTTATGGTCATGCCCGTGGGCGCGCCGACGTTCCGGGAGGGGCTGCGGATGGGCGCCGAAATATTCCACAGCTTAAAAAGCGTGCTGAAAGGCCGGGGCCTCAAAACGGCGGTGGGGGACGAGGGCGGCTTTGCGCCGAACTTGAGCAACAATGAGGAAGCCATCCGGGTCATTCTCGAGGCGATTGAAAAGGCGGGCTACGAACCGGGCAAGGACGCGAAAATCGCGCTGGACGTGGCGGCGACGGAGTTTTATGACGCCGAGGCAAAGCTGTACAATCTGGCGGGAGAGGGCGTCAAAATGACGGCGGCGGAACTGGTCGGTTATTATGAAAAGCTGGCGGAAAAGTACCCAATCATTTCCATTGAAGATGGGCTTGACGAAGACGATTGGGATGGCTGGAAACAGCTGACGGACCGAATGGGCCAAAAAATCCAACTCGTGGGCGACGATTTGTTTGTCACAAACACGGAACGGATTGCGTCGGGGATTCAGAAAGGCATTGCCAACGCCGTGCTGGTGAAAGTCAACCAAATCGGCACGCTGACGGAAACCTTTGACGCGGTGGAAATGGCGAAAAAGGCGCGTTACACCGCCGTGATTTCCCACAGGAGCGGCGAAACGGAGGACGCCTCCATCGCGGACCTCGCCGTCGGCCTGAACACCGGGCAGATTAAAACAGGATCATTGTCAAGAACAGACAGAATCGCTAAATATAACCAACTTCTGCGCATTGAAGAAATGTTGGGCGACTCGGCCCAATACGCGGGCATGGCCGCGTTTTATAATTTGCGCTGATGTTTCGGGAAATTAAAAAGAAGCAACTCATTCTGGAACGCAGAAAGCCGTACCGCCTCGAGACGCAGCAGTATATACAGGAATTGAACCTGCTCGATTGGGCAACCTGTTCCATGCGGCTGGACGGAAGCCAGATGGGCCGAAAACAGATTGAGTGTGTGCTGAAAGGCGAATACCTTGAAAACTACAGCCTGATGGAGCATGAACAGGTGAACCGCTACCATAGCCTTGTAGCGGCCGTGCAAGAGGCGCGGGAGATGTCTTATTCCATTGACTTGCCGTTGCTGCTTTCTTTTCAAGACATTCTGACGGGGGGCGCTTCTGCGGGTTATCGGCGCAGCAATCCCATTTTGCCCGCGCTGGATCACAACCCGGCGCACCCCTCGGTCATCGAAACGCAGCTTGCACAGTTGATGCGCTGGCTCTATACGCGCAGCGGGGAGACAAATCCAATCAGAAAGGCGGCGGTGCTGCATCATCGAATCATTGAAATTTACCCGTTTGAAAGCTGTTCGGAAGCGGTGGCGCGCACAGCGCTGTACTATTACTTGATGGAAAACGGGCTGCCGCCTTTTGAGATGGACCTAAGCGAGCAGGCGTATTATGCGGCAATCGCCGCATACCTAAAACAAGGCGAGGAAGAAGCGTTTTTGCAAACGCTGGAGCAGAGCCTATTCAAAAAAATGGAAGTGCTGATGCAACTGACGACGCGCTGACTGTGTCGATGGTTATGTTTCACGTCGCGTTATCGTAACCGACTCCGACATCAAGCGATTTCATCACATCGCGTAGGCGTAAGGGATAGGTGATACAGACGATGGGAATACTTCCAAAGGACATAGAAATACTGCCGCCATACGATGACCGCTTATTTAAGGCGATGCTAACGAAGCCGGAAGCCAAGCCCGCGCTTCTTTTCCTCGCCCCGCAAATAATCAAACGCCCTGTGGTGAATGTCTTGGTGCGCAACACAGAGTTGCCGATTGAGGATGTGAACGAAAAAGCGGAACAATTTGACATTAACTGCGCAATAGACGATGATTCCCAAGCGGACATTGAGATGCAGGGGAGCCGCATGAAAGAGGAAAAGGACGGCAACCATGACAATTTAAAAGCGCGAAGCATTTATAATCTTTGCGACCTACACTCGTCTCAACCGTCAAGGGGAAAGTCATACGATAAGCTGATACGGACGTACCAAGTGATGTTTTGCAATTTTCCTGTTTATCCAAACAGACCGGACTTTGTGAACACTTTTTCAATGCGGCACGACACAGACAATGGACTGCTTCACAATTCAATACAAGCGATATTTGTGGACTTAACCAGACTGGACGATGTTTTGAAAAAGCCTGTTGGCGAAATGACAGGCATGGAAAAGTTTTCGGTGTTCCTGAAATACGCGTCGAACCCGAAGTGCCGCGACATTGTAAACAAAGTAATAGAATCGGAGGAGGGATTAGCCGTGGCCGGAGAAGTTTTAATGAGCATAAGCAGAGACGAGCGGGAGCGGGCTATCTTCCGCAGTCGCAGAATGTATCAAATGGACTTGGAATCGGACAGAGTTATGACGGAAAGATTTATACGCAGAGCAGAAGCAGAGGGCAAATCGGGAATCTCTGTTGTCGCAAAAAATCTTTTAGAGATGAATATGCCGATTGACAAAATCGTTTCTGCAACCGGGCTTACCCGCGAAGAAGTAGAAGTCTTACGCACCGCTGATTAACGGAGGCGCGTCCTCGTTTTATAGGTCGTAGTCGTGCGTCCGCATCAGCGTTGCTCGTTCCGCTAGTACATCACTCATAATCCGCTCTGCGCTCTGACGCATAACCTCCACATTCCTCACGACCGACCCCCACATTGACCTATCCATGTATTTAAGCTATACTAATGCAAGACATATAATTCATCTGCCGAGTACGCCTGGCGGCGTACTTGATTATATACGAAATTAGAAAGGACACACCAATGCGCCACATACTACACTTTATTTATGGAATCGTCTATGCGACTTCGATGCTTATTCCCGGCTTTAGCGGCGGAACGGCGCTGGTCATCTTCGGTTGCTACGATATTGTCTGCGAAGCCTTCGCCCTCAATTTCAAGAAAATAAAGCAAAACATCGTTTTTCTGCTGGTATTCGGGGCGGGGGTCATATGCGGCTTAATCGGCTTCGTCTATGTCATCACCTTCTTGCTGGATAATTATGTCATCCAGACCAATATGTTCCTTTTGGGCCTGATATTTGGCGGGCTGCCGTTGATTTTGCGCTTGGCCACAGAGGAAGAAAAACTAAAACCGCTCTGCCTCATTCCATTCTTGGCGGGCCTGGGCTTCATAATTGGATTGTTTGTCCTGGAAAGGGCGGGTATATTCGGAGGAGCTGACAGCCAGACCTTTGATTTTGTGTACGTGTTGAGAATGTTGTTGTCGTCATTCCTGGCGGCCGTGGCCCTGGTTTTGCCCGGCATTTCCGGTGCCTTTGTGTTCGTGGCCCTGGGGGTCTATGAGCAGGTCACGAACGCGCTTAAGGAACTGGATTTTAAGGTGATAATCCCGGTGGTGATTGGCGCCGTGCTTGGGCTGGTGCTGGGTTCCAGAATGGTGTTGTTTCTGTTAGGCAAGAATAAGTTAATTGTCTACAGTGTCATTGTCGGCATGGTGATAGGTTCTCTGGCACCGCTCTTCCCCGAGGGCTTTGGCATGAATCTGGCGACACTGGGGGGCGTCCTGTGCTTTGCGGTAGGCTTTACGGCAGCCGTGTTTTTGGGTAAGCAAGGCCCGGCGGAGACGCATAGTAAGAGTATGGAAAAAGAGTGAGGTTCGAATGAGTAAAACAGACTTGATTACCGGCCCATCCGCAATCGCCTAAGCTATTTCGCCATACCGGTCATCGGCTCGCCGTGCCCTTGAGTCCTTTAAAACATCGCAGATTTTTGGAAAGGCATGGTTACTATCATGGAAGAGATGAAATACCGTTACGAAAAAGAACTGAGGAAGCCCAATATATTCTTCGAGAACGCGAAGGAGGGCGTGGTTGCCTTTTATAACAATGACGGCCATGGAATAGGCTTCGTGGACGGCAAAACCATATACAATACCAGCTTCAACGTCGGCAGGACTAGCTACAGTGATGAAGAAGGCGGCCTGCTGTGGTATGGCAGAAAAGAAATATCGAAAAAAGTGGGCTTTGTCACGCCGGAGGGCGATGTGTACTATAGCAAAGAGGGGATTCCCACCGGTGTTTTTGATAAAGGAATAATCAAGAGTAAGAAAAAGGCGGAAGCCATGAAAATTGGCAGGATAGAAGTCAGTAACTCGGCGGCTGGCACTGTCGGTATCGCCTACGATTTATCCGGTGCCAAAGTCGGCGAGGTCCGTAACGCGGGTGAGCTGGCCGTTTTGTACGGCGGGGCCATGTTGGCGTTCGTCATAAACCATGATGAAAAAAATGCACCGTACTCCCATTCTTATAAGGGGTTCTTCACGCCGGCACCGCCCTCTGCCGCGCCAGATCCCCGCCGGGATATACCGCCTGTTCATGCGGCCGCCAAGCCCGCGAAGGGCTTAAAGAAGTTGTTTAAGTTTATCGTTTCTTGATACGTAAGGAGGCACTAGATATGAATAATTTCTCAGAAGTAAGGCATATCCAAGTAAAGCCGGAAAAGGTAAATGATTTCGAAGCATTGCTCAAAGATTTATCAGACGGTCAAAGTCAGCAAATCGGCTGTGTCAGCATTAAGTATGTCAAATGAATGGCTGTTCCGTAATTATATAAAGGAAATGCAAAGGTGCTTGATTGCGCCTTTTGATATAAGCTGTGGGTATTGTGTTTAGGAGGCACACCCCCCGTTCCTGGGATCCTTCGTAAGGCCGACCCATTCTTGAAACGTTATTTAACGCTTGAAAAAGTATCTATTCTTGTATATACTGACATCAGGGAATGTGAATAAAAGCACATGGCTTTACCGCTAGCTGACCGTTATTCATGCGAGGTGTCTTATGGAAACTGCCAAATTATTTTCCAGCGGCGGCAGCCAAGCCGTTCGTCTGCCGAAATCTTGCCGCTTTACCGGCAACGAGGTCGCCGTGAAAAAAGTCGGCGACATTGTCATGCTTTTTAAGGCGGACAAAGCACTTGACAATTTTTTGCAAAGCGATACTTTGACTGATGATGTCTACGATTCGATTATAGCAGCGAGGCGTGAAGATGCCGAATACGCCGCAAGCCGCACTGATGACCGGGAAGCATTTTTATGAGAGTGATGCTTGACACCAACACTTGCATTTTTGTGATAAATAACAACAACGCTGTCCGTAGCCGTTTTATTGCGGAATATCCGTTTGGCATGGCCATTTCTGCCATTACGGAAGCCGAATTATGGTATGGCATTGAAAATAGCAGTAGACCTGAAAAAAATAGCGAAACTCTCCGCGCCTTTTTGGCAACAGTCGAGATTATGCCCTTTGACACCATGGCCGCCGTCGAATACGGACGGGTACGCGCAAAGCTTAGGCGCGCCGGAACACCGATTGGCGACCGCGATACCTTAATTGCTTCCCATGCCAAGGCTCTCGGACTTACCCTGGTCACAAATAATATTGCTGAGTTCAAAAATGTAGATGGTTTGCAGCTTGAAGATTGGATGCAGATATAGATTTTTTCATGGCGCAAAACTTTCCTCGAAGATGGTGAACGATTGATTAAGCTTAAGAAGCTCCGACTCCTTTTGCTCTTCGGGCATGAATGAGTAGTGGATGCTGTCGAGGGCGAAACGCTTAAAATCACCGTATTTAAGCTCGGGATAACGCAGGGCGGCGATGACGAACTGCTGGCTCAAATTGGTCCGCAAAATGCCGGCGTCGTCGGTCGAAAGCACGATGGGTACCCCATGCGCGTGATACAGCAACAAGGGATGCTCGCCGTCTTTCACGCCGAGGATGAACTCGTTGCTGGTCAGGTTTATCTCCACGGGGATGCCCTCCCGCGCCATCTGTGCCAATAGCTCCGGGGCGTTCTCCTCGAAAGCAATGCTGACACCGTGGCCGATGCGGTCGGCCCCGGCGACGGCGACGGCCTCATGGATATGCGATTTTAGCTGTTCGGGCGGCACAAGACCCAGATGTAGCTCACCGGCGTGCATGGACGTGCGGACAGGGGCGTATTCTGCCTTCAGGAAAGCAAACATCCGCATATGCCCCCAATAATCGCGCATGGAATAGATGCCGTTTTCGGCCTGGACAATATTGACGGCGACCAGGTTTTCATGCCCGGCGGCGGCCTTGAAGCCGACGTAGAGCTGGGCGAATACCCGGATGGGGTCTTTTACGTTGCGGCTGGCATAAGCCTGGTAATAGGTGCTGACATCGGGTGCGACCGTGGCGGTGGCTTCGTGCAAATCGCTGATGATGTCCGCGTAAGCGGTAACGGCCCCCTGCATGGCCGGGTCGTCCTCCCAATCGGCGAACAGGGAGCTAAGGATGGCGGCGAAGCCGTCTTTGTCGCGCCGCGCTATCAGCGAGATCATCTGCTCATTTTCGGCGTCGTGGCGGCTTATCCAGTCGCCGTCGATGCGGGGGCTGGTTGCCATGATTTCCAGGTATTGCACATGCTCGGCGGCGGCCCTGATTTTCAGCTTCGTCAGCAATTCGGCCATGTCTTGGTACGAGGCCGCCCCGAAAGAACTCCATGTCCCGAAGAAAAACTCATCCTGGGGAAGCTGATGGTCATATGTGTCGAAATTGCGGATTGACCACTGGTCAATCGCGCGCATCCGCAGGTATTGCTCGTTTTCCATGCCGGGCTGAAGCTGCACGCAGGACGGGGATTGTGCCTGCCCATACAGGACAAAGGTCTCGGTGTCCAGCCACAGGCCCTCGCGCATGGCGATGTCAAAATAGGTCTCGGCATAGACAGAACCGGTCAGGTGATTGTGCAAATCACCGCCCTTGGGCATTTGCTGGAAGAAATATTGCAGCTTGGCCTCATTATCGCGAATATCCTCGAAATGGCGCGATACGGCCATCTGCGCGCGACCCGGCTTTTCAGCGCAGGAGCGCCCGGCGGTCGTGTCGGTCGCATCAGCGTCATATGCACAGGACAGTAAAAAAACGATGCTAAACAGCAGGCCCAGCTTCACGAATTTCTTCATGTACTTTTTCATGTAGACATGATACACCCTCCCGCATAATATTACAAGACCCCTGCCCCCTTTCAAGGAACTGCGCTCGTCAAATTATACGGCGAGGAGTAAATATAATAGCTGCCGATTTGCATATCCAAGAAGACTATATCCGCATGGCCGTTTGTGGCGACAAAGCCTAGAAACACGTCATTATCATTATTGTTATCACTGAAGATATATGCTGTTTTTTCTTCATATGGGCGATATGGGGGAAAAAACTCCCAGCTGTTTAGCCAGCGGTTTATTTCCAATGTGCCGGGATCGGCCACTGCGGCGACGATAATCTGATTATCGGCCAGGACACTAAACACGCCGGCGTAGTCAAAGGGGGAGTAGGCAATTGCGTAATCCTGCGAAAGGAGGTAGTCGGCCACTTTCTGCATATCTGACTGCGGCGGTCTTTCGCTCCTTAGAATAGGCAAGTAAACAAGGCTTACATTCGCAAAGGCAAGGATGATGACGGATGCCAGCAAAAAGGGGTGGATTAGGCGGCATATACCACTGTTTGCCTTACCCAGAATCATCACTGTCGACATGGCCAAGACGAAAACGGACATGAAGAAATAACGGGATGAGCTGGATGTAGTGGTAAAAGCCGTCATTATGAGGGAAATGATCAAAGATACCGGCAAAACCAGATAGGTCCATTCGACGTTGGATAGCCCGCGCTTTTTTAATAGGGATATGAGCAGTGAAAGTACGTAAATTATGGTACTAAGGCCCAGGAGTGTTAATGCGCCAAGGGCCACTGGATGTGAAAGGAAGGTATTTGAACCCAGGGAGCGAGCCAGGTCGGGCAACACAGAATAAATCAAATCATTAAACCCGCGGCGCATATTCCGCCCCGTGGGATAGCCGATGGACATGGGCAGCAATGTACCGACGTAGCTAAAAACGCACAAAGAGCCGACATGGCACAGGGCAATGACATTTGCTTTTTTCAGGCTTTTCTTTTGCCAAAGGATGGTGATATTACGCAGTAACTCGACTGTAAACAAGGGGGCATAAATCAATAAAAGCCCTCTCAAGCCCTGAATGCCCAGGAGCAGGGCGAGGATGCTTGACAAAACATATAAGGGCAGTTTTATTTTTTTGTCCAGGACAGCATGGTAAAACGCCAAGCTAATGAAAAAAGCAATGACATGGATGGAGCAGTAAGCGGCGGGTAAGTATAACATGGTAAGGGTGGACAAAACAGTGGGCAGCGCCAGAGACAGAAATACCATCAGTAGTTTGTTGGGCTTATCAAAGCCCAGTTGGCCCATAAAAGCATAAATGCTTATCGCGATGCCCAGGGTCATTAAACAACAGGCCCAGCCGAAAGCCAGGTTGGCATCATCAAGCAGCATCTGAATTAACGCCGCAATGTTAGGGAGTGCTATTAGCTTCAGTTCGCTGCTCGAGATCCAGGTGGGCGGCACAGTGATGCGCGAAGCGTCACCCATCAGCTTAGAAAGAATGACATCTGCGGCAATGTCGGCATTCATGTTATATGTAAAATGACGTAAATTTACCGTAAATATCAAGAAAAGGAAAAGCGCTATACCCAAAAGCAATAACACATTACATATTTTCGCTGTCATTCATAGATAATAACATAGTAGCTGCAATGCTGCAATGAGGGGGTTTTTCAAAAACACTATCCATAATCCGCAAATTATGCTATACTAAGCGAAGGTTTTTATTAAAGGATGATATCACCATGGCAAAGAAAAACAACATCTGGTTATTTACGGCGATTATCGCGCTGACTGGCCTGGGGCTGGGGCTGTCCGATGCCGTCTTCCCCAACTATTATAAAGACGCCTACAATGTCGATGCCTTCCAACGCGGCTTGATAGAGCTGCCCCGGGAGCTGCCGGGGATTATCTGCGTCTTTATCGTTTCCCTGTTGGGCTTTTTGGGTGACATCCGCCTGTCGATGATTGCGCAGGTCCTGACAGTGGTGGGTCTCACGGTGCTGGGGATTTTGACGCCGTCCTTTGGCGTGATGCTGTTTTTCCTCTTTTTGTTTTCGCTGGGGCAGCATATGTTCATGCCGCTGTCGGACAGCCTGGGGATGTCGCTGGCCACGCAGGGCAGCGTCGGGTCGGTGCTGGGGCGCTTAAACGGCGCGCGCACGGCCTTCACGATGCTGGCGGGCATTTTGGTTTTCGTGGGCTTTAGGCAGGGCTTCTTTTCCTTCACCACCCCGATAAAGAGCATATTTTTGGTGGCCGCCGCTGTCTTTGGCATCGTTTTTTTCTTACTGCTAAAGATGCGCAAGCAGATTGGCGAGGTGACAACGCAGCAGAAATTCCGCCTGATTATCCGCAAGGAATACAGTATTTTTTATCTGCTCGCCGCCCTGTACGGCGCCCGTAAGCAAATAATGATCGTCTATGGCCCCTGGGTGTTGATTGAGCTTCTGGGTTTTAAGGCAGACACAATGGCCATACTGGCGATAGCCGGTGCGGCGGTGGGGATTTTCTTCATGCCGGCAGTCGGCCGCTGGATAGACAAACATGGCACGGCGCAGATTATGACCATCGAGGCTTGCGCTTTCCTGGTGATATATTCCGCATACGGCGTACTGAGCGGCGCCTTGTCGATGGGAGGGCTTGCGGCCACGGGTTTTGCCATCGCGGTTGCGTTTGTCATCAATATGGCCGACCGGATGACGATGCAGTTTGGCATGGTACGCGCCGTCTATATGCGCTCGGTCGCCGTTTCGCCGGATGAGGTGACGCCGACGCTTTCGGCGGGGATGTCACTGGATCATGTACTGAGTATCTTAAGCGCCATTTTCTGCGGCTGGCTGTGGAAGACGGTGGGGCCGCAGTATGTCTTCGTTTTCGCCGCACTGCTCTCACTGGGCAATATGTTTGTTGCCCGACGGATTAAGGGCAAAGGCTGACACCGCGCAAAAATGAGAATATCAACTCATCGGCATCCGGCAGGTCCTCGTGGCCGTGGTTGGGGTAGATTTCGCAGGACTTTTTCGCCGTTATTTTGTTGTAGATGGCGAACTGGGTCGAGGGCGGGCAGATGGCGTCCTGCAAGGTGAGGAACATGTAGGTCTCGCCCCGGATACGGGGGGCGAGGTTTTTTATGTCGATGTAGGATAGCATTTCAAACATCCGCTCGATGTTTTGGTGGCGGGGATCCAAGAAACGGATGTAATAGTTTAGTTCATCGTAGGCATCCTTTAGTAAATCTATCTCCCATATCCGCCGGTAGTCGGACAAAAAGGGGTAGAGCGGCGCACAGGCCGCCACTTTTGGCTCCAGGGCCGCGCAGGTGACGCTCAGGGCTCCGCCCTGGGAGCCGCCGGTCGCGTAGACGTTCCCTTCATCGACAAAGTCCATCGCCATCAGGATGCGGGCGCATTGGGCGGTGTCAAGGAAGACGTTGCGGAAGAAGAGGCGGTCGGGGTCATCGGTGGAAAGGCCGCGGATGATGTGGCCGCGCAGGGTATTGCCGGGCACGGACAAGTTATCGTCCGAACGGCCCATTTGGCCGCGCACGTCCAGTGCCAGCACGGCAAAGCCGGCATAGGCCCAGGCGAGCTTGCCCATCCAGCCACCGGAATCGACGGAATAGCCGTGGAACATGGCGAGGCCGGGGATTTTTCCGTCTATTTTTTCCGGCCGCAGAAACTTGGCGCAGACCCTCGCGCCGCCGACGCCCGTGAAATACAGGTAGTCGCAGCGGACGCCGGGGGCGGAGAACTCGGCGCTCTCCAGTGTGTAGTCCAGGGATTGCGCATCCAGTTCGGCCAGGGCGCGGTCCCAGTAGGCATCGAAGTCCGCCGGGGCGGGGTCGGTGCCGGTGTAGGTCTTTAGTTCGGACAGGGGCATGTCTAATAGGGGCATGGGGGTCTCCTTTGCAGTGGGGTGGGGGCAGCAGTCTGCCGCCCCACTGTATTTTACTCCTTGTCGTGTATTTGTGTCAAATGACTCAAGAAAAAAATGGTATAAGATAAAATTGCGGATGACAAGCAATCATGGTATATTATAGGTGTGGTCACGGCTCAGTCTGTGTGCTGGAGGCGGAAATGAAGAAATTGAAAATTTATCTTGCACATGGCTCATTTATTGCTATAATGGGTATTACAAACAGTCAACACAGCGCCATGCGGATGAATCCGTGTGGATGTTTTACTTTTTCCGCCGAGGCGGACGGAGTGTTTTTACGGGAGATGGATACTATGGAAAGAATGCACAGTTGGGAATGGCATAAACGGATGGCCGTATTAGTGCTGGCGGCGGCTTTTCTGCTGTCCGCAATCACAACTACTCCCCCATGGGCGGTAAGGGGGGGGGGGTATCCCCACGGTTTTGGCCTCCAAGGAGGATGATTTTTGCCCCGGTTGTGATGAGTTAGTTGTAGATTGTGTCTGTGCGCCGTTCGGCGATGTTTGTTCCCTTTGTGATGAATTGGTAGAAGAATGTGTTTGCGTCAGTGTCATTGCGCCAGGTCCGCAAAGCGGACCGAGCGACCCGCAATCCCCTGACAGTAGTACTGCCTGTCTCGACTGTGAAAATTCGGCGGATGAATGTGTTTGTGTCATTGCGGACGATTGCTCCTGCCCCGACTGCGACGCCCCCTCCCATCTCGTCACCCCGCAAGGTCTTAATGCGGGGTCTCCTGAGAGTAACGACGACACGGAGGGGATTGCGCCCGCGCAAGGCGCGGGAAGTCAAGCCCGCAATGACGTAAATAATGTGTGTCCCGACTGTGATGAATCCACGGACGACTGTGCCTGTGCGCCATTCGGCGATGTTTGTTCCCTTTGTGATGAATTAGACAATGAATGTGTTTGTGTCATTGCGGGCGACTGCCCCTGCCCTGACTGCGGCGACCCCTCCCATCCCGTCACCCCGCAAGGTCTTAAAGCGGGGTCTCCTGAAAGTAACGACGACACGGAGGGGATTGCGGGTCGAGCCCGCAATGACGAAAGTAGTAACGACGACCCCGACCCCGAATCATCCATCACACTCGGCAGTGGCGAAGCAGAGGGGGGTTTCATGGCCCTGAGCGATCCCGTGACTGTGAACAACCAGGATCAACTGCGGGCGGCAATCGGCACCGCTCCTACCGCCGCGCCGGATAATGAAACCCCAACGGAAATTATCATCGACAGCAGTTTTTCTTTATCGTCCGCTGTCATCATCCCGGCCAATGCGAATATTGTCCTGACCTCGGTCAGCCCTGTTAATCTGACCCTCTCTGGTACAGTCAATAACCAGCATTTTTTCGTAAATGGTAGTGGTACCCTTACCCTGGCGGAGGACAACCAAATTACCATTCAAGGCAGGAATGACGGGAACCGAGGCGGCGGCGTGAATGTCCTTGGCACTTTCAATATGTACAATGGTGCGATTACCGGAAATAAAAGAGTAGATGGCGGTGGTGTGGTTGTAAATATCGGCGGCACATTCAATATGCACGGGGGCACAATCACCGACAACACAGCAGAAAGCGTCGGCGGTGGTGTGTATGTCTTTAATAGTAATAGCAGCACATTCAATATGCACGATGGCATAATCAGCGGCAACACAGCAGGGGGTTACGGCGGAGGTGTGCAGATGGGCTCAGGTGCCACATTTAACATGAGTGGCGGCACGATTAGCGGCAATGAAGCGCCCTACGGTGGCGGCATCCGCCAATGGGGTACCTTTACCATGACCGGCGGCGAGATTTCAAGCAACACCGCCCAGACCGGCGGCGGCATTAGTGTGCCGAACCCGAATGTCACCAACCTGGTCAACACGAAAATCCAACCTGCCACCCCCGGCTCCATCACCTTCCACAACAACAGGGCCACGGACGCGGCCACCGACGGCGTGTACAGGATAAGTTCCAGTTCCCCCCTCTGGCCCGTATATCAGGAAAATATCACACAACCAAACAGAAGCTGGAGTTATGGCCTCGAACACGGCTACAACAACCATGACATCGGCGCGACTGTGTTCGGCAACGACTTTGAGAGGGCAAACACCATAACCTTCCATCCCAACGGGGGCGAATTCAGCGGCACGGATGCCGATGAGGCAAACCCCGCCGACGGCACCCTGGCCCGTTATCTATGGATTCCGCAGGGTGGCAGCGGCACGATGGACGCAGACTCCATGCCCGACGAACCGATCCGCACGGACGGCTCTTTTGATTTCCTCGGCTGGTATCCGTTGCAATATGGCCCCCGGGGTGAGGCCCACGGAAACCCGGAGTTCACCGCCGGCCCCGGCGGTACCCATGTTGAGGGCGACATGACCCTCTACGCCCACTGGAGCTCGCCGGAGGTCATTTTCATGGTCGATGGCGAGGAGTATGCCAGGCGCACGGTCGAACACGGGTCAGGCTTTTCGCTGTCAGCCAACACGACCCTCCCCGGGATGCCAACCGCCCCGGCACGTGGGGGAACAGATGTCTTCGCGGGTTGGTATGAAGATCCCGATGCCGATCTGGATGACACGACCAACCCCCCTGCCCAGTTCATCGAGACCACGACTGTCGAGGATTCCCTCGTCGTCCATGCCCTGTGGACGGGCGACATAGGCACGGCTAAAATCGGGGTCGCCGATGTCTTGCACGGCAACTACGCCCTGACCCCGGCGGAGATTCTTGATACCTACCATAATTATGTTATCTCACCGCAAGTCAGCGTGGATTCATGGAGTCCCAAGCTCACGGACGACAACTACTTCTTCGCGGCCGGCACCACCTACACCATCGAGCTGACAATCCGCGCAAACCATGGGTTTGTGTTTGAGGAGGCTTTTACTGCGACCATCAACAATGTGGAAGCGACTGTTTCTTTCAATCCCGACGGCCTCCGTAAAATCGCCACCCTCATCTGCGTATTCCCCCTCATCGATGATCCCGCCACCACCACCGACGCCCCGCAGAACCTGACCGCCACCCCCGGCCATGACAGGGCCGTCCCGCTCAGATGGGAGCGTCCCCTGAACAACGGCGGCAGCGCGGTCACGGGCTACGAAGTCCGCCACAGGGTAACGGATGGCGGCACGTTTGGTGGCTGGGTCAGTGTCGGCATCCCCGGCGGCGATGTCACCGCCGAAAGCTACACCCATACCGTGGACGGCCTACGCAACGCCGTGGAATACACCTTCGAAGTCCGCGCCGTCAACATCGTGGGCGGCGGCACGCCGTCCCACCCCGCCACCGCCGCGCCCCAAGGCGAGTTGCGATTTAACTTTGAGCCGGTCGAGAATATCCCTGGCTCCATCATCGGCATCGCCATCACGCCCATAAGCGCCGCCCTTGGCGTGGACGGCGGCGACCCGCCCTATGGCTTCTCATCCACCACACTCCCCGCCGGAATCACGATAGACCCCGATACCGGCATCATCTCCGGCATCCCGACCATGCGTGGTGCGGGCGCCACCGCGACCCTGACCGTCACCGATGACGCGGGCGCATCCGAGAACACACCGATAGAATACGGCGACATCCACGAGCGCGTCATGTCCGCCGCATTGGAGATCACCGCCCCCGTGCCCAACGCCATGCCCACCACCACCGCGACCCGCACCGGGGATGGCGCGGATCACTACAGCGCCTCCACCATCACATGGAGCGGCATCCGCGACGGCGCACCCCAGGACTTAAACCCCGATGGCAGCTTCGCCGACGGCACGGTCTACACCGCCAGCGTGACGCTCACGGCGGACGCGGCCAACTTCTACACCTTTGCCGCGGGTGGCCTCACATCCGCCACCGTCAACGGGAGCGCCGCGAGCATCTCCGGCAAAACCGCCACCACCGCCACCGTCTCCTTCGCCTTCCACGTGACGGACCGGGTCCCGAACGCCCCGCGCAGCCTGGAGGCCGCGCCGGGGGATGGCCAGGTCTCGCTCTCGTGGGCCGCCCCCGCCAGCAACGGCGGCACGGATGTCAGCGGCTATGAGCTTTCATACGGCCTGACGGACGGATACACGCCGAACTGGCAGCCCATTCCGGACTCCGGCGTGGCCACGCTCAGCCACAGCGTCAGCGGCCTGACCAACGACCGGGACTATACTTTCCAAGTCCGGGCCGTCAATGCCGCCGGCTCCGGCCCGGGATCAGACGAAGCCTCCGCGACCCCGCGAAAGCTCCACGCCCTGACCATCATCGCCGGCACGGGTGGCCGGATCACGCAGGGAGCAAGTGACAATTATGTCATGGGCAGCATCATCAACATTGCCGCCAGCGCGAACAGCGGCTATCGCTTCAACGGCTGGATCAGTTCGGACGGCGGCACTTTCGCCAGCGCCGGCTCCGTCAACACCAGCTTCACCATGCCCAATAACCCGGTCACGGTCACCGCCCGTTTTGTCCGCGCGGGTAACAGCGGCGACCCGACGCCGACGCCCGCGCCGACGCCCAGCCCGGACCCCGCACCCAGCGTCACCCCGCAAGGTCCCCTCCCCGAAGGGGAGGAAAGTGCGGGGCCTCCTGAAAATAACGACTACAATGACGACGGCGCCCCCACCACTCCCGTCACCCCGCGAATCCGCCTCCCCGAAGGGGCGGAAATCGCGGGGCCTCCTGAAAATAACGACTACAATGACGACGGCGCCCCCACCACTCCCGTCACCCCGCGAATCCCTAACGCGGGGCCTCCTGAAAGTAGTAACGACGACACGGAGGGGATTGCGCCCCCCGCGGACGACGACCCCGCCCCGCGTGGTTTCTGGCACTCGTGGTGGTGGCTGATATTGCTGCTGATATTATTGACTTTATTCTTCATCTGGCTAATCCGGAAGCGGCGCAAGGATGAGGAAAAGGAAATAGAAGATAAAAACGGAAGATAAAAACGACAGTGGCAGCAGTGGGGTGATTGAAAATAATATTTGACACCCCGCACCGACATGGTATAATGGACTTAGCAAGACAGCCGAGAAGGTGGCAGACACCCACCTACCCCGGCGATGATGAGTAGCTAATAAGATAAGCCGCTAAACTTCGCGAGAGCCTGGGCGGCTTTTCTTATGCCTTGATTTAATCCATATATCCCAAATTGTGACGATGAGTATTGCAAGATTGATACAAAGTGAAATAATCTCATAAACAGTCATAAGCTGCACCTTCCTTCCTAAAGTGCCGGAAAGGTAGGCTGTGCCGCCTGTTTCGGCCGCCTTGCTAAGTCTATTATATTATCAAGGAACTGCTGCCGCTAGCTTATCTATTATCGTCCTTTTCCGCGTGTTCGTCAACTTGAAAAGCTATATTTTCTCTACTTGGCCCCCATACCTTCTATATGCTATAATGTCCCCATGGATCAAGATTTTTCAGTCATCGAATCGTTCTCTCATGCCACGGCTGTCGGGGCGGCAGTGCTGGATGGGACGGGTAAGCCGCTCTTTTTGTCCTCTGTATATAGGGATTTGGAAGCGCTGCTCGATGCCTTGTTGGCGCAGCTGGGCTGTGCGGACGCGGAGCGCCGAGCACTCGATTTTGGCCTGACGCAGTCGCGGCGCTTTGGCGGGCGCTATGTGTTCCTGGCTCCCTCGGGACTCACATACTGCGCTTCGCCGCTGACCGGTGAGTTGGGTGCTGTCGCGGGCCCCTTTTTGATGGTAGCGAGCGAGGAAGCGGACATCAAAGGCAGGGCGGCGGCCCTGGCGGCCCTGCCCTACAAATCCCCGGTTCAGGCGCGGGCGCTTTGCGAGATGCTGGCCCTGTGCGCCGAGCACGCTTCCGACACCTCCGGCCCCTTCGACATTCCATACAACGAAGCCCTGGCGGCCAGCGTGAAGCACATGGACGTGATCGCCAAGGCGATTGCTTATATCAAGCATAATTACCAGACCAAGATCAGCTTACAGGACATCGCCGAGCATGTCTTCTTAAGCCCCAGCTATTTTTCGCGGATTTTCCGCGAGGAGACGGGGCAGACGCCGGGCTCCTTCATCACCGCCGTCCGCATCGACGCCAGCAAACGGCTCTTGCGCGATGCCTCGGTCGCCATCATTGACATCCCCGGGATGGCGGGCTTCGAGGGCCAGAGCTACTTCACGCGGGTGTTTAAAAAAGCCGAGGGGCTCACGCCGGGGGAATACCGCCGCCTGGGACGGCGCGGTTGATGGCGGGTGAGGGTGGTTACAGCTGCTTATGGCCGGGGCGGTGGCCCCGGTTTTTTTTGTGTTAAAAAAGTAAAATAATGCAAGAGGAAAATCGGAT
>Ga0099364_10005571_pt1 | contig 18645 bp, 7 predicted proteins | sample TergutTh196P3_FD_73070 | JGI IMG/M metagenome (GOLD analysis project Ga0099364, IMG submission 73070) | Microcerotermes parvus P3 segment gut microbial communities from Pointe-Noire, Republic of the Congo - Th196 P3 | ecosystem: Host-associated > Arthropoda: Insects > Digestive system > Gut ...
GTGCAAGGCTTGAAAAAACGAAAGATAATCAATTTCAACATTGCCTCGTTGTTTGGGAAACAGGTGTTGTATCCGTTCGATGTGTTCTTGTGTCCATTCCATGATAGAAGCATACCAGAATGAAAATGCCTGTCAAGAATAGTGTCAACACGCCCTAGGATGATATCGTGCTTTGGCGAGATTGGCCGAATACAAACTCAAAGAATATGCGGTGAAAGAACGTCTGCAACAAAATTTATAGAAAAAAATAATTCCGTTAGATTAATCGAATGAACTTCCAAGTTCTCATCATCCTTGGGGGCTTATTATTGGCACCAATGCCGTCTTTATTACGACAATTCTTTAGTTGCTATGTCGTATTTGGTATCATGATAATATCCTACCCGTTGAACTCATCCTGCTTGGTATTTCCGACGACTTCATCAATGGAGGTTTCGCCGAGCAAGGCCTTACGCCAAGCATCCATGCGAAGCGTTGTCATGCCTTCGTTTAAGGCCAACTTCTTGATCTCCCACGCCGTTGCATTCTTGCCCGTAATCTCGCGAATCGGATTCGAGGTGACCAATAACTCATATATTCCACTCCGGCCGCGATAACCCACATGACGACACTCCCGACAGCCCACCGCCCGATAAAAATATCCCCCAGCCTCACTCTTCAATAAATCCCAAGGGCAATCCTGCGGCATGTCCGTACGCGTCGGAATATACTTCTCCTTGCAATGCGGACAAAGACGACGGATGAGCCGCTGCGCCATCACGGCCTCCACACAACTCGATACTAAAAACGGCTCCACTCCCATATCGATCAACCGAGTATACGCTCCCGCCGCGTCGTTCGTGTGCAATGTGCTAAAGACCAAATGTCCCGTCAATGCGGCCTGCACCGCATTTTCCGCCGTTTCCAAATCGCGAATCTCACCAACCAACACGATGTCAGGATCATGACGCAAAATGCTCCGCAACGAAGCCGCAAACGTCAAACCGACTTTCGTATGGACTTGAATCTGGCTGATGCCCTCCAATCGGTACTCAACAGGGTCTTCCGTCGTGATGATCTTCGTGGTCGAATCCTTGATTTCCGTAAGGGCACTGTACAGGGTCGTCGTTTTTCCGCTTCCAGTAGGGCCTGTTACCAAAATGATGCCGTGCGGCAGGCGAATCAAATCGGAAAATTGGCCATAAATTGCTGGATTCATCCCGAGTCCTTGGAGCGAAAACTCCATAGCTCCTTTGTCGAGCAGCCGCATAACGATACCTTCGCCGTGAATCATCGGAATGACGGAAACACGCACATCAATTTCCCGACCGGAGTATTTGAGTTGGATGCGTCCATCCTGGGGCAGTCGGCGTTCGGCAATGTTCAACTTCGACATAATTTTAAGCCGGCTGATGATTGCGGACTGGAAGCGGTGAATCTCTGACGGAAAATTTTGAACGTGCAGCACTCCGTCAATTCGGTATCGAATTGAAAGTCCATCGGCTTCGGTTTCGATATGAATATCGCTGGCTCGGGACTCGATTGCTTCGAGAAAGATTTCGTTGACAAGCCGAATCACAGAGGGTTCCTGGGCTTGTTCGGAGAGTTCGGAGCCGTCGAGTTCTAGGTCGCCGATGAGTTCAACGCCGCCGTCTTCGACGATGGTTTGAGCGATGAGACCGTCAATGGTTTCGCTTCCGACACCGAGGTTGGCTTTGATGAGTTTGTCGATTTCGCTTTCGAGTGCCAGTACGGGTTGGACTTGCTTTTCGGTAATCGAGGCAACTTCGTCGAGCGGATAAAGGTTGAGGGGATCGCTGGTTGCGATGATGAGGGTATCATCGTATTGCCCGACGGGGAAAATGCGTTCCCGGTGGATGAATCGTGTTGGAAAGGTTTTGAGCAGCGAGAGGTTGACGGGATAGTCGTGTAGATCAATGTAACCGAGTCCGAGTTCTTGTCCGAGTGCAGAGAGGACGGCTTCTTCGGAGATCATTCTTCGCTGGACGGCGAGTTGGTCAAGTCGGATATCATCCCGTTGTCCGCTTCGCATTTCACCGCGTTGGATGGTCCGCAGTTCGGTCAGCTGTTCTTGGGTTAAGAGGCCTTGGTGTAGGAGAATTTCGCCGGTTTCCATGGATTGCGTCGGGTTGGACAACGAACTGATTTTACCATAAACGAGGGCGTCCGTAATGTTTACAGAGCCCGTGTCGTAAGATAGGTGCGGCTCTCGCTACGGGTTCCGCATTATCCCCGATCCGCTTCGGGTACATAATCCTGCAACTTCTTTTCGGCATATATCGGCTCGAAACGCGTCAAACGCTGACGACCTGCAATCATCGGCAACGATAACATATCCTCGCCCACCAACGGCTTTGCATATCGAATAAAATCCGTCGATACATCGCAACCATTCGGCAATATCCAAAACGCAGGAAACGTCCGCTCGCTGTTCGCGACCAATTCCAACGGCACCTTGTCATACCGGACATTGTATATGAAGCCCGGCTCCCTCAATATCGTTGACATATATCCACCCTGGCCCGTCGCCGCCAATTCCATCGCCTTTTGCCCAAGCCGATAAGCCTCATCCAAATCGACCGCCGAAGCATATCCCATGGAATGACGCTGATCCGTGCCTGGAACATTGGCCCGAGCGGCCCCCTTGGCAGGCAATCCCTTCTGATTGAGGTGATTCACGACAATCTGTGCAACCGTCATCTGACTCGCACCAAAACTGGTATGTCCAAAAGCGTCTTTGACCGCTCCGACGTCGCCGACGTCAAAGCCTTCGCTAATCACGACGATACACCGGCCCGCTTCTTTGACCTTTTCGTGAACCTGTTCGGTCAATTCATCGAGCGAACGGGGACTTTCGGCAAGGTAAATGAGGAGCGGCATTTCCCGTTTCGGGTCGGCCAATCTCGCGGCAGCGGGAATGAAACCGATTTTGCGGCCCATCGCTTGCAATACCAACACCGGATCGGCGGGACAGGAACCCTTGTTTTCTTCGTTGGCGCATTGAACGGTATGCAGCCAATATCGGGCTGCGGAGCCGTAGCCGGGCGTGTGATCGACCAATTTGAATTCGCTGTCGCCGACGTCGTTGTCGATTGTTTTGGGAATCCCGACGGCGATGAGGTCGAGTTCGCGTTGTTTTGCGAGTTGGGCGATTTTATGGGCGGTGTCCATAGAATCATTTCCGCCGTTATAGAGAAAATATCCGACGTTATGGGCTTTGAACACGTCGATGACGCGGTCAAAATCTTCTTTTTGATGTTCTCGAAGTTTGTATCGGCATGTTCCGATGGAGCCTGCGACGGGGGAGTATCGGAGCAGGGCGATTTCATCATCGGGTTGTTCGGAGAGGTTTAGGAGTTCTTCTTTGAGAATGCCTTCGATACCGTGGCGGCCGCCGTAGACAGTTCCGACATTTTTATATTCTCGGGCGGCTTCGATGACACCGCGGAGTGAACTATTGATCACGCAGGTTGGGCCGCCGCTTTGGGCGACAACGACATTTCTTTTCATAGTATTGCCTTCGCAGAACGCGGAAAGTACGGTGTCATTGTACCGAACGTGGGAAACGCGTCAAGAAGCGAATTGACTGCAAACAACGTCTGATAATGTTTCTTATGTTCTGTTATCATAGCGGACAGAACGAACGACAAAAGGTTCATTGGGCCGCAACCTCACGATTGCGGCTCCGCGAGCGTTGCGGTATAATCTAACCTCTATGGATCAAGCACAGACTCGCAGTTATCTGATGAAAAAGTTCGAAGCGATGGGACTCCGCCCCCAATCGCGACTTGGACAAAACTTTTTAATCGACCTTAATCTGCTACGGCTTCTGCACGAATCCGCCGACATCACCAAAAACGACGTAATCCTCGAAGTCGGAACCGGCACTGGCTCGCTAACCGCTCCCATGGCCGATAAAGCCGCCGTCGTGATTACCGTCGAATTGGATCCCATTATGCAAGAACTTGCAAAACAAGAACTGTTCGGACGCAAAAACATTCGGTTCATCAAAATCGACATTCTGAAAAACAAAAACCGACTGCGAGATGAAGTCCTCGACGTCATTCGCGAAGAACTCGCCCTGACCGACCAAAACGGCGAAAAGCGTTCATTTAAATTAGTTGCTAACTTGCCCTACAATGTTGCCACACCGTTAATTTCCAATTTGCTGTTGACCGATGTGCCGCCGACGATGATGTGCGTAACGATCCAAAAGGAACTAGCCGACCGAATCGTTGCCAAGCCGCGAAGCAAGGATTGGGGCGCATTATCGCTTTGGATTCAATCGCAATGCAAAGCGGAAATCATTCGGATCATGCCGCCAACGGTATTTTGGCCTCGGCCTAAGGTTGAGTCGGCAATCATTCGTTTGACACTTGACGCAAAGCGGCGGAGTAAGATCACAGACTTGAAGTATTACAATGAATTTTTCCGTGCAATGTTTTTTCATCGTCGCAAGTTTCTTCGGGCGGAACTTTGCAGTGCATTCAAGTACACGATTACGAAAGAGCGCATTGATAAAATTATGAACGAGCTGCAATTTGATGCAACGACGCGTGCGGAGACGCTGCCGTTAAAAACGATGTTGCGTCTCGGCGAACTGTGCCGCCACGAATTGCTCAAGTTGCCGGAAAAAGAGCGGAAGATTTTATAGCCCCGCTCGTTCGCTATTACACTGTTGCACTACAATTTTCGTACATACAACCAATCATCTATGAGCGAATATTCAGTGATGCTCGCGCTGCCGCAGAATAGTTTTCCTGACCAGTATAGATATCAACCGTTACTGCATAGATCGCAACTGTATAGTGCTGCCCCAAGGTCAAACCTTCAACCCGAATACTCTTTGCACTACCCGATATTATATTACTAGTACCTCCACCAACCGTTATCGTATCCAATTCAATCGGGTCAGTTATCGCAATTCTATGTGCCACTACATAACCAGCATAAACTTCGACAACATAGTATGTCGCATATTGCTGCTGGCCACCAATCAAGTTGTTAGGATTATTAGCAACACCAGCAGACCATCTATTCGCAGCCGATAATCGCAAATTAATACTGGCATGGTTGTCCCCGCGAATATAATTTACCAATGTATTCACCGCAGCATATCGCAGTGTCGAAACACTCACTCGTGCAAACTGTTCACGACCATTTGCAAGTTTGAAGGTCTCTCCTCCATTCATTGCATAAATCTGTATTGAGTAACGTTCGGCAGCCTGCAAACCGTTGATATGGACTGTCATGCTAGGAACTGATAGTCCAGATGTAATGCCTTGAACAATAATTTTTGACTGCTCAAGTGCAGCCTTATCCAAGGGATTGATAGAACCAGCTCCCAATGAAACAGAAGTTGCCGCATGGAATGTCGACAATGTGTCCCCATCTGCGCCAGTTGGCATATCGACCTTAGTAATCACCGGATTATTGTGTGAATCAACACTGATGGTCATAGTAGCGAGAATCACATTGTTAACCATCCTGTTACTCGCCTCATTAAATGCTCTTCCAAGAATTTGTATTTGATAACCATCAATACCGGAAGCCGGAATCGCCCAACGAATCTGAACTGAATTGATTGTTGCCGAACCTTTGACTACTGCCGGACGCAAGGCATTCATCTGTTTCGCGGTTAACGTCTTCGCCGTAATATTTGCCGGTGCAGCTACTGTCGTGTTACTAGCAGCCCGTTGAGCAGGATTGCCATCCGCGTCGAACGCTTGGAGAGCAAAACGATATGACACTCCCACATTTAGACCGTGAATTGTTACTCCAACAGTATTATTAACCGAATCCGTGTGCCAAGTCAGATTTGCCGGATTGGCAAGGTAATCATTAAACTCATCAATGCTCGTTATGCCAACTGGATAAGCCTGTATTAGTTGAGTAGCATTAGTCCAATTCGCCTGTACAGTAATAGCATAAAACGCATTGTTGGTGTTACCCGCCCAGGTCAATGTAACACTGTTGCAGGTCGGTGCATTACCTAGGTTGGCTGGCATTGCGGTGGTATTTGCTTTGCCGTTTGCAACTCTTGGCTTCACTCCAACGGCCGCTGGTGCGGCAGTCGCTGTAGCAGAATCAGCAGTACGAATCGTGCTATTGACAATGCCGCTGTTTTCATCGCCAACAATCGGAGCTCCGGCTTCTGGAACGAAGGCAGATACCGAACCGGCCGCCCCGTGAGCAACCACCCGAATTTCATACAACGTGTTTTCTGCCAAACCGTGTGTACCTGTACCACCAAGTTCAAATTTGGCAACATGCATACCAACGCTCACTTCGGTCCAAGCACCCGGTGCTACGTAGCCCGCCTCGCCTTCGGTGCCGCCTCCTGACGTTCGATACCAGATGCTATATCCGATTACGGCGGCAGGTACGATAGAATCTGCGGCTCCATCTTGCCCCGTAATAGTAATGGTTGGCCGCGTCCATTCTACTGCGATTGTGCATGTACCTTTTACCGTTGCAGTGACATTGGTCGGTGCATTCATTGCCGCTGGTTGAGTTGTGCTGCCAAACTGATTAGTGTCGATATCAAGTCCATGTACCGCAGTGGATTGGTTAGAGCCCATCACCGTCGTTACGCGAACATAGTATTTCGTACCCGACTCCAAGCCTGTTACGCGGAATTGCTTCTCTGCACCATCATCTATTTGTTCAAATATCGTTTGTGCAGTATTTCCCATTCCACTCGTAAAAAGAGGACTTTGCGAAACCTCGACGATGTAGCCCGACGCACCAGATGTAGCACTCCAAATTATCAGCAACGATGAGTTTGTTGCTTCTGAAATTCTTACATCAGTAGGAGTCGCGACCGGCAGAGTCGTTGTGGCAATATATCTCACCGCACTCTCGGGCGTTTCGCGAACTCCTGATTCGGCCACGTCACCCGTCGCGAGCACACGAATTTGATATTCCATTGAAGAATTGAGCCCTGTTAGTGTTGTGGTAGTAGTTCCAGCAACATTAACTACGTTAGCCGTCCATTCCGTCCAACTTCCATTCAAGAATTGATAACGATATTGCACTGCATAGCCGGTTATACCTTCTGTATCTTCAGGTGCTTGCCAGTGAACATCAATAGTGCTTGTGGTAACTCCGCTCGTTGATATATTTATCGGAGCGGCAAGCGGCTCAACGACAAATGTACCTGCAATCGTACCCGCCGTAACACGATTAGCCGAAGTGCTGGAATAATAAGCCTCATCATCGCCTATTGCTGTGACTACGGTATAGTATGTACCCCGAAAAGTTAACGCGGTAAACTCTACGTTGTATTCATTTTCTCCATGGAGGCCGACGATTCGTGGCTCGCCAATTCGCGAATTTCCAAGAAACAACTCCACACGGTATCCGGTGATACCTGTACCATTTGCATTGTCCGTGATACCTCTCCAATTCACTTTGACAGTAGCATTGACGAGGATCGCTTGAACGTCGGTAGGACATGTAACAGCTCGCGTGACTATCAGAGAACATTCAATGGTTTCGGAAAGCGCATATGGCTGTTTGCCTTCTTCTATTTCTACAGGAATTGCCCAAAGCATAATGCTGTACTCGCCCGGAAGAAGTTTTTGGAAAACTACAGAAAACGTACTTGCATCAACTATTGCATAGTCTAAACGTTCATTTCCATGATGCAGTTCAACATGGTAGTAAGCAATCGCATTGACATATTCTCCATGTTTAACATGGATATCTGGTGCTGCCCAAGAAATAAAAATGTCATTGGCAATCTGCCGCACATCAACTTCTTGCGGCGCAGGAATCTCATTGACCAATATAGGCATCACTATTATTGCAATGTCAAATTCTACTGAACACCATTCACTGTTCAATACTTCTGTCATGACGGTGAAAATATATTCATCGTAGAAAATCAAACCGTCAACAGATGCCCACCATCCATTATCTGTGTTCAAAACTGCGACGTGGTCGCCGGAAGCGATTCTAATTTCAGTAATACCGTCCAGATGGACACCTGGATTAAGAAAAAATTCGACACTGGTGCTGTTATCATCTTCGACGCGTAAAGTAGCCACCTTGTACCCAATATCAGCCATAGAGAGATCAACGACCTGTTGTGACCGTGGCATTTCACTCATTGTGAACGAATCATTTTCTTTACCATTGACCAAGTATCGCTCGTTGGGAAACATATCAACGATGAGTGTATTTAGTTGATTTGCCGTTAGTCCGCCAAGGACTGCTGACCAACACCCGCCATCTTCACCACTCAATGCAATTTCTATCCGATTTTCAGCATCACTGTGCGCAATGACGACACGGTTGATTTCGCCACGTTTATCTTCGTTGACGGTAAATCTGAGTGATGTACCATCTACGCTCCATTCTTCGCTAACTGTGATATTGTCTTTACTGAATGCAATGTCTTCATATTCTTGAGGTTGTAGATTTTCGAGCACGATCGGATGTTCTGGTGCGTTAAAAATCATGTGAGCGACATCTATTCGCGGTGTAATAGTAACAACGAAGTTATACTCTTGTTGGCAATCGAGTCCAGAAATGGCACCTGTCCATTCGTTAGCGATTAGGACAACGAATTTGGCAGGCACATCTTCTACTTCAATTCTAATTTCAGCAATACCGTTCACGTGTTGTAAACCATAGGCTTGTGGATTAAATGTAAAGACAATTTGATCGGCATTCATAGAATACTCATTGACGTGGATAGCCTCTTGCAGCATGGAAATTGTTCGCTCTGCTACCGGGATCACAGGAATGCTAAAACCCTCAGTGCGGTATTCTACTTCATCTATCACTTCTATCGCCACGATGAAATCATACAACTCTCCATAAATCAAACCTTTTTCTTCTCCAGACCATTCATTGTCCACATTCAATATTATTTTGAAATTACCCGAAGTTAGAGTAATAGAATGTACACCGGTCAAATCAGCAGTATCGTGCAAACTGAAGATCACAACACCTCCCTCGCCACTTTTGGCTTCCACAGCAATATTTTCTGCGTTAATGGAAACTAATGACGTCGACCTTGGTATTTCAATAATAGTATCTGCTAAAATAATAAAATTAAGATGGCCGTTAATAGTAGCATGTTCACCGGCATAAACTGTTATAGTGAATTCATTTGCCACATCTGGGGGCAAGTCGTTCATGTCTCGAGACCAACCCTCATTTGCATTCAAGGTGAGAGATCGACTTCCACTCGTAATTACGACCGAGATGTTTTCATAGCGTTTTTCTTCGGCCACGGTGAACACCAGGGTATCTCCGTTTGAACTCCCCTGCCCTGCTACTATTATATCGGCAGAAGTAAATTCTATATTCCAATATGCTTGCGGCGTCACTGAAAATTGAAACATATTCGGCACAGTGTATGCAATACCATTTGCTACGGAAATTGCCTTAACCATCACTGTAAAGCTGTATTCTTCACCAGTAATTAGTCCATTAATTGTACCAGTCCAATTCGGTTCTGTCAGCAGTATGCCCTGCTTTGGCTCTGTTCCATAGGAAATGTCGATACTTTCAATGCCTTCTGCCCAATGAAGATCGTGATAAAAAGGATTGAAAGCAAAGGTTATGCTATCACCTGCAATGGAGATATTATGCGCAACGGTTAATGCTTCTTGCGGGATAGAAATTACGCGAACTTGCAGCGGCATTACAGAAATAGAGAAACCTTTATAAACATATTCTACTTCGTCTATCATCTCTATCGTTACTATGAAATCATACCAATCGCCATTATTCAAACCACTTTCTTCTCCCTGCCATTCATTATCTTCATTCAATATGACTTTGTAACTACCAGAAGTCAGGGTGATTGAGTGTACTCCTATCAAATCAGCAGTGTCGTGCAAACTGAACTTTACGAGACTGCCCTCAACACTTCTGGATTCCACAACAATAGTTTCGGCATCAATGGACACCAATGATGCCGATATTGGAGTTTCAATTATCGTATCTGCTAATATAGCAAAATTGAGATATCCATTGATAGTCCTATACTCACCGGTATAAACTGTTACTGTGAATTCATTTGCAAGATTAGGAATAAGACTGTTCATGTCACGGGACCAACCCTCATCTGCGTTCAAAGTGAGAGATAGACTCCCGCTCACGCTTGTAATTACAACCGAGATGTCCGCATCACGCTTCCCTACAGCCACTGTAAACGTCAATATATCTCCGTTTACACTCCTCTGCCCTGTTACTATTATATCAGTAGAAGCAAATTCCATATTTCTATATGCCTGTGGCGTTGCTATTATTTCAAAAGGCTTCGGCGATATGTAGCGAACGTCTTCTAGCTCTGCTACTGCTGTAACAGTCACAGTAAAAAACATTTCTTCTCCAGGCAGACCGATTATAGTATCAGTCCAGTTATTCTCACTAGTAAGCAAGATATGTTGCCCTGCCATACCTATGACAATGCCCAAAATGCCTTCAAAATTTTCGACACCTGTCGCATCGGGAGCAAAACTAAATGTAATTTGATTGCCATCAAAACTATAAACGTCAAGTGCAATAGATTCTTTCGGCACACTAATCGTTCGGTTTTCTTGTAAATTTTCAGATGGCAGTTGCACAGGAATTTCACGTATATTCTTTTCTAATATAGTGAAATTGAGATATCCATTGATAGTAGTAGTATTTGTGCCTACATAAATTGTTACTGTGAATTCATTTATTTCATTAGCAATCAAGCCCTTCATCTCACGAGACCAACCATCATCTGCATTTAATGAGAGAAATAAAGTGCCACATGCAATAACGACCGATATGTTTTCATAACGTTTTTCTTCTAGTACGCTAAATGTTAGCGTATCACCAGCTGCACTCACCTGCCCTGTTACTAAAATATTATCAATAGAAAATTCCACATTGGTATATGATTCCGGAGTGGCTTGTATTTCGAAAGTCGATGTTTCTACTCTATATACAACACCAAGCACATCAGCTTTTGCGGTAATAGTAATAACAAAATCGTAACTATCACCTGGCACCAAGCCACTAATGACAGCTATCCCCTCTGCATTGAAGGTTACACTATTTGTTGGATCATTTTTATCATGAATCATAATCAAGTCAATTCCATCTGCATGTCCGGCACGCTCATTGTCAAAGGTAAAGATTATGCTCTGTCCATGTTGTGTGATGGTAGCAGTAGGAACAACAGCTTCATGAGAAACGACAATGGTACGTATTTGTACCGGCATAAATGCAGGCATATTGAAGTTCGTAGGGAGATATTGAGTTTCGTCCGTTACCACTATCGTTACTGCAAAGATATAGCAATCGCCATAAGTCAAACCGATTGCTTCTCCCTGCCATTCGTTATCTTCACTCAAGGTTATCTGATAATCGCCTGAAATGAGTGTAATGGATTTAACTCCTGTAGTATCTATGGCATTGTGCAAGCTGAAATTCACAATTCCATCTTTATTACTTTCGTATTCTACAATAATACTTTCTGAGTTGATTGCAATTAACGCCATATCTTCCATTCTTTCCGTTAGTATGCTCATGGGTTCCGATTCGCCAGAATTGGCATACTTGAATCCATCTCCGATTGCTGTAATTGTAATATTGTAGGCAGTATATGACTGCAGATTTGGAATTTCATCGATAAAAATACTGTGTCTGCTTGCAGGCACGTCATGACTACCAACAACTTCACTCTTGTCTTCATTGTAAATTTGGATTTTATATCCACTGGCATTAGATATCATATTCCATGATATGCCAGTTATATTACCACCACTGTCCTCTGGTGTTAAAAACGGTTGATCAAGTATTCCTGGAACATATATTATTGACGAATAATATCTATCAGCACCAAGCAACTCTATCCGAACAAAGAATGGACCGGTCGGTAATATGGTTGAATCGCTATGAAAATAAGTAGGCGGAATAGGATTCTGGATATAATACTTGTAGTTATCTGGATCTGTAGTATCGGGCAAATAAGAAGCAGGCTGGTAATTTTGGTTGTTGATATACCGCCAATACTCCCATTTTTTTGCAACTACATCGTAGTATTGAAGACAATAGTCTACCGAAGAAATCCTGTTTTCATTCCCCGTATGCACCAATGCTTCGTCATGATTCCAGATTATCGCCATCGTTTCAAAATCAAAATCAACTTCAAAGCTTGGTTTTTGGACTTTACTACTGCTATCGTTATTCCCAACAGCAACCACTACTTCGCTATTGCACACTTCAATTTTCCAGAAAAACTCTATCCAGTTGTACTGAGTCTTCATTCCATTCTGATTGTAATCAATGCTGAACATATAATATGCAACTTCGCCGTTTGAATGTACTATTACTTCACATTCATCTAGATACAACTCTTTTATGAGCGTGTTTGCATTCAACGTTGCATTCTGCCCAACATAGAGTTTGAAGAGTTCAACCTCTCCCACTTTCGAAGCATCTACCCGAAATGTTACAGCATCCATGGTCGTTGTGACAATAATATCCTCATGGAGAATGAGACTCACAGGAGAATTTGCCGCCGGCATTGGTCCAGATGTGGCAGAGAATAAGCCTGCTGTCGCAAAGTCTGATGCCACAATGACATCTTGCCCATGATTGTTATCGTTGGGCTCCTCTATCGCACTGACAAGCAAACTGCCAAGTGCAGCATCAAGCATTTCTCTGCTTTCGAGTTCCTCTACTCTGCCCTGCCTGCTACCCTGCCGTTTGCGTTTGGCATTGGAGGCTGTGTTGTTGAAAATGCGGCCGAAGTTGAATTGTTTTGCCATTGAGGTATTCTGTCACCGAGGATAGAATCTATATCTATTAACGAAACTGTAATGATTTTTTGAAACTCGGTCAACAGCAATTAAAAAACTTCTCTACGGATACCTTGGTGCGGTAGTGATATTCCATCGAAATTTGCCGCTTTGATCTTCGATTCAGCCCCAAAATTTTGCTACGGCATTATAATTTTTTGGAATGATGCTAAAATCCCCTTGACATTCCACTCCGACACCGCTATAATCCGTTCGTCCGTCCCGTCAACCTGTCGATTTTTCTCATGAACAATGCCACTCTGAAAAAATCGTTTTGGAAGTCCTGTACGTTTGTCGCTTTAGTAGTCTGCGCTGTGACTCTCCTACTTTTAATCGGTGCGTTCACTTTTCCCACACCGCCACTGATCATTTCCGAAGACACAACACGCATTACTGGCCCGCTCACCGCCAAGGGACGAATCGACTTCCTCAAAGCACTTGAACAACACATCACTCCGCCGGAACTTGCCACCGACGAAAATGGATACCGATTGTTCGTTCGGCAATTCGGAGATCTAGCCGAATACTATACCGGTATAGGAGTGGAAAACCGCGAGTTCTATCGCCTCCAAATATACGAAAAACTCGGCCTTGACCCCGACATTCCGCCCACACTGACATTGCCTGAACATCCCTTTGCGGTACTTAAAACTTACTACGAAACAACCGAGAACGCCATACCAGAGCACTATCTGGACTCGCGTGCTGAATTGTCGGCAGAGATATTGGAAGAACTGTGGAATAGCCCTTGGACACTCGACGATTTTCCGATGCTTGCCGATTGGACCGCGGAAATTGATGAACCGTTGGATGCGATTGCGGCAGCCATCGCGAAGCCGGTTTTTTTCGTTCCGCTAGTACAATATCAAGTGTCAAGACAAACAGACACCACGCCAATCGCATATCCCTCTATAGGAAACAGTTTGTTATTTCGGAGGATTATGAGAATGTTTTCGATAAGAGCCACATACCGAATCGGACAAGGGAACATTGATGGCTTCATCAACGACCGTCTGACTCTTTATCGGCTCGGACGGTTGACGGAGCAAACAGGCCTGACCTGTTATTTGGCAGCCGCTGGCATACAAATGACCGCATTGGCTCTGCCAATCGAGGAGAATCCAGCCCATCCACTCACGAAAGAACAAATCTGCCGTTTGCTCGAAGAACTGGACGCGTTGCCGCCGCAAACAACGCTCCAGAAATTGTATGAAGTGGATCGTTTTTGGGTATTGAGCCTTGTACAAGACCTACAGTACTCCACACCGAGCAACCTAACCGATTGGGTTTGCCTGGGAGGGTCAGAACTACTTTTTGAGATTACGCGATATTCATGTGATTGGAACATTGTGTACCGGCAAATAAACGAAGTGTATGACATTTTGAAGGAACCGCACACTGGTGAAAAATTGCGTGCGAGGCTGGAAAAAGCTGAACGGCCATGGCGTTTGAATCGATTGCTCCCCATGCTTACTTCTGGTGGCCGGGGAGAAATTGCCGCAGATTACCTCATTTCTCTTATAGTTTCGGATATTACTCCTGAAAACTCAATTTGTCGTGCTCAATGTTCGGAAAACTTGCAGCGATTGGTGTTGGCAATGATGTTGTATCAACTTGAGAATGGCACCTTGCCGGATGAAAATTGGCCGTCGCAAATTACACCGTACCTCGGAGCAGAGCCGGAACAGTATTTTTCTTGTTCGATACATCCATCGCCCGCGGGCGAAACGCGGTACGCTTTGGTGCAATATGGAGAGACAATACAGGCAGATTCCGATGCGTTTTGGTTGGTCGCAACTACAACTTCGGTTCCGTTCGACAAGGCGGTAATTTCTGCGGATGAGCTTATGGTTATGGATCGTACCCGTATCGACAGAAAAAATTATTTTCACACGGCTGGAAGGATCATGGATTTGAGCGGAATGCTCGCCGCTCACCGAAATGGTGCCGTCCGCTGGCATCCTTGGCAACATATCACTGGTACTGGTTCAAATGGCGATCCAGAGAGTTCGGAGCAATCTGAGCAATGAGTGGCAGGAGCGTTTCGGGACGGTGCTTGCGCCGGATAAGCGTCGCGGTTTGAATATGTTGGCATTTTTATGAAAATCGATATTTAGTCTTCCTCATACTTAGCACCATGCAACGCATACCCATCTTCCTTTTGACGTTCCTCGCCGGCACGCTCCTCGCCAGCGAAGCCGATATTCGGCAAGTCCGATCGTTGGCTGACCAAGGTCTCTTCGAAACCGCCGAAATCCTCTGCTACGAAAAATTCGATGATCCCAATCTTGCCGATTCCGATAAAATCCTCATCGCCGCCGAACTCGCACGCTCCTACTACCTACATATCCTACTACTCGAACCCGCTCAGCGCACTCGCATCCTCCGTAGCCTCGAAACGCTTGAAAATAATTGGCTCACGCCGCCGTCCGCAAACGCCCTACCCCACCTCGTACTCGCCAAAATCATCCTGCGATTGCAAATCGCCCTGGCCTATTTTTCCCTCGGCGATCATCTGCGGCTCGAAGCCGATACCGTTTCCTTGACCAATCGCCCCGGCGCCCTGCAACACGCACGCACCGTCCTGCACAATACCCTCGAACGGCTCAAAATATGCCAGCAAGAACTCCAATCCCTTCGCCAACGCCTAGGCAATAATCACGGAAGCAATGCGGATTTATCGCTCTCCCAACGCATCCTGGCCTTGGAATACACTATCACGATGCAGCAGGCCATCACCCGAAAGTCCCTGGCATTGACCTTTCAAGCGGAAGATGACCGCAACTTTGAACTTCGCCAAGCCATCGGGCTTTTGAGCCCATTGGCCGCAATCAACTCGGCGGAGCCGATTATCATCCAGTGCAAAATCGAAAAGGCAGCGTCTCATCGGCTTGCAAGCGAACTCGAACAATGCAGAGAAATACTCGCTCCGCTATTCGGCATCGCGATTTCGCTGGCCTGCCAACTGCGGCTCGAAGCGGAATGGCTCCGTTATCAAATCGCGTCGGGCAACATCGCGGAAACGCGTCGGCAATATGCGGCGGACCGCGAGAATTCGAATTTGCATCCTGACTTTGATATTGCCCGGCTGGAACTTTTCCTGGCGAGCGATCCGGCGCGGGGTATCCGAGCGGACTCGCCAGCGGCAATGCGGCTAGAGCAAGCGATTGATAGGCAACTTGGTTCGCACTGGGCAAGACGGGCGAGATTGCTCGTGGCGGCGTCCGGCAACACGGAATTGAACTCTGCCGAGATGTTGGCAATGCGAGGCGACAATCATTATCGGGAAGAACAATTCGCCGAGGCGGCCCGGCTTTACGAACAGGCCGCAGCCCAGGCCGATGCGAGCCGACAGGTGGAAAATATGTTCCGATACAATCGCCTGGCCGCACATTCTTGGGTGAAAGCATTGGAGCAGTTACCGTCGGACGAACCAGCGATTGTCTATCAACAGAGAATCGTTGCATTGTTGCGGAAGTTGGTGGAGCAAGCCCCAGCGCATCACGAAGCGTTGGAGTTTCATGCGTTGGCATTGACTATGCAGGGCCAAGTGGCCTTATCGCAGCCGGAGGTATTGGATGACTACTTAACACTGCTTGCGGAACATTCGGAGCGTTGGCGAGATTCTCCTCATTTACCGACGGCTCGGCGGCTGGCGGTCGTCGTCTTGGAACGGCAGGGTCGGCTTGATGAGGCATCGGCAATGTTGCCCTTGTTGGATTTGGAAGAGTTGGCGGCGTTGCCTTCGGAGATTCAGCGGTTGCGGGTTCGGCAACTTGACGCAGAAGGCAAAACGCAGGATGCGGTTGATATTTTGATTATATTATTAAATCAACGTCGGGATTCAGCAACGTTGCAACTGTTTGCGAACATATTGACTCGGCAGGTAGATGTTCCGGCATTGCATCATGCGTTGAATTTTTGGCGGGAGTTGGAATCGACTACAGAGCGAAACAGCGAAATTTGGTGGTCGGCCAGGGAGGGTATTATTGTGGTGCTCATCAAGTTGGATCGTCGAGAGGATGCGGTTCAATCGTTTGCGATGCTTCGCGTGTTGTATCCTGACTTGGGTGGGCCGCAGCGCAAAGCCCGGCTTGTGGAATTGCTGGAAGATGGCTAACAGAGACGCAATCGTCGAACAAAACCCATATTGTCCCCCACCGATGAGTTGACGAGGATTCTCTAGAAGGCTGCCCCCTACTCTTGCGTCTCCCAGTTTGACGCATCGAATTTCTCACCGCCTATACTTTTAGGGCGAGCGTCGTTGCAAATTAAAAAGTGCTTTTTACTCACGGAAGAGCCAAACCAGGCCAAAAACACGATATTTTCCCGGCTTGGAGTAGAGAACCAAGATAGATGATGGCTTATCCGACTCTTACTATTGTGTCCAGTCAAGAGTCCGAGAGACAAAATGCCGTCTCATGTTCGTTACGAGACCAATTAGTAAACGAGGTTTAAGGGAACAGCAGACCGCTGCTGGGTACAAAAGTCAGGTGGAGTCTAAGTGAAAATGTTTGAGTATTATCAAGGAAACCAGGGAAACCGGATCGAGTAGAAATGCCGAAAGGCAAAACGGTATAGGCACGGATAACGAACGATTGAATGAGATTGAGCAACAAATTTTTACGAGAGTGAAAACGAATTGCGTATTTTGGCGTTACAGTTGACGAACTTCGATTGGCCTGGAAACCGTGTGATGTGCGATGGTATGGACTGATATTTTAACGAGAACCCTACTTGACGGAGGGCTACTTTCAGAGAATATGCCGAAAGCGACTCCAAGAAGTAGAATTAATCCTTAATGGATATTACAACGACTAAATCGCCGATATACTCGACGTTACTCCTACAAGTGTATGAAACTGGAATAAAAAAATTATAAGAACATAACAACGATATTACTTCTCTCCGAAGAAAACATGGTTCGGGGCAATGTCCCCTACCTGTTCATATTTTTACTCAAAGGCATTTTGATCGGAAGCGTCCTCATTGGTTTTCTTCAGAGTATTTGCCTACTTATTTTCCCGAGTTGAGTCTGGTGGTGCAGTGTTGTAATGTTATTAAGAATGTGTATATGACTAATGAAGTGCCGATGTGTATAGATGATTTACTGGCGAAGTGGAATGTGCCGACGGAGTTCACGAATGGAGATACGAAGCGATTGGCTTTGTTCTTTCATCTCGCAATGTTACGCCTGTGAGAATGTTTTTTCCGCCAAGCCGGTGGGGCCAAACCAATTTTGAATACGCTCTCTGTGAAAAATCTTGAAATAATTTTTGCAATACTAAAAGGTCTAATCCCCGTTTGGATAACTCGACCATCAGTTCGTCAAGCGACTTGTCCTTCCACGAGATGAGACGCTAAATTACAGGCATTGTTAAACCGGTGTAGCCGTGTTATACTGTTTGCATTGCAAGGGATTACGTTTTTTTATAAGGGAGTGAAACATGGATTGTCCTCGTTGTGGTAGCGGCGAATACAAAAAAAATGGCATCGTTAAAGAACGACAACGGTACGAATGTAAACAGTGTGGGCGCAACTACACCGTTCAGAAGCGGTCAGGCGAAATACCCGAAGAAATACGGCAACAAGCCCAAGATATGTATCTCGAAGGTTTGGGTTTTCGAGCCATCGGACGAATCTTGAAAGTCAGTCATACTGCCGTTTACTATTGGATTAAACAGGCAGGAAAGGCTCTCGAATTGCCCGTCGACGAAGAGAAGGTAGATGTCGTAGAAGTCGACGAACTCCACACTTACGTCAATAAAAAAAAGTTGCCGATGGATTTGGATAGCCGTTAACCGATTAGGCAAGCGTTTTATATCGTTTGTTTGCGGCGACCGTTCAA
>Ga0099364_10005572_pt1 | contig 18644 bp, 14 predicted proteins | sample TergutTh196P3_FD_73070 | JGI IMG/M metagenome (GOLD analysis project Ga0099364, IMG submission 73070) | Microcerotermes parvus P3 segment gut microbial communities from Pointe-Noire, Republic of the Congo - Th196 P3 | ecosystem: Host-associated > Arthropoda: Insects > Digestive system > Gut ...
GTTTACCGCTGTTGCCGGGACAACATACCGCATCTGGTGGAATGATTATGGTCAAGGCAATGGTACCAAAACAGCGGAGGTAGCAGTAAGCGCCTATGATAGTAACGGTGTTGCGTTTTTTACTAATATTTATAGAGGTTGGACAAATCCAGGCGGTACTATTACTCCAAGTGTGAACACTACAATCTATCTTAGGGTTCGTCCTTCCGGGGGTACCGGCGGCTTTGCCATTGCATACAGCACCGGAACTGCGAGGCCGTAAGAGGAATGTGATGGAGTCACTTGAATCATCTGGTGGCTCCATACGGCACTGTTTTTGTTGCCTTGTTACGTTTGTTATGTTAAACCGCCGGACAGTTTCGCATGAAGCTAACCGGCGGTTTATTCGCAAGTGGGTTTAATACCCAAAAAAGAAATGAAGAAAAAGATGGCATAACATTCATTTATAATGCAATTACCATGCATTTTTGCTCATCTTTTGTATAGCTCCAACAAATTGCATATAGTTATCTGTATGAGACGGCACACTCGTAGACTTGCTTTTTTGGCAGGAAGATGATAAATTAAAAACATGAAAGAGCTTAAAAAGTTAAGCAATTTTGAAGAATATAAAAAACTTGGCGAGCCAGACAAAGCTGAAAAAGCATCCATCTGGGAAACTGCAATCGGACTACAGCAAGTGGATGGCCTTACCCCCTCATCATATTTAATTGAAACCGCAAAAAAACATATAGACGGCGATATAACAATAGCCGAAGTAAAAGAACGATTAGAAAACTACTATAAAATACATGATAAACGGACTAACACAGAAGAAGCCGATAAGGTTTCCGCCCGAATCACCGAAATTTTATCAGAAAAAACTTTTATTTTTTCTCCTGTAGAATTTATAACAATTCACAAACGGCTTTTTGACGGTATTTATAAATTCGCAGGTAAAATAAGAGACTACAATATTTCTAAAGACGAATGGGTGTTAAATGGCGACACAGTTTTTTATGCAAGCGCTGACAGTATCAAAGCTGCGCTTGATTATGATTTTGCAACTGAAAAATCTTTTGATTATTCAAAATTGTCAAAAGAGGCAACAATTAAACATATAGCAAAGTTCATTTCTGATATTTGGCAAATACACCCTTTTGGCGAGGGAAACACAAGGGCAGCCGCAGTTTTTGCTATTAAGTATTTACGCAGATTCGGTTTCAGTGTAAACAATGATTTATTCGCAAACAATTCGTGGTATTTCCGTAATGCTCTTGTTCGTGCAAATTATACTTTGGTGGACAGCGGTATCCACGCAACAATGGAATACCTTAACCGTTTCTTTGGCAACTTGGTACTAAATGAAAATAATACCTTAAAAAACAGAGAAATGCAATTCAAAAAAATGATACCTGTCACCGGTCAGTTTGTCTAATTATGCCTATTTCATCCACAAAGCCGCAATTGGCACAGCAAGTAAATTGTCACTGTAAGTTATGACTCTGTCACCGGAATAAAGAACAATCGCGGTATATGGATTTTTATTTTTAATTATATTATCCCTAAACCATACCTGCGGGACAAAATCTTCGCGTGATACATTGTGTCCAGCTTTTACTTCTATTCCCAATAACGCGCCATCGTCACGTTCAATAATAAAATCTATCTCGCGTTTTTCTCTGTCCCTGTACTGACAAAGCGAATATTTGCTTTCCAAATCAACTTGCGCAGCCAGTTCCTGAAATACGAAAGTTTCCATAAGTTTGCCGGAACGGTCAAGATCCAACATAACTTTGTCCATTTGCCAGCCCAGAATAGATGTCATAAGCCCGGTATCTGCCGCATATAATTTGCTTCTTTTACCAACCCGTTCATAATCGGTTTTCAGCCACGGTTTTACTTTATCAAAAATATACAGAGATAAAAGCCACTTTACATAACTGTCCAGTGTCGTTTTGGCCAATGACAATGATGCGCCGATAGAATTCATATCAATAAACTTGGCAGACCAAGCCGCCAAAACCGGAAGCAATTCTTCCAACGCATCTTTGCGTTTAATATTGGCAATGTCCACTAAATCATATTCTATAAGCGTTTTGATATAATCTATGTACCATTCACTACGTTCATTAGAATTATTGATACGAACCGCTTCGGGATAGCCTCCGCGGAATGCCAAATCAAAAATAGAGCGCTTGTCATATCCCTGGATAAGTGTCGGGAAATCAGCGTTAAACGCCTTCTCCAAAAAGCAGGGTTTTATTTTTAGAATCTCCCCCACAGTCAGAGGCCGCAATCGTATGTTTTTAACACGGCCGGCCAGACTTTCCCTTGTAGTTGGCAATGTTTGCAGATTTACAGAGCCGGTCAGCAAAAACTGTCCGTTGCGGTTGTCTTTATCCACGAGCATTTTAATTTCGGGGATAAGTTTAGGGGCTTTTTGAATTTCATCTATTACAAGTGTTTTGGCGGTTGATTTTACGAAACCTTTTGGGTCGGCAAGGGCTAAATCCAGTAAATCCGTGTCATCAAGAGTGCGAAATTCAATTCCCGGCGCCTTAATCTGCTCCGTTAGCGTTGTTTTTCCCGTTTGTCGCGCTCCGGATACTATAACAACCCTTCGGTTGTCCAGAGCCTTTTTCAAGGTATTTATCAGCCAGCGTGTATAACTTCTACTCATTCCGCATTAATTATATCACAATCCCCGCGAAAAGTACAGTAAGAAGTCCGCGAAAAGTACAGTAGAAACCCCGCGAAAAGTACAGTAGGAAGTCCGCGAAAAGTACAGTAGAAAACCCGCGAAAATCATGGTGAAAAAGGTGACTGACACCAGTTATCAGCTATTTGCAACGCTACTTCCTTATTCCTTATCTATCCGTTATACTTACCCCATGTTTGACAAACTTATCAAGGCGTTGTTCGGCTCACAGCATGAGCGGGACCTTAAAGCCTTGCTTCCTATTTTACATAAAGTAAACGAAAAAGAAGCCTGGGCAGCGGCTCTCCCCGCAGAAGAATATCCGCAGATGACAATACAGTTTCGTGAGCGTCATAAAAACGGCGAGAGCTTGGACAGCCTTCTGCCGGAGGCCTTCGCTCTGGCGCGTGAGGCCGCCCGGCGTAATCTTGGCGAGCGGCCCTACGATGTACAGGTGCTTGGATCCATTGTTCTGCATCAGGGCAAAATAGTAGAGATGAAAACAGGCGAAGGCAAAACCCTTATGTCCGTTGCCGCCGCCTATCTTAACGCCATTCCCGGCGAAGGTATCCATGTTGTTACAGTAAACGATTATCTCGCAAGCCGCGATGCCGAATGGATGAGACCCATTTTCAGCTATCTTGGACTGACTGTCGGAACAATACTGTCTAATATGGATAACGCGCAACGCAAGGAAAATTACGCTTGCGATATCACCTACGGCACCAATAATGAATTTGGCTTTGACTATCTTCGTGACAATATGCACCGTGATCTGGAAAGCCGTGTTCAAAGAACGCATAACTTTTGTATCGTAGACGAAATTGATTCAATTTTAATTGACGAGGCTCGAACTCCCCTAATCATCTCAGGCGCGGCGGAAGACGATACTTTTAAATATGCCGAGGTTGACAAACTGATTGGCGGTTTGCGGGAAGTGCAAAAAAAGGAAAACGGCGAATACCCCGATGAAATTCAGGGCGAAGCAATAATTGGCGATTATAAAATCAACGAAAAAAACAAAAATATTTCATTTTCCAATCAGGGACTTGCCACTATTGAAGAGATTCTTAAAAAACGGAATCTTATTCAGGGAGCGATAGTAGACGAAGAAAATTTTGAGTACATCCATTATTTTACTCAGGCATTGAAAGCCCATAAACTTTTTCATATTGATGTTGACTATGTTGTAGAAGACGGGCAGGTTCAGATTGTCGATGAGTTTACCGGGCGTATTCTTCACGGCAGACGTTATTCTGACGGGCTTCATCAGGCAATCGAAGCCAAAGAGCGAATCAAAATCGCGCAGCGCAACCGGACACTCGCGACTATTACTTTTCAGAATTATTTCAGACTGTACAAAAAAATATCCGGCATGACAGGTACCGCAGACACCGAGGCTGTTGAGTTCAGCAAGATTTACAAACTTGATGTTGTCGTTATCCCAACAAACCTGCCGGTCGCGCGTCAGGACGAAGATGATGTAGTTTACCTGAACGAATCTGACAAATACAAGGCGTTATGTGATGAAATCGCCGAAGCCAACAAGAAAGGCCAGCCAATGCTGGTAGGAACAGTCTCTATCGAAAAGTCCGAGTATATTTCCGGCCTCCTTTCGCGAAGAGGTGTCCGCCATGAAGTGCTGAACGCTAAAAACCACGCGCGGGAAGCGTTGATCATTGCCGAGGCAGGCGCGAAAGGTTCTGTTACCATAGCGACTAACATGGCGGGACGCGGCACGGATATCAAGTTGGGCGGGAATCCTGAGTTTCGCGCCCGCAGACGAGCCGGTACTGACGCGCCACCGGAACAGTATGAGGTAGTTTACCGTGATGAGTTTGATAAATGGCGAAAAGATTATGAAGAAGTCAAGACTCTCGGCGGTTTGTATGTAATCGGTACAGAACGCCATGAAAGCCGGCGTATAGATAACCAGCTTAGAGGGCGATCCGGACGACAGGGCGATCCGGGAAAAAGTAAATTTTTCATTTCCATGGACGATGAACTTATGCGGCTTTTCGGCGGCGAGAAAATGAAAAATATTATGTCCAGGATAGGCATGGAAGGCGGGGAGCCGATTTTTCACCCTATGCTTAACCGGAGTATCGAAAGCGCCCAGAAAAAGGTCGAAGAACGCAACTTTGAAATCCGCAAACATCTTTTGGAATATGACGATGTACTGAATCAGCAGCGGAAATATATTTATGAACAGCGTGACGCTATACTTTTGGATCAGGATTTAAAAAAACGGGTAAACGATTCCACTGCCGCCATGACAGGTGATATGATCGATGAGTTCAGCGGCGGTCAAAGAAACGATGTAAACGCCGCGATTAAGACGCTTACAGAGCAGCTTCGTACAAAGTTCGGCTATCTTTTAACAATAGAAAGCAACAGTGACGAACTAAAGAACATTGAGCTTTTGGAAAAACGTATTGTCGAAGATCTTGAAAAAGACATCAGTGACAAGGAAGCGCTTATCGGATATGAATACCTTAATGTGATTATCCGGGAAAATTATCTTCATGCCGTAGATCGCAAATGGCTGGATCATCTTGAGAACATGGAAGCTCTGCGCGAAGCTGTATATCTGCGCCATTACGCGCAAAAAAATCCGCTTACCGAATACAAAGTAGAAGGTTACAGGATTTTCGAGAATATGATCGAGGACATCAGGCAGGAAATAGCGTCCCGTCTGCATCTTATCCGCATTCAGGTTGCGGAAGGCGGGCCTCGCAGGTCGGCAAGCCGTTCAATTGGAGCGAATCAATCGGCAAGCCACAGTTCAATGGGTTCTTTCGCGGGCGCTTCATCTTTCGGGACACCTTCTGCTGGCGCTTCACCAATGGCAAGAGCCAGCCGCCCCGAAGGTGCGACAGTGGTACGTACTCAGCCAAAAGTTGGCCGTAACGATCCCTGTCCTTGCGGCTCCGGCAGGAAATACAAGCAATGCCACGGACGTTAAAGAGAGTATTTTTTTCTGTAACAGTAGTTTTCTCATTGCTGGTATTTTCATGCGAATTGTTCAACAGAGATTTTAATTACGTTCCCGGTGAACGAGTCCAGTTTTGGGCGTATAATTTTTTTGAAGAACGTGATTATTCACTTCATGCAAGGCTGCTTATCGAGGGTCTTTATTGCAATGTCTGGGCAGAACTTGGATCCGGTGTAACTATAGAAACAGCGCAGAGAGTCGCGGATGCTTTTGATAATGATATCTATGAACAAATGATAGATGCGTTTAGTATTAAAAATTTTAATTTTGACGGTCGCGTTTTTCCCAATATAATGAGTTTTGCCAGTTGGCTTGTTAATGGAGATGGAAAACTCTGTATACTCCTTTTGGACATTAAGGACAGTTACCAGAGAGGCGAAAATGAAACATTTGTTGGCGGTTACTTTTGGGAAGGGGATTTGCGGAGGGATGTACGGAATTCGAACAACCGCGCCATGATCTATATTGATACCAATCCGGGAAGACCGGGAATAGAGGAGCATAATGTTACACTGGCCCATGAAATGCAGCACATGATGAATTATGTTACCAGTATTGTAACAAGGAGAGAAGGTGAAGGGTCTTTTAATGGAATGGATCTATGGATTAACGAAGGACTTTCTGCTGCCGCTGAATGGGTATACTTGCGGAAACATTCTGACCGTACATTGAGTTGGTTAAACCGGGATCCGACAGGGTTAATCGCGCTAGGTAACAATTTTTTTATCTGGGGAAATCGTGTAGATGAACATCAAAACGCTGTTTTGGATGATTACGTTACTGTCTATCTTTTCTTTCAGTGGATTAGGCTGCAATCCAACGATGATGATATTTACAGAAATATTATCGCTTCGCCGCATTATGATTACCGGGCTTTGACCAGTGTTTTTGCGGATACCTCAGACTGGGAAACATTGATTCGTGATTGGCTCGCGGCCAATTATATCAAAAGCAGCACAGGCCGCCATGGTTACAGAAACGACTCTGATTTGAACAGTATCAACGTACATTACGCGCCGGAAGGATTACAATCCATCAATCTGTATCCGGGAGAAGGTGTTTACAGTAAAACTCCTGTTCAAATGGCGCTGCCGTCTCCCGGTGTTAATATCAGATACGCGGGTCTGGGGACAATTTTAAGTAATTCTGTCCCCGCAGACGGCGCCCTTCTTACCTATAATAGAAATTCGAATATAAGGGGAACGGCAGAAACCGGTACTATAACCGGTATTGCTGCAAGCGTTAACGCTGTTCACTCAGGACGTTTCACGGCAGAGCCGCTTTATGGTCCCTTCCCAATCGGTGCGGGGGATATGCTCAGGCTGAACGGAAGGGAAAGAAGTCTTCCCTATACGGATTTTTCAGGATTTTTAAAAGGGCATGAAAAAGATGAATAACCGGCGGTATTTTTTTTTCCTGGGACTACTGCTGCTCTGTGTAACCACGACTCTGCCTGCGCGCGGCAGAAAAGAGAAAAGTTCCAACGAAGACCGCCCCGTTGTGCAGGTAACCGGGGTTGTACGGCTTGTGGGCAGCAGCCTTTTCCCGGAACTGGTTATTACCGGGGCTGAGAGTCAATGGCATATAATAAAAGAAGAGATGAACAAGCTGTATGACCAGCAGCACCGGACAGTAACAGTAGAAGGCGAGGAAAGCATTACAGAGCTTACCTTTGTAAACGGCCTTTCTGCAGGGATACGCCGGGAATTGCGGAACATCAGGATTATTTCCATTCAGTAGAGTTAATTCACTCCTGCGCCCCGCATCAAAGCATCACGAACCAAGGGGAATGGGAAAGTATTATTTCCTCTGTTGAGCAAACCAAATAATTCTCCATCGCCCTGAAAACCGCCATTGTCCCACCAGACACAGGGGATGCCCTTTTCTCTGGCATAGCTTACATAGAATTCCGCCCACTCGGCTCTTACTGCCTCATTGTTTTTATTCATCGCGCCGAATTCGCCGATTATAACAGGGATTCCTTTACTTACAAATGTATCGTAGGCGCGATCCACCCTTGAAGTGATCGCCGAGGTATCCGAAGAATTGGTTCGGCTCCATGTATTAAAATTAGAGTTAGTATTTAAAGCAAAATTATAAGGCTCATAAAAGTGGACAGAAACAACAAGTTTATTTTCCACGGTATCATCGGGGAGAACTAATCCGTTCATCGCGGCAGGTGTAGCCGAAGCGGCGTAAGTGTTTATCATTAAAATACGCTTGTCATTATTGCCGCCGCTGGCCCTTACTGTATCAACAAAAACCTGATAATACCTGTTCAGATTGGCGCGTTCCTCGTCATTACCGCCGCTCCATTCATGAGGAGCGCCCTTGGTTCTCGGTTCGTTCAACCCCTCGAAAATCAATTTTTCGTCATAATACATAAAATTTACGGCGATGTGCTGCCATATTCTCTTGAAAGCTCTTAAAGAGTTTTCCATTTCCGCGTTCGTAAACTTGAATATGGTTTCGTCATGGTGGGAATTAAGTATAACGTACATATCGTTGGCAACTGCGTAATTAACAACTTCGGTAATACGCGCCATCCAGTCTGCACGAACATCATAATTGGAATTGGCAGCTTTATACCATGTAACAGGTATTCTGATTGTATTAAAGCCGGCGTTTTTTATCGTATCTATATTCGCCTTTGTGGTAATGTGGTTAACCCATGCCCCTTCCATCTGAGAAACCGAGGTATTGGCGTAAACACCGCCGCCCAGCCAAGAAAAACCGGTTGGGGTATTACCCGCGGCGTCAAATGTATTGCCTAAATTCCAGCCAATTTTAATATTGGCTACCAATCCTGCGGCGGTTATATCGTTAAATGGTTGAGGAGACGTATATGTGGGGTTATTATTTATAACCACGCTGCCATTGCCGTTAGTCCCTGTCCCATTGCCATTGGTCTCCGTGCCACTACACGCAGCTATTACAAACCCGATTGCCGCCGCCATGGCAATTATTAGAATTCTCTTTTTCATGCTTACCTCTTAGATTAGTTTATCATTTCTGCCGGTATAAATCTACAAAAACGGTATAAAAATACACGCCGTTTTTGACTATTTGGGCTTGACAGTTTTTTTCTTTTTCGCGATACTGTAAACACAAGGCAAAAATGTCTTGTTTTCGCGGGAATAGCTCAGTGGTAGAGCGCAACCTTGCCAAGGTTGATGTCGCGGGTCCGACTCCCGTTTCCCGCTTTAAGCCCATATAGCAGAAAAACACTGCTGTATGGGCCTTTTTATTGTCTGATATCTGCTTTTGCTTGCGCCCTAGCCGTCAATCAGGTATGATTACTTTATGCCGTTGTTTTTTAATATAGCCGGACCGTGTATTCCGGGAAAACACTATTTAATCGACCCAATGCGTGGTATTGGCGATGAGTTGATGGATCTAATAAATGGGGAACAGTATTTCCTAATCCATGCGGCGCGTCAGAGCGGAAAAACCACACTGTTGCAGGCGCTTACCCGCCAACTAAACACAGCGGGGAAATACTACGCGCTGTATTGCTCGTTAGAGACAATAGAGGAGTTTTCCGATCCAGAAAGAGGCATTCCGGCAATAGTAAAAAGGATAAGGTCTGCCCTCAGCGACTACGGTATGCCAAGCGGTTTTGCCGATAATGCCGACTATGGCGACATTGCCAATGTGTTAAGGTCATCGTTAGTTGCTTACTGTAGAAAGCTGGACAAACCGCTGGTGGTTCTTTTTGATGAAGCCGATTGTTTGTCTAACGGGACTTTAGTAACCTTTTTAAGACAGTTAAGAGACGGCTATGTAAACAGAGCGAATATCCCGTTCGTTCACTCCATCGCCCTTGTCGGAATGCGAAATTTGCGGGACTACAAAGCTCAGGTTCGCCCGGATTCTCAGACACTGGGAACAGCAAGCCCGTTTAATATTGTAACAAAGTACATCAATTTAAGAAACTTCACTAAGGATGAAGTTACCGAACTTTACTTACAGCACACAACAGAAACAGGACAAATCTTTGAGATAGAAGCTGCAGGTTACACTTTTGAACAAACACAAGGGCAGCCTTGGCTTGTAAATGCTATTGCTAGGGAAGCAGTAATAGAAATAACCCGAAAAGATTATTCGCAGCCCATAACCAAAAACATTGTAGAGCAATCCATCCAGAATATAATCCTTACAAGAGGGACGCATTTTGACAGTCTTATAAGAAAACTTAGAGAGCCCAGAATCCGCAGAGTAATTGCACCGCTTATTCTGGGTGAAGAAATTACAGACAGAACTACAGATGATTATCTTTACACACGGGATTTGGGGCTTATTCGGGAAAAAAACGGCAAAACCGAAGCAGCAAATCCCATCTATGCGGAAATGATCATAAGGGCCTTAAATCAGGGCGTTCAGGATTCCATAGAAAACACCTACAGGGAATACAGCCCCCCGCGATATATAAAAGACGGCAAGTTAGACATGGATTATTTAATAAAAGATTTTCAAACTTACTGGCGTGAAAACAGCGAGATATGGAAAGACCGCTACAAAACAGAACTTTATCAATACGATGAAGCTGCTCCCCACCTTGTTTTACAGGCATTCCTACAGCGTGTAATAAACGGCGGCGGGAAAATCAACCGCGAGATGGCGCTTGGCACCAAACGCGCCGACCTGTGTGTTGACTACGGCGACCACAAGTACCCCATCGAACTTAAACTTTTACAGAACATAAGAAGCCACGAAAAGTCCTTAGAACAAATTTCCGAATACATGGATAAGTGCGGCTCAGGGCAAGGGTGGCTGGTTATCTTTGACCGCAACACAGAGAAACCTTGGGAAGATAAGATTTATATGAAGGAAGAAAACTTAAACGGAAAAAGAATCGTTGTGGCGGGTTGCTAGATAGCAAAGAATAAAAAACAGGGAACAGAGTAAAGAGTATTTGGGCTGTCACCTTGTTTGCTCATATAAACAATGTAAGTGAAATTGTGCCTAAAATTGGCAGGGAAAATGAAAATATTTGTATTGTTGGTATTATATAGAGGAAATAGATATAATAGATCTAATCTGTTTTTAGATAGTACAATTGGATATTCAAATGACGGTGTAAATTGGCTTAAAAAATACCACAATATAGGAACACATGGATTTTTAAATACAATTTATGGAAGCGGATAGGCTTTGGGACCTAGCGGTAGTCGCTAAGACAGGGTACACTTAATACTATGAAACTTAACTTACAACTGGGCGTTTCCTCGTCGGCTACGCAAATCGAGGGCGGGGATTATTCCCATAATTGGAACGATTGGTTCCAAAAGGGGCATATCAAAGACGGCTCTAACCCGGCGCGCGCGGCTGATCACCTGAATCGCTGGAAAGAAGATATCGACATTATGGCGGAATTGGGGATACGGGTTTACAGACTGGGTATTGAATGGGCGCGGCTGGAACCAGCGCCGGGCGGCTATAACAAGGACGCAGCGGAATGGTACCGGCAGTTGCTGACCTACATGAAAAGCAAGGACATAATACCGCTATTAACAATACACCATTTTACCAATCCCATGTGGTTTGAGGAAATGGGCGGTTTTACCCAGCCAGCAAATATTCCTGTTTTCCTTGGTTTTGTCGATTATGTTATCCAGCGCTTTGGAGACCTTGTGGACGAATACGTAACGATAAACGAGCCGAATGTTTTTGCCGTTATGGGTTATTTCCAGGGCGTATTCCCGCCGGGCGAACGATCCATGCGTACCGCGTTTCGTGTACAGTCCGTCATGGCAGCCTGCCATATACAGGCTTACAGCTTAATACATAAACTGCGCCGGGAAATGGGTTACACAAACACAAAGGTCGGATTCGCGCATCACGCACGGGTATTTACGCCAAGGTTTAAAAGGAACCTGTGGCACCGTCTCTGTACTTGCCTGGTAGAGCGGTTTTTCCAGGGCGCGTTGACAAGGGCGTGTCTTTTAGGGCGCTTTGTTTTCCCTTTAAAAAAGTATGGCAAATTGAAACGCGGTGAGTATGCAGATTTTCTTGGGTTGAACTACTACACCCGTTCATCCGTGTCCGGTCTTGGAGACGGCGTACGTAAAGGAGCGCCCGTCAACGATCTTGGCTGGGAGATATATCCCCCAGGCATTGCGGAGAGCGCCGGACAACTGCAGGGCTTACTCCCCAGGCCAATCTACATAACAGAAAACGGAACCTGCGACAATAACGATACCTTCCGTAGCCGTTACATTTACGAACACCTAAAGGCGTTAGCTGAATCGGGCTTGCCAGTAGAACGTTATTATCACTGGTGTTTCACCGATAACTTTGAATGGTGCGAAGGCGAAAGCGCGCGTTTCGGGCTTGTTCATGTTGACTATGCAACCCAGAAACGTACGATAAAAAAAAGCGGGCGGTTTTACGCCGCAATAATTAAGAATCAGGGTGTAACAGACGAGATATACAAAGAATTTATCGAGCAGGAGGCATATCACTTTTGATCAATATTGATAACGATGTATTCCGTCTATTAACAGCCAATACGGAGTATATTTTTCGCAAGACCAAACACGGCCACCTGGAACATGTATATTACGGGGCGCGTCTCGCGTCACCCGACATCAATGCCCTTGTTCCCAAACGTACAGCGCAGGCCGGATCGACCGTGGCCTATGATCGTGAAGACCTTTTGTATTGCCTGGACACCATGTGCCTTGAATGGTCGGGTGTTGGCAAGGGCGATTATCGCTATTCTCCGGCTGAAATAAAAATGCCGGACGAAGGGTTTGTAACCGACTTTGTCTACGACAGCCACACTGTAACGCCGGGAATAATTCTTATGGAGACATTGCCAACGGCCAGCGCTGGTGAAGTCGAATGTTCTTCATTGTCGATTAAACTGCGTGACAAGGCTTGTGATGTTACGCTTGTTTTGATCTACACGGTATACGAAACCGCGAATATCATCAGCCGCCGGGTAGTGCTGGAAAACCACGATTCACAACCATTGGTAATACGCCGTCTGCTCAGCCTGTCATTGGACATGCCCAACATGGGTTACAGCCTGATCACCTTTGACGGAGACTGGGCCAGGGAAGCTCACCGGCATGACAAGCCGCTCCAATACGGTATCTTTGTTAATGAAAGCCGGACAGGGTCAAGCGGGAACAAGCATAACCCCGGTTTCCTGTTATGCGAAAACAATACCGGTGAAAACCACGGCAGGGTTTACGGTTTTAATTTGATATACTCAGGCAACCACCTTGGCTTTGCGGAATTGAACAGCCATGATCTGGTTCGGGTGGGGCTGGGTATCAGCCCGCACTGTTTTGAGTGGGTTTTAAATACCGGAGAGCGTTTTGAAACCCCTGAAGCTGTTATGACATTCAGTGATACCGGTCTGAATGGTTTAAGCCGCAGCTTTCACAGCTTTGTAAACAACCATATAATCCCCAAAGCCTGGCAGGGCAAGGAACGCCCTGTTCTTTACAACTCGTGGGAGCCGTGTTTTTTTAAATTTACCCAGAGCAAACTTTCGCGGCTTGCCCGCCTCGCAAAAAAAATGGGTATGGAACTTTTTGTCCTTGACGATGGCTGGTTTGCGGGACGGGATGATGACAAGGCGGGACTTGGCGACTACATGGTAAATCGCCGTAAGTTTCCATGGGGCCTTAAATCCTTTGCCAGAAAGATACGGGCTATGGGCATGGGTTTTGGGATATGGTTTGAGCCTGAGATGATAAACGAAAACTCCGAGCTTTACCGTACCCATCCCGAATGGGCAGTACGCCAGCCGGGCCGTGAGCCAACCCTTGGCCGCAACCAACTGGTACTCGATCTGTGCAACTCCGCCGTTCGGGACTATATCGTTGAATCGGTGGGGCGCGTACTGGACGAAACAGGCGCGGGTTATGTGAAATGGGACATGAACCGCCACATCAGCGAGTTCTGGTCTGAGCATGTCGCATTACAGGGGGAGTTTTTTCACCGTTACATACTTGGCCTGTACGATGTACTGCGGCGTATTTTCGGGCCAAGACCGCAGGTGCTTCTTGAAACCTGTTCATCAGGCGGCAACCGCTTTGACCTGGGAATGTTATGTTTTTCCCCGCAGATTTGGACATCGGATAATACCGACCCGCTCGTGCGGCTAAGTATACAGGGCGGTCTTTCCTACCTGTATCCGCAGTCAACCATGGGCGCTCATGTATCCGACTCTCCTCACCAGCAAACCCTGCGGGAAACGCCGCTGTCTACCCGTTACAATGTGGCGTGTTTCGGCTCCCTGGGTTATGAGATGGATCTTCGTTTTCTTACTCCGGTTGAGAAACGTGAGATAAAAGAACAGATTGCTTTTTACAAGGCGCGCAGGAAAACCCTGCAATACGGCAGCTTTGAAAGGCTGACTTCGCCCAAGACAAACAAGGTTGTCTGGATTTCCCGTGGAGAAGGGGAAGCTGTCGTGGGATTTTTTCAGACTGCGGCGAATGTCAGCGAGGGACCGGACGTTCTCCGCGTTCCAGGTTTTGATAACAATACGCGGTATCGTGTGTCCACAAAACCGCAGCGGCTGTACATTAAACGTTTTGGAGGTCTGGTCAAACATTTAATGCCTATAACGCTTGACCCCGCAGGCTTTGTCCTTAGAACGGCGAACCGCCATTACGCTCTGACCGACTGTGTTGAAACATACGACTGCCAAGGCGGCGCCCTTGCCTCGGGAGTTTTGCTTAACAATCAATTTATTGGCAGTCATTATAATAATAAAACAAGGCTGCTGGGTGATAATGGATCAAATTTATATATAATTGAAAGGATGTAATTATGCAGACGACATCAAAACGTAACCGCCTGACATTTGGTTTAGGCACAATCGGAAGGGACATGGTGTATTCACTTATCAGCATGTACCTTATCTTTTATCTTACCGATGTTATCAATCTTCCTACCAGCGTGATGTGGTGGGTGGCGGGTATTATTCTGGCTGCCCGAATTTTTGATGCGTTTAACGACCCTGTGATGGGTTTTATCGTTGACAATACCCATACACGCTGGGGCAAGTTTAAGCCCTGGATCGCCATTGGCGCGATACTGACTTCGGTTTTTACCGTATTGCTCTTTGCCGATTTCTCCCTGAGCGGCGGCGCCTTTGTCGGTATCTTTGCAGTGGTCTACATATTGTGGGGCATAAGCTTTACAGCTAACGACATATCTTATTGGTCTATGCTTCCAGCGCTCAGTATAGATCAGAAGGAGCGTGAAAAAATCGGAGCCATTGCCCGAATCTGCGCCAATGGCGGTATGTTTTTTGTTGTTGCCGGAATAGTGCCGTTGACAGCCCTTTTGGGGCAGCGGTTTGGCAGCCTGCAAAAAGGCTATTTTGTTTTCGCCATTATAGTAACAGCCATTATGGCTGCGGGGCAGTGCATTACTTTGTTCGGCGTGAAGGAAGCAAAAATTGTCACAGGCCAAAGGCAGAGTACACCGTTACGTGAACTTTTGAGCGTAATATACAAAAACGATCAGCTGTTTGTTACCGCCATCGCCATGTCGCTCTTTATGATTGGTTATGTTACGACAACCAGTTTTGGCCTGTACTTTTTCAAGTACGCTTATGGCGACGAAGGGATGTACCCGATTTTTGCCCTTGTTCTGGGAGTGTCGCAGATCACAGCCTTGTCTGTTTTCCCGCTTTTCAGCAAACGTTTTGATCGTAAAACATTGTATACTGCCGCGATTTCCCTAATCGTTACCGGTTACATAATCTTTTTCTTCGCGCCAACCACATCAATGCTGTTTATCGGTGCGGCGGGTATCTTGCTTTTCATTGGGCAGTCATTTGTACAGCTTTTAATGCTGATGTTCCTAGCCGATTCGGTTGATTACGGACATTGGAAACTTGGCAAACGTAACGACAGTATAACCTTTTCGCTGCAGCCTTTGATTAACAAGATGGGCGGGGCAATCTCAAGCGGCGTGGTTTCGGCGGTAATTATAGTATCCGGCATCAAGGACGCCGAATCAGCCGCCGATGTAACAAACGAAGGGCTTCTTTTAATGAAAATCGCCATGCTGCTATTTCCCCTTTTGTGCATAGTGACAAGTTATATTATCTACCGGAAGAAGTACATTATCGACAGCCGTTTTTATGAGCGGATTCTTTCTGAACTGCGGGAAAGAGGTGAGATACAGGGGTAGTAACCATTCGCATTAACTAAAGAACATATAACCTTGAAGGTTTTGGAATTTTTGGTGAAAATTTACTGGACAATCCTTAAAGAGCGGGTTATTCTTTAAAGTGTGATAGCTAAAACGGCCTTTCAGTGTTTTAAAGACGAAGGAATTACCATAGGCATAAACCTTGGCAATACTCTTGACGCTGTCAGGTATTTGGAAAATTCCGGTCATGCCGCAGACGAAACGGCCTGGGGAAACCCGGAGGTTAATCAGGCGTATTTTAACGGTGTCAGGGATCAGGGTTTTAAAATTGTCCGTATTCCTGTTACCTGGCTTGGGCATACCGGTCCCGCGCCTGATTTCCTGATAACCGATGCCAGACTGCGGCGTATCGCCGAAGTTGCCGGCATGGCGCATAACGCCGGTCTTAAAGTAATTATCAATATACATCACGATTGTAACAATGATTTTAACGGCTGGCTTTCGCTTAGAAACGCCATTGCCAGCGTACCGGAACAATTTCAAATAACCGTCAGGCTCGAAAAAATGTGGGCGCAGATAGCCGGGTATTTTGCGGACTGCGGCGACTGGCTGATGTTCGAAGCATTTAATGATGCTTCAGACGGGAACTGGGACTATCCCTCAATTGATCCGGCAGGGGAGTACGGGTTAATCAACAATTGGAATCAGCTTTTTTCGGATACAGTACGCGCAGCCGGCGGCAATAATGAAAAACGTTATCTTATATTTTCCGGTTACGGCAATAAACCGTTACAGACATTCCCTCCCAATTTTAAACTGCCGGAAGATCCTGTCGGCGGTCCCGGCAGGCAGGTTGTTTCCTTTATTTCCTATGAACCCTGGCTTTTTACTATCGGCATTAATCATCAATGGAATGTTGACGGTTCCATAGGTTCAAAAGCCTATTTTGATGATATCTTTAGCAGGTTTAAGTCAGAATTTGTTGACAAGGAAATTCCGGTAATTATCGGCGAGTGCGGCCCCTTCCGGTATTCTAAAAATTTTAGAAACCAATGGTACAGCGGCGCGAATGTAGAAATTGCGAAGCAGAACAGGCTGGACTATATTGATTATGTATACGGCAAGGCGAGAGAAAACGGTCTGACTCCGCTTTATTGGGAAACCGGCGATTTTAATCCTGAGAATACGCCGGAAGGCGACTCTTCCCTGTTTAATCGCGAGACCGGCGAACCAAACTCCAGCGAAAGCGCCGCTGTTATCAGACATATGATGGACGCTGTTAGATAGAGTCTGTCCAAAAAATCAGTTAAACTTGACCAAGCGAATAAAAACAGGCAAAATAATACAAACAGATATGCGAGAACACATCGAGCAGAAAACAAACGCAGAAAAAACAGCCCTTATCGCTAAAGTCTTGTACCCATATGAAAAGTGGGAATTGCTGGAAAACGGAATATACATCGCAAAGAGCAGAATGCCACGCAGTGCGGAGCAGATCAATGTACTTGAAAAAGAATTAGAACAGGCACGAATTCTTGTTACTCACGGAAGTACAGTTTACTTGTTGCCAGAAGCTGATCAGCCAAAAATTAAAAAGAAAAAATACCCTGATGCTGTTGTTGATGGCTTTATAATGGAATTCAAAACTGTTTCAGGTAATGAGCGAAAGATAAAGGAAAAATATAAGGAAGCAAGAGAAAAAGCAGATAATGTATTTCTGCAAATTGACGCACCGTTTTCCCAAAAAACAGTAGTCAGTAAACTTTCAGGTACAATTAGGGGAAAGGGGTACGAAACAGGCTTAATTTGGGTATATTTTTCTCAAAACGGTAAAATGACTTATTGGTCGGTAAAAGATTTAAAATAAAAAAATCCGGGTCGAACCATAAGTTTGATGCGACCCGGCAGGCTCTCCAGGGGAAATCGGGTATACCGAAGTGCCCCAGATACTATGAATATATACTATTACCAGCTTCTTGTCAAGCAAAAAACCCAAGGCTGAAAAAAAGGAGTGCGAGTCCGTTTTTGCAGAGATTTGCCAACCAGTGGTTAGCGAATTCAGTTTTCAAATTGGTGAAACACTGTTTCCCCAATTCAAATTTTTTCTGTTTTTGAGCGTAATTTTTTTAACTGGTCTATTTGCTGTAAAACATAGTCCTTGTACTCATCTGGCAGTTCCTGAAAAATCCCTATCATTTTTTGCAGTTTTAAGTCCGGGGCTTTGGAAAACATCGGTTCCATGCCTGTTTTAAGGTATTCTTCCCTGACATTGTAGATTACCGATACCAGCCTGATAATACGTTTGTTTACCTCCCGGTTATTAAGCTCAATACCGGCATAATGACCGGATGATAAAAATATCTCTTTGCAGAATTTTACCTGCGAAAGCCCAAGCTCCAATCTGACTTTTTTTACCCGGTCATTTATCGTCTCAGCCATTATTCAAAGTGTAAATCAGATTACCCTTCTAAAACAAGTAAGAAAGCCTTCCAAAAAGATATATTTTTTTTCAAATTACTTGACAAAACTTCTATAAGAAGTAATAATATACTTCTTATAGAAGCATATGAGGAAAAATATTTTATGGAAACTGATAAACGGCTGGGAACTCTTATAGAAGAATTTTCAAGTTTGAAAGAGGACGAAAAAGACTACATTCTGGAAATTTCTGAAGGTTTGATCCAATCAATTTCTGCAAAAACTAACGATGCTCATAAGCAGAATATGTAGCGTATATACAGAAACCGTCAGCTTCGTATGAGCTGAGTTTATAAAACCTGTCCTTGTGGGCGGCAAACAAAAATCTGGGTTTCAAACCAGATAAAAGGAGGTCTTATGAAG
>Ga0099364_10005573_pt1 | contig 18643 bp, 6 predicted proteins | sample TergutTh196P3_FD_73070 | JGI IMG/M metagenome (GOLD analysis project Ga0099364, IMG submission 73070) | Microcerotermes parvus P3 segment gut microbial communities from Pointe-Noire, Republic of the Congo - Th196 P3 | ecosystem: Host-associated > Arthropoda: Insects > Digestive system > Gut ...
GCCGTGTCTGCCATTTCTATTTCTATATCATACAGGGCCTGGTTTCCCAAGAGGGCTTTGTTTTCATAACCCAAGTACACGTCCAGGAGGATGGCCTTATGCCCCCGCTCCCGCAGTGCCTGATATATCATTTTGCCGGAACTCAGGGACACATCCCGCTCCGGGCTTGTACCGCCGGCTAAGACGACTATTTTCATGTGAAACCTCCCTACAGTGGTCAGTGGCCAGTGGTCACCCCACTCAGCATAAACAACAGCTTCGCGTTTTCCTCGATTTGATTCATTATGCCCAGGCGCGGGTCTATGTCTTTATAGTTTATGGCCCCGACATCATCAATATAACTGATCAAGGCCGAATTGCGGCCCATGAAAAAGTGTAGATGGTTTTCAATCACCGCTCCGTACTCATAGTTGGTGATAACATAATTGACCACCGATAAAAAGAGCATGTCCGCCAGCAGTTCATTGTTGTTGTCCTGTTTTTCATTGGCGGCGGTCAGGTACTGCGATATGCGGGAGCGGGCGGAGATATCCTCGGCAAACAACAGTATCGTTTTCATTATTTCGCTGCACAGCTCCCTGTCCACCACCCGGCTTTTAGTCAGCAAATAACTAACGGCCCCCAGCATTATCACTTCCTGGCGGCCATCCGGTGCGGCGCCACCCAACGTATCCACAAACAACTCCTGATAGTCGTCGCCGCGCAGATAGCGGGTCACAATGCGGTGATAACTTTGCTGGCCGGTGGCGCGAAACATTTCCGTGGCCGCAAAAAAATATGTTTCGTCCATGGACTCGCCGTGATTTTGCTCGATATAACGCCATGCCCTGTCTGCCGCCCGGAGGCACTGCGTTGCATAGGCATTGTCAAAGCCCTGAAAGAGATAGCTAAACTTCGCCATCACCGCGCAAAACATCTTTGTGGCCGCCGCGCTTGCCGGTTCCATATATGCCTTGCCCGTCTGCGCATCCAGCGAAAGTCCGGCATAGACCCCGCCGCTCGCCGTATCCTGCATTTTCATCAACCACTCCAGCCCAAAACGCACTTCGTCCAGTAAATCCGGTACTTGGTTGCCGCTTTCCGGGATGTCTGTTTGATCCGTGTAGGCAGCACTATTTAGCTCGTAGGACAATAGCAGCAGGGCCGCCACCTTGGCGGCGACATATGTGTCCTTGTTGCCATATGCGTCCTGATGCCAGCCGCCGCTCACATCGAGGCTAATGCTTTCATCATCCCAAAATAGCGCCTCTCCCGTATGGCAGGCCTCGCGGGCATAATGGCCGGCGTATTCCTCCGTCAGGGGAAAGCCGCAGCGATTCAAGTAATACTTTCGGCCGGCCATGAGCAGCAGCGGGTCGTAGAGGTCATCTCCTATGCTGAAAAAGAAAGAACGTCCGACGGCGGGCGCTTCCAGATAATAGCGGCCGGATATGTCCAGGTCCGTGAACAGGCCATAACTTAGATATTCGTCATACAGTGCATTGTAGCCGCGATCCTCGATATTGGCGCTTAAGACCGTCCGCCCGCTATCGGCGTCCACCACCTGAAAAACCCCGTCTACATCCGCGCCGCGAAAAATGGCCATCTTGTCTGTGCCAGTCAGATAGCCCAACTGATTTACCATGATATTCGGCACCTGTGCCGGAACAGCGTAGTCTATCTGCGCTTCACTGAGCAGGCTTTCAAACTGGTGCTCGGTCGCCTCAAACACAATAGGCTCCTCCGGCGTTTCTTCGCAGCCAGTCAGGGCGAGGGCAAAAAATGCAGTTATTATGAGGCTTATCTTTACTATTTTCATAATCCATCTTATCAAACAAAAAAGGCGGAGCAGCTTATTTATTGTACCGCTTCCCCGCCTTTTTGTCCAGAACGCAGAGTTTTCGTATGCGGGCGGCAGATTGCCGCCCCTACATATGCGGGCGGCGGGTTGCCGCCCCTACGCTTCATACTTCACGACATCCACTTGCTGAATACTGCCGACCGCGCCCGATTCATAGAGGAACAAGCCACTGTGGCTGATCATGCCCTTGGCTGCGTTTGTTTCATCAGCCAGCGTGAACTCCGTGGACAGATGGCCCAGGTATATGGCCCCAATGCCTTTTTCCGCCAGGCTGTAGAGCGCACTGCTGCCGTCGGCCTCCATAATCCAGATAAGGAGCTGTTGCCAGATATCGTCTGCCTCGTCTATCCAGCCGTTGCCGTCCAGATCATGCAGGGCCAAATCCAAGAAACCATTGCCGGATTGGGTGCCAAAGAGCTCATTGCCGTCGTTGATCATGCCGTCGCCGTTTTTATCCCAGGCCAGGTAGCCGCTGCGGGGTGAGAGCATGGATATTATATCTGTTTCCCCGTCCGCGTCTATGTCAAAGATAAAGGTCTGGTCGCTAAGCTCGGCGATAAAGCCGTCCAGATTAATCACGAGGGGGTCTGTGAACATCTGCGTTATCTGGGTATAGCTTTCCTCGTACACGGCTTGAAATTCGCGGGTCATAATCATGTTCAGGCCAAATTCTATCTCGCGGCCATCGGCACATCTGACGGTGCCGGTGGTGGAAAAGCTGGTCGCCTCGGATTCCCTGTACTCATACTTAATCTGTGTCTGCGTAACCAGCATAGGCGTTACCGGCCTCATTTCCCACTCTTGCAAGCTGTGATGTGCGGGCTCCGGCTCGGCCTGCCTGGCCTTATTTCGTCCGCCGTTAAATAGCATCCTGAACAAAAACTCTATGCATTGCTGGCGGATACTCCTCAGTTGGGCCGCATTCTCGCGGCCGGATGTAATCATCCGGCTCCCAAACAGTGCCTGCGAGCTAAAACCGTTGAGCCGGCCGCGTACATCCTCGAAGTTCTCTTGTAAGCCTTGCTCGATTCCGGCCCTCTCACCTCCTTCCTGCATGATGGTGTCACTACCCGGCAGGGCGGCCAAATTCATCCCTCCCGCCGACATACGCCCCATCATGGCCATAAAACTCATACTCTGCTTGGACTCCACGGAATGAATCCTCGTGGATTCCATCGTTACATGGCTGCTGTCAATTCTCATTATTCAGTTTTCCTTTCTGTGGTCTCACCGTTTGCCCGGCCTGCGCGGGCCCTATTCACCTCCTTGATTAACAGTGGACAGCCCCAGCTACAGCAAATTTACATTCTGTGGCCAGAGCGTCCAAAGCAAAACGGATGGTCACTGGGATTTCCTTTTTCCCGAAGCTTCCATCCGTGGGGTCAACCATGTTGTATTCAACGCAGTTTCCATATTGGCCGGTATGGAACTCGTTGTACTTCCTATATCGGTAAAGTAGGGCAAAACATTTAGGAAAATTCGCAATGGCTTGATTTTTCGCCCTTTTCATGCTATGATATGGGCATACGGATGGAGGGTTAAGTAATGCTTAAAAAACCTATGCGCTTGTTGGCAGTGACCATGTCACTGTGTCTTGTCTTCTCCACATTTAGCACCACTCCCATTATCAATGCCGCGCCGGATGGCCACACGGATACGCAATATAATGATGCGGACGATATTGTAGAACGCGACGACACGGACAATACCGACGACCCGGACAATACCGACGACCCGGACAATATCGACGATCCGGACAACACCGACGACCCGGACAATACCGACGACCCGGACAATATCGACGATCCGGACAATACCAACGACCCGAACAACACCAATGATCCGGACGTGCCGGATGATACTGTCGGGCCGGGCGACCTCGGCATACTGGCCGATACTGTCGGGCCAGGCGACCCCGGCGTGCCGGATGTCAGTGATACCGATGAACCGGAATCCGACGACCCGGACTACCTCCCCGGTAAAATACTGCTGGCCTTCCACGACCAGGGCGAGCTAAACACCGCCGGCTTTTATTCCACCCTGTCCGAAAGCAATGTGGCGCATAGCTTTCAAGCCTTTTCCGGCGAAATAGAAAGCGTGTCCGAGCTGGGCCACGGCATACAGACCATCGCCGTCGTGGACTTGCCGGACAGCATGAGTGTGGACGCGGCCATCGCCGAATATGAGCAAAGTCCGCTGCTTAAATTTGCCCAACCCATCTATATATATCATACCCTGTCCGCTCCCCGCCCAAACGATCCCATCCTAAATAACAACTGGCGCGCGACCGGTGCTCCCTGGCCCTCGCACCACGACCGTATCGGCACCTTCGAGGCCTGGCAGCTCTTGGACGGCCTTGTGCGCGCTCCGGTCAAGGTGGCCGTCATAGACACTCAGATTGAGCTTACGCACCTCGATTTGGCAGAGGCGCTGCTGACGGATAAGGCCGTTAATATTCAACTGCGTGGCGGCAAGGCCACATACCTACCCCAATTAGATCCCGCGGATGTGCATGGTACCCATGTGGCGGGCCTGATTGGGGCCACGGCGGACAATGGCCGCGGTGATGTGGGGGTGGCGGCCGGCCGGGTTCAAATTCTCCCCGTCAATGTCTTTGAATGGAACAGTGTTAAAAATGCTTATGATGGTGCCTACAACATCTGCACCACAGAAGCCATATACTACGCCGTGCGGGAGGGTGTACGGGTCATCAACCTCAGTCTGGGTGGCTACAGTTCGGACCGTCTGATGAAGGCGGCGATAGACCATGCCACAAACAGGGGCGTGGTGGTGGTGGCCGCCGCCGGCAACGACGGTAACGAACCCAACCCCACAATTACCACATACCCTTCGGATTATAATAATGTTATCAGCGTCATAAACGTGATGACCAACCATCATACCGGCCTTGCCGCCCCCGGCCCGCTTGTGCCCTGGGAACTAGGCGTAGACCCGCGTCATTCTTCCTCCAGCTACGGCTCCAGCAAAAATATCTCCGCTCCCGGCTTTTTAGTCTGGGCCACGGTGCCGGCCGGACAGCAAGTAAACACCACGGATTTTTCCGGCTACGATGTCTTAAACGGCACCTCAATGGCCTCGCCCGTGACCGCCGGCATAATAGCCCTGATGATTTATGCCGACCCCTCCATCAGCCGCCAGAATGTCACCAGCATCCTATATGATACTGCCACCGATGTCCATACGCCCGGCTTTGACATCATGACCGGGCATGGCGTGGTGAATGCCGCCAAGGCTGTGGGCGATAGTTTGGCCCGGGGCTTGCAAACGGTCAGCAATCTGCGGGCCGGGGCCCACGGCCCCACCGCCATCCGTCTTTCATGGCGCATGGGCGCCAGTGCCGACCAAACAAGTTTTGACATCGCCCCCGTCATAGATGGGGATGTCGATCTTAGTCAGTTGATAAACATATCTAACAGCGAAGCCGCATCCGGTTCCGACTTTGCCTACAACATGAGCGGACTGGACTTTGGCTCCTACCGCTTTGCCGTGCGCCCCCGATATGGAACGGGCGCATATGCCAACTGGGTAATGTCCGGCTCTGCCCAGCCCGCCAACCCCACCGTCACGAACTTGCGGGCCGAACTGCTAAACCCCTTCACCATCAGCCTTAGTTTCAATGCGCCCACGGGTGCCGGTAGCGGCCACATCAGTAAATATGTTGTTTGGCGGACCGATGATCTAAACGCCAACCGCATAAATGTCGGTGAGACCACGGGTCTGGAGTTCATCGACCGCGGACTCAGTGGCGGCCGCAATTATAGCTACAGTATTCAGCCCATATGGGATGATGACGGCCGTTTGATAGGCGGCAGGGAATCCGCCCGGGTGAGCCAGCGCACCAGCGTACCCGCCGCCCCGCGCCTGAGCGCCACTGCTCTGGGCCCGACCCGCATGGAGCTTAGGTGGAAGCCCCTGAGCGGCGTGAGCGGATACAGCATCGCCATCATGGGCCAGGGGGAGCCGCATATCGTGGACGGTGCTGCCAGCGCCCATTTTGTGGTAGAAGATTTGTTCCCTGACACGGCCTACACCTTCTTTATCCGCCCCTATTGGGAATATGTGGATGTGGACGACAATACGCAGCGCGGCCTGGGTACATATGGAACGGCCCTGAACGCCAGAACAGGCGGCGGAACGGCTCCTGTCCTTTCGGAAATTCTGAACGAGCGCACACATGGCAGCGCCGTCCTGAGCTTTAGTCCTTTGGCAGACCCCAGCGGGGTCACCGACCCCGGCGTGGTCGGCTATCGCATAAACAAAGATGGCACACCGTTTCATTATATCAACGCCGAAGATTTTGCTACCCTCGGCAATAAATGGACAGACGATACCCTTGCGCCCGGCGTGAGTGCCCGCTACACGGTGCAAGCCTGTTACGTTCCTGCCGCCGAGCCCTTTGGCAGCGGCCCCGGCATACATTCCAATAGCGTGACGGTCAGCATCGCGGGCCCGGCCCCTGTCATTTTGGCCGCCCCGTCGGGGCAAACGCTGTATGAAACCGCCATCCCCCTTTCTTGGAGCGCCATAGCGGGGGACTTTGATACCGTCCATCTGGCCGGCTACAGCATCTATGCCGGCCAAGACATGGTCGAGACCACGGAAAATATCGCCAGCGACCCCCTAGCCACCAGCGCCGTTATCATTAACCTGGCTCCGGGCACGCAATATGCGCTGCGGGTGGTGCCGCTGTGGAATGTGGGCGGGGAAACACGCGAAGGCAGGCCCAGCGCGGCGGTAAACAGAAAGACTGTTGCCGGGATAAGACCGGCGGCCCTCAGCGGCAGTGCGCAGGGCATAAACGTGACCCTGAGCTGGCAAGCCGCAGTGCCCTTGTCTGGCAGCATAGATCCGGGAGTAGCCATACATGGTTACCGCATTAGTAAAAACGGCAGTCCTTATAAATATATCAGCGCCCTGGAGTTTAGTTCCCTGTCGGGCGCATGGAGCGATAAGTATAATAACCGCCCCGGTGCCACCATCCGCTACGCCGTGCAGGCTTGCTATGGCCCGGCCGATGGCGCAAATCCTTTCGGTACCAAGCCGGGGCCGAGCGCACAAGTGAGTGTGCGTACCGTAAATCCCGCCCCCGCCCTCAGTGTTGCCGCCATGAACCCCTTCAATGCCCGGTTAAGCTGGGCCGCCATTCCCGGGGTGGATGAATATGATTTATATCGTGACGGTATGTGGATTGCCACCTATGACAGCATGGGTAATAGGATAATCACAGACGCAAACTTCTCTAACCCCGCTGTGCATGATCTGGCGCTGGATATGCCTTTGGCAGAAGATGTGTTTAATGCCCCGGTCGCCCCGGCGCCTGTATTCCCGGAATATGGTGACGCTATCCTTGGCCCAAAAGAGCTTATGGCAATACCCGACAATGCCATGGGGCACGACGACTTTAGCGCGCCGGATGTCGGTAACGCCGACGAGCCGGATGCAGACATCGGCCGACGGCCACAGCAGGGCTTAGCTTTGGATGCGTTTGCTGCCCCGTCCCTAAATAGTATGAGCGGCCCGCCCGTGCAAATATCAGACACCGTGCCTGTCCGTCCGGGCGCAAAGCCCCGTTTCCGACTGGTGCCATACTATAACAATGGCTTGGATTGGGAAGATTGGGCCACCGGCCGGGATGCGCGCCGCAGTGTGAATGTACCCGGTGGCCGGGCTCCCGGCGGGATAAAACGCCGTGCGGCATCCACGCCCACGTCTGTTTCCGTCCAATGGAACGCCGTGCGGGATGGTAACAACGTGCCGGGAGCATATTATGTTTATTGGTCCTGGACGGCCACCAACGGTACCCGTTATAGCGATTATGTCAGCGGTACTGTGAGCGGCCTGGCAAATGTTGTCTCTTATACCATCACGGATTTAGACCCTGGCTCCAGCGTGAGCGTCCAAATATCGGCCGTGTACGCAGATGGCGGGGTAGCTAAGCCCGGCGTGAAGAGCAAGCCCGTCCGCATTAAGACAACAGGGCCTGCCCCCCGTAAGCTACAAGCCACCATGATAACGGGCAGCAGGACCCAAGCCCTCCTTACATGGCAGCCGCCCAATACAAACAGCACTAATCCGCCCGCATATGGCTATGAGATACATTGGCGGGATGCCGATGGCAAGACCGGTAATGACTTTACCACTAACACTATATATTCTGACGATAGCTTGAAGCCCGGCATAAACCGCAGATACCAGGTACGGGCAGTGTGGCCTGTCATGTGGGAGGATGTTCCTTCTCGCTCCCACGGCGGCGCCGCTGCCACCCGTACGCTAAAACCCAGCGGTATGGCTCCGGCCGGGGTCCGCACACAGGCCGGTCCCACTGGCATAAACGTCACCTGGAACGCCATCAGCGGAAGCCACGCCAGCGGTCTTTTGGGCTATTATCTATACTGGCGGCCCAACGGCGTGAGTGAATGGGATAATGTGTTTATCGGCGCCAGCCAAAACCGTCAGTTCGCTTTAACAGGGCTTTCCCCCGCCAGCCGTTATCAAGTCCAAGTGGCCGGAGCATGGGAACAAAGCCCGGGCAGCAGCATGGAACATATCGGCCGCAAAAGCGCCATCCGCAATGTGCGGACAACAGGCGCGGCCCCCAGAAACCTAAAAGTGGGCAGTAACGGCCGGGAGCGGGTGCAACTGACCTGGAGCGCCGTGCCGGATGCAAGCGTGAGCGGCTACCTGATCACCAGGACCATTGGTGCGTCCGGCTCACCAGTGGAAACCTATATAACAGTGGAGCAGTATTATCAAAATCAGAATGGTTTTATTGATACTGCCCCGGAGTTGGCGTTTGGCGTGGATTACCGCTACCGTGTGCGTGCGTGTTGGGGTAGCAGGGAGGTTTTCGGCAATCCCAGCTCACCAGTGAGGGCGCGGCTGGCCAGCCGCTTCTAAAGAAGTGGGGCGCTTCAAAAATTGTCATACATCATTTATTATGGTATTATATTGGGGTATCGTGGTAGCCCTATACCTGAGGAGTTTTCGTATGCGTAAAATTTCCAGACGCCTGCTGGCCATATTGCTGTCACTAAGCCTTGCCGCCTCGGTTTATGGCGCTGTTCCGTCTGGCTTTGCGTCTTTTGCGTCTGAACATATATCCCCAGAATCAGAAAATACAGACCCTTCGTACACCGATGACAAGACGGGCGGATCCGAGGAGTCCGGCCCAGGAGAAACTGGCTCAGGAGAAACTGGCTCGGGAGAAACTGGCTCAGGGGAAACTGGCCCAGGGGAAACTGGCCCAGGAGAAACTGGCCCAGGAGAAACTGGCTCAGGAGAAACCGGCTCGGGAGAAACTGGCCCAGGAGAAACTGAGACGGAGGGGCCGAATTCGTCGGAGAATTCGGGCGAATCCCTGACAGACCCCACGAACAGCTCTGAAGACGAAGAGACCGAGGTGGAGGAAAACAGCTCTGATGAATTCGGGGAGAAGGAGCCAGAAACAGACACGACAAATACATCCACGGGCGACGATGATTTTGATCCGGACAAACCACCTTATGTGCCGGGGATGATAAAAGTCGGCCTGGCCGCGCAGCCCGACCTTTTTGAGACCAGCGCCCGCTCCGGCTCCCGCCAGATGCGGAGCATGCAAGACACGGTAGAGGCGGCACTGGACGATTATTCCGGCGAACTGCTCTCCGTCCTGGAAATGGGTGAAGGCGTGGACGACATCGCCATCATAGATCTGCCGGAAGATATGAGTATGGCGGCCGCCATCGCCGAATACGAGCAAAGCCCACTGGTGGAGTATGCCGAGCCGATATATCTCTATTATCCCATGGACGCCGCCCTCCCCAACGACCCCATCTATAATGCCCGGCTCTCCCACCACGACCGTATAAATACTTTTGAGGCCTGGACATATTTAAATCAATATCATCCTGGGCCTGTTAAGCCTGATCCTGTGCGGGTGGCTGTCATCGATACACAGATAGCGCTTGATCACCCCGACTTGAAGGGTAATCTGCTGACGGACTTGGCAAAAAACTACCAGATAAATAGCAGCGGCCAGTTGCAAGATATGCAGCTCGGCCAGCCAGATAATGAACACGGAAGCCATGTGGCCGGTCTGATTGGGGCCACGGCCAACAATAATATCGGCGATGTGGGCGTGGCAGCCGGATATTCCAACAATCTGGTGGAAATTATACCCATCAATGTCTTCCACTATTTCCCCTGGGTTACTAACCCAAACAACCCTTTTAGTGCTTCCGACATCAGTATCGTGGCTGGCATCAACCATGCCTTGGCAAACGGGGCCAGAATCATAAACCTAAGCCTGGGCGGACCCAGCGGCAGCAACGCAATGCGGCAGGCGGTGGAAAACGCCACGAAACAGGGTGTCAGCGTCATTGCCGCCGCCGGCAATGATGGTAACACAGTCAACCCTACTATTGCCACCTATCCCTCAGACTGGCCGGGTGTCATCAGTGTCATCAATGTCATGTACAATAATACTTCCCCAGGCAGCGCCAGACCGGGTAATCCGGGCAACGTAACGGAATGGCGTGTGGGCGTGAACCCCCGACATAGTAGCTCCAGCTATGGTGCCAATAAAAACATCTCTGCTCCCGGTAACCAACTGTGGAGCACGGTACCGCCCGGCATGGAGGGTAGCGCAACGCCCGCTTATCCCGGCTACCGTCTGCTCAACGGCACCTCTATGGCCGCCCCGGTGGTGACCGGCGTGGCCGCCCTGATGTTATATGCCAATCCCAACCTTAGTACAACGCAGTTGGCCGCATTGCTGTATGCCAGCGCCACCGATGTCCACACAGAGGGCTTTGACAATCACACCGGGCATGGGGTCGTGGATGCACAGGCTGCCGTTGCCGCGGTTATATTGGATAACAAGCCCGCCACACCGGCCAATGTAAGGGTGATGACGGATGGCCTTTTTGATGTAAAAATCACTTGGGACATTGTTGCCGGTGCCAGCGCTTATAACATTTACCGCCGCTTGGCCGCTGCGGATTCTGCTTCTGCCGTCCTCCTTGACACGGTGGATGCCGGCTCATATATCGATTATTCTGCCATACTCGGCGAAAGCTATATCTACGAGGTCGAAGCATTCCGTGACACTCCCGTCGGCGACGTTGTCAGCGGAAGGAGCGCCACTGCTGCCCATGGCGTTTTTGTTCCCGCCCCGACAAACTTTACTATTGTCTTTGGCGGCACGAATGAAAGAAACGGCCTGCTTAGCTGGGATGGCGTGGCCGGCGCGACGGATTATGTCATATATCGCCGTGACATTAGCAATTCTTTGGATACTGCCTTTACTTTACTGGCAACTGTTAGCGACACGTCATATCTGGATAACAGCGCCCTTTGGAATAATATATACGAATATAAACTTAGCGTCCACGCTCCCGCCGCAGGAGCCGTGCCTGCGCGTGATGGTACGGCTGTACTGCTTTCCTTCGAATATAGACAAAATGTGCCTATTAATGTAACGGCTGCAACACATAACCCTTATGCGATACAGTTGACATGGCAGCAACCGGATATGGATGTGGCACCCTCTGAATATAGGATTTGGCGCCGTGATGATTCGAGCAGCAATAGCTCCTTTGTCCGTATCGGTCAAGTGTCCGCTACCGACGCGACATTTATGGAGTATCTGGACAGAACGGTAAAGCCGGGTGTGCGCTATTCATACATTGTCCAGCCCGCATGGAGCAATTCGTTAAATACTGTTCCCGATACGCAGGCCGCAGTCAGCCACAGCACTCCGGTACCTGCCACAATGCAGCTTAGTGGCAGCGCCATTGCCGACGACCCCGGTGCCATCAACTTGACATGGAATACTGTCAGCGGCGCGAGCGGCTATGAAATTGCCCTGGCGGGAGCCTCTGCACCAGTAGACGTGGGGAATGTAGCCGCCCATAAATTCACGGGCCTTAATCCCGGCACTAGCTATAATGTCATGATACGCCCTTATTGGGGTGTCGGAACGGATAAGCAGGCCGGTGAATATAGTAAAGCCATCGCCGTCCAGACGGCCAGTGGTCACGCTCCTACCGGACTTCGGGTTGTGCCCGGCAGTCTTAGCCTCACTGCCGTGACCCTGACATGGGAAGCCGTGACAGGCAACATAGGTGGATACCGTATCAATAAAGACGGCGCCCCTTATGATTTTATCACGGCCGTGGATTTTAATAGTCAGAAAAGCTACACGGATCATCGACTGGGGCCGGGCGTCAGTGTGCGCTACACGGTTCAGGCTTTATATGGCACAGATGAAAACAATATGATTGCATACGGCCCTGCTTCGTCCGCCGTCACGGTTGTGTCTGCACAAAAGGATGCCGCCAACCTGGCTCCCCGGGGCCTGAAAGTGGATGGCAGGCGCCAAACGGCGATTGATGTTTCATGGCTGGCGCCCGCAGAGACTGCGGCGAACGGAGCCACCATAGCCGCTTATAGGGTATATGCCAATCATTTAAGCTCTGACACCGCCGATGCGCGTGCCTTGTCACATACTATCACCGGCCTGGATCCAAACAATACATATCAAATCCGTGTTGTTCCGCTGTGGAATGTGGCAGACAGCTTGGTGGAAGGGCGGCCCAGCGTCGCCGCAAGCGCCAAGACACACGGACCCGCTCCGACAAATTTTCGGACAGAGGGCAGTGTTTTAGGAGCCACCGCCATTACCCTTGTCTGGGATGCGGTAGCTGGTGATAGAGAAGGCCGGGTCATGGGCTACCGCATCAATAAAAACGATGTGCCCATCGCTTATGTCAGTGCCCCTACGACCCAATATACAGATAATTTTCTGACCCCCGGTACCGCACAGCGCTACACGGTGCAGGCTTGTTGGGGGGATAAGGATGATACGAGCAACCCCTTTGGCACAAAGCCCGGTGCTGCCTCTGCCGCGCGGAAGGTGACAGCGGCTAATCCGGCCCCCTCCGGGCTAACGCTAATGGGTGCCCCCACGGAATTTGAGGCGCGGATTGCTTGGCAGGGTGTTACCGGGGCGGATTTCTATGATATTTATTTTAATGGGGTATTGCGCTATTGGGTAAGCGCAGCTTCGCCAGCAGAAGAGCGGCAAACGGGCGCCATGTATTTACCGTCTGCCACTTCATCCAACACGACAACAGTCACGCTGCCCATGACACCGGGCCAAAACGTGAAGATAACGGTACGGCCGGTCTACTTAATCACCGAGGGCGAAAGTATGGGCCGAACATCCGGCGTACTTTCTTTCCGGGTGCCGGGCGGCGGCACACCCACCGGCTTTAAGGTGATGAGTAATAAAATGAGCCAGGATGGGGTCTCGCCCAGTCAGGCGAACGCCGTCACGCCTACCAGCATCCGCGTACAGTGGAACAGTATGCATGGCCGCAATGCGGGAAATATGCCTGGCCGATATGTTCTATACATCAACGGAGACATTTTTGAACTACCCGCTTTTGATTTAGATGTTGGTGGGGTGGAAAAGACTTTTTACTGGTTTGACATACAGAACCTTGATCCAAACACGGTCTACAATATCCAAGTGGCCGCCATGTATAGAAATGGCGATGAGTTGCGTCCCGGCGTTCCCAGCAAGGCAGCCAAAAAAAGAACCGGCGGCCCCGCGCCCACGGGTCTGCGCAGCAATGTTGCAAATAACACCAACGTGACGCTTACATGGAATGCCGTTTCCGATGTTAATGTGAGAGGCTATCTGGTGGTCCGGCGGGATGCTGATGGAACGGAGCATTTCTTCCCCACCACGGCGCTTAGCCTGACAGATAATACGCTGCGCCCCGGGGTTAATGCCCGATACAGGGTCCATGCTTGTTGGGACACGGAGAGCAAAAAACCCGGTATCGCCCGCCAAATCCAGATAAAGCCCAAGGGCAAGGCCCCCGGCAATGTACGTGGCAGCACCACCGCGACGAGCATTTCGGTCACATGGAATGCCCTCAGCGGCGAATGGGCCGTGGGACTGGATGGTTATAGGGTCTATTTGGACGATGGCATAGAGCCTGTATTTAAGGATGTGGGCCGGAACACACATGCTGTCCAGCTAGGAGATCTCCTTCCCAACAGCCGCTACAGGGTAAGGGTGGCGCCTATCTACGGCAGCGGCACAGATGCCCGCGTGGGACGACAAAGCGGGGTGCGGACGGTACGCACAGCCAGTGGCGCCCCCAAAAAACTGCGCACCGGCAGTGTCGGCCAAACGCAGGCGCATCTTACATGGGCTGCGGTGGCAGATAACGGCGTGAGGGGATATGTGGTGGAACGGACGACGAAAGGCCGCTTGGAGCCCGAAGTATTTGACATCTTACTGGACGATTATTATCAAGACCGCAATGGTTTTGTTGACTACAATCTGTTGCCGGGTTCCGAGTATCGTTATAATGTGCGGGCATATTGGGAAAAGGAAATAAATGATACGGAAACGGAAAAGGTGTTCGGAAAAACCAGTTCCACTCTGCGTGTACGGACCAGGAGCCGGTGGTAACATCCATGCCTTATCGATTATGATTGATCAGGCAGCCGCTTAAAATGATTTGGCGTTCCTCGTCTGTGAGGTCGCCCAAGCGTAGTTCAAACTCTGTAGGGTCTGCGTCGCCCAAGACGTAGGCCCTTATTATTGCTTGCTTTTTAGCCAGCGCCTCCCGGATGCCGGGGATGAAGATATAGTCACCATATCCGAAGGGCAACTCGCCCGGCGCTATCAGGAAGGGCAGCATTCCCCAGTTGATCAGGTTGGAGCGGTAGCGCTTGGTGGCGTATGCCTGGCTGATGTTGGCCAGGCCGCCGAGGACGCGCTGGCAGGAGGCGGCCTGTTCGCGGGCGGAGCCGTCGCCGGGGCAGACGGCGAAGATGGTGGAGGCGATGGCGGTGTTTGTGAGGGTGGCCTCGTGGCCAAAAGAGGCCACGTCGGTAAAGTGGGTGGGGATGGCGCTGAGGGCGGGTTCGGCCTCGGTGAAGGATGGGGGGGGGGAGGACGTGGCGGCATCAAATTGGCAACCCGAAGGGGATTGCTGGGTCTTCACGGAGCTATGCTCCGTGCGCCCGCAATGACAATCCGGGGATTGCGTGGCTTCCGTTGCGCTCTTTGCTATGCCATAATGACGCAAGCGCCACACTTCCGCATCCCGCACGGCTTTCGCCATGCCGACATAGGCCGGGTCTTTGCGTGAGAGGGTATACTCGGCGAGGGCGTGGGGATTCGAGCGATATGAGGACGTCTCGCCGGAGGGGATTAGCTCGTCGGTGGTGGTGACGGGGTCGTGGATCACGGAGACGACCTTCAACAAAACATTTTCGCTCAGGGGAATCATCTCCGGCCAGTCGCGGATGCCGGGGCCAAAGTGCAGCGCGGCGTCGGGGTCGGGCCGGCCGAGGGCATCGAAGACACGATTTTTGTAGATGTCGGCGTCGAAGAAGTAGCTGTATTGGCTTATGGGGATGTCCCCGTCTGCCGCCGAGGTCAGGCGGCCGCCGTTTGCGGCGGTGGCGGCGATCGAGCGGGCATCCATCAGGGCCACCGATGCCAGTTGGCCGCTACCGGGTTTGGAGCCCTCGCGGCTGGGGAAGTTGCGGGTGCTGTGGCGGATGCTGAAGGCGTTGTGGGCGGGGGTATCACCGGCACCGAAGCAGGGGCCGCAAAAGGCCGTTTTCAAAATCGCCCCGCTGGACAGCAGGCGGGCGGCCTGGCCGTTTTTGATCAATTCCATGTATATCGGGGTCGAGGCCGGATATATGCTCAGGGAAAATTCGTCATTGCCGATATTTCTGCCGTTTAATATGTCGGCGGCGGCGCAGATATTTTCGAAGCCGCCCCCGGCACAGCCGGCGATGATACCCTGGTCGACGTGGAATGTGCCATTCCGCAGCTTATCCCGCAGGGAAAAGGGCAGCTTCCCGTCTAGGCTGGCGGCGGCATGTTGCTCCACTTCGGCGAGGATGTCAGCCGGGTTTTCGTTCAGTTCGGCGATCGTGTATACATGGCTGGGGTGGAAGGGCATGGCGATCATTGGCTCGATTTTATCCAGCTCCACGCAGATGGCTCCGTCGTAGTAGGCCACCGGACCCGGCGCCATTTCGCGGTAGTCCTCCGGGCGGCCATGGATGTCGTAGTATTCCTTTATCACATCGTCCGTCGCCCAGATCGAGGACAGGCAGGTCGTCTCTGTCGTCATCACGTCGATGCCGATGCGGAAATCGGCGCTGAGGTTCGCCAGGCCGGGCCCGGCGAATTCGATGATTTTATTTTTCACATAGCCATTTTCAAAAACGGCCCCGATTATGGCCAAAGCGACATCCTGCGGTCCGACGCCGTAGGACGGCGCGCCGCTCAAGTAGCAGAGGATGACTTCCGGCATGTCTATGTCATAGGTCTGACCCAGGAGTTGCTTCACCAGTTCCGGCCCGCCCTCGCCCATCGCCAACGTGCCGAGGGCGCCGTGGCGGGTATGGGAGTCGCTGCCCAGGATCATCCGGCCGCCGCCAGCCATCATCTCACGGGCGTATTGGTGGATGACTGCCTGATGGGGCGGCACATAGACACCGCCGTATTTACGTGCACAGGAAAGGCCAAACATGTGGTCATCTTCGTTGATTGTGCCGCCGACGGCCGCGAGTGAGTTGTGGCAGTTGGTCAGGACGTAGGGCAGCGGAAACTCACGCAGGCCGGAAGCCCGGGCCGTCTGGATGATGCCGACATAGGTGATGTCGTGGGACGTGAGCTGGTCGAATTTTATTTTAAGTTTCGCCATGTCGCCAGAGGTGTTGTGGGCAGCAAGGATTTGGTAGGCGAGGGTGGAGCGGCGGGCGGTGGTGGGGTCGGTTTCAGGCGGGGTTTTGGGGGCGGCCGGTTGACCGAGTTGGTCAATATTCGTGGTCATATCCGGCTTCAAGCTCACACCATCCAGTAAATATGCGCCGCCTTCAAGTAACTTTATCATGTGAAACCTCCTGGAAAATAATTTAGATTATTCGAAACTACCATTGACGCAAACACACGTTTGTGTTATGATATAAGCAAGGTCTTAAACGACCCCAGAAGTGCTACCATATAGCGGTAGGCGGTTAGCCCTCTTTCCCAGAGGGACTGTGACCCTCTGTTGACATAGAAATCATCTGCACTTTGGATGAAATAATTATGAAAGCGAGGGACTCTCAATGATAAGTGCGATGGATCTAATCGCTATACTTAGCCTAGTGGCTACAGTTTTTGCCCTAGGATACAGCATTGGCAGTAACCACTCACAAAATAAACCGCCCGAGTCCTGACAAGATTTGGCGGTTTATTTTGTCCAAACTGTAGGGCTAACCGTCTATCGGTAGCACTTCTAACGTCTGCTTATGTCTATATATTAAAGCATATATCACATTATGTCAAATCTTTTTTTCACCCCGGAATCACGATTTTATCCAGCTTCCAAATCTCATCGACATATTCCTGGATCGTGCGGTCAGAGGAGAACTTGCCCGAGCAGGCGACGTTCAGGATGGCACTACGGGCCCATCTTTCCTCATCGCGGTAGGCGGCCTCGACCTTTTTTTGCGTCTCGGCATAGGCCCTGAAATCCTTCAAAACGAAGTAGGCATCGGCTTTGCTGGTACTCAGCGTATTCAGGAGCGAATTGTAAAGGGTGCGAAACAGCTCGGTGTTGCCGGGGGAATAAGTGCCGTTGATGAGCTGCATCAGGACCTTGCGGATGTCCTGGTCGTTGTTGAATATCTCCATCGGATTATAGCCGCCAAACTTCTCCATGCGGATAATCTCGTCGGATTCCGTGCCGAAGATGAAGGCATGCTCCGCCCCCACTTCCTCGATAATCTCGACATTGGCACCGTCCAGGGTCCCCAGCGTCAGGGCGCCGTTTAGCATGAACTTCATGTTGCCGGTGCCGGAGGCTTCCTTGCTGGCAGTGGAAATCTGCTCGGAGACATCGGCGGCGGCGAAGATCATTTCAGCGTTGGAGACGCGGTAATCCTCGATGAAGACCACCTTCAAGCGTCCGGCCACGATCGGGTCATTGTTCACCGCCTCGCCGACGGCGTTTATCAGTTTGATCGTCAGCTTGGCGTTTTGGTACGCGGCAGCGGCCTTGCCCCCGAAGATGAAGGTGCGGGGGTAAAACTCCATGTCGGGCTTGTCTTTTAGCTCATTGTATAGGTACATAACGTGCAAAATATTCATCAACTGACGCTTGTACTCGTGCATCCGCTTTACCTGGACGTCGAAAATCGAGCGCGGGTCAACGACAATGCTCTCGTGCTTCAAGATGTAGTCCGCCAGCCGCAGCTTGTTTTTGTACTTGATATTCATGAACTCCTGGCGGGCCTTGGCGTCGTCGGCATAGATTTTGATTTTCTCAATCTTGGGCAGATCGGTGATCCAGTCGTCACCGATGTGGTTGGTAATCCAATCGGCCAACAGGGGATTGCCGTGAAGCAAAAAGCGGCGCTGGGTAATGCCGTTGGTTTTATTGTTAAATTTCTCCGGCATCAGCTCGTAGAAATCCTTTAGCTCCTGATTTTTCAGGATCTCGGTATGCAGGCGGGCAACGCCGTTGACCGAATAGCCCACGGCAATGGCCAAATGCGCCATCTTCACCTGGCCGTCGTATATGATGGCCATTTTGCGGATTTTGTTCTGGTCGCCGGGGTGGTTTTGCTCGATGCGGGCAATCAGGCGGCGGTTTATCTCCTCGATGATCTGATAGATGCGCGGCAGAATCCGGCTAAATAGCTCAATCGGCCATTTTTCCAGAGCCTCTGACATGATGGTGTGGTTCGTGTAGGCGCAGGTCTTGGTCG
>Ga0099364_10005574_pt1 | contig 18643 bp, 18 predicted proteins | sample TergutTh196P3_FD_73070 | JGI IMG/M metagenome (GOLD analysis project Ga0099364, IMG submission 73070) | Microcerotermes parvus P3 segment gut microbial communities from Pointe-Noire, Republic of the Congo - Th196 P3 | ecosystem: Host-associated > Arthropoda: Insects > Digestive system > Gut ...
GATCGGCGCTGACGAGGGCTATGTCTATGTCCGCGCCGAATACCCCATCGCCGTGAACAGGTTCGAAATCGCCCTGGGCCAGGCCCGCGAACAGGGGCTTTTGGGCAAAGATATTTTCGGCACGGGCTTTAACTTCGACATCCAAGCCCGTCTGGGCGCCGGTGCCTTCGTCTGCGGCGAGGAAACGGCCCTGCTCACATCCATTGAAGGCAAACGCGGTGAGCCCCATCCCCGTCCGCCCTTCCCGGCGGTAAAAGGATTGTTCGGTAAGCCCACCGTCCTAAATAATGTCGAAACCTACGCCTCCGTGCCGCAGATCGTATTGCATGGCCCGGAAAAATACGCCGAGCTGGGCACGGAAAAATCCAAGGGCACGAAGGTCTTCGCCCTGGGCGGCAAGGTGAAAAATGTCGGCCTGGTCGAGGTGCCGATGGGCGCGACCCTGCGCGACGTGGTCGAAAAGGTCGGCGGCGGCATCCCGAACGGCAAGGCGTTCAAGGCGGCCCAGACCGGCGGCCCCTCCGGCGGCTGCATCCCCGCCAGCCTGATAGACACACCGATAGACTTTGATAATCTCCTCGCCATCGGCTCGATGATGGGTTCGGGCGGGCTGATTGTCATGGACGAGGACACCTGCATGGTGGACATTGCCAAATTCTTCCTGGATTTCACCGTCGAGGAAAGCTGCGGCAAATGCGTGCCCTGTCGTATCGGCACGGTGCGGATGCTGGAACTGTTGGACAAAATCACCGAAGGCAAGGGTGAGCCGTCAGACCTCGATGAGCTCAATGAGCTGGGCCAGCATATCAAGGCCACGGCGCTGTGCGGCCTGGGCAATACCGCCCCCAACCCCGTCCTCTCGACAATCCGCTACTTCCGCCACGAATACGAGGCCCACATCAACGATAAAAAATGCGCCGCCGGTGTCTGTAAGGCCCTGATGCAATTTGTCATAAACGACAAATGCATCGGCTGCACCCTCTGCGCACGCAACTGCCCGGTCGACGCCATCAGCGGCGAGGTAAAAAACCCTCACCTCATCGACCAAGATAAGTGCATAAAGTGCGGTGTGTGTTTCGAGAAGTGTAAGTTTAAGGCGATAGATAAAATATAGTGCTCTGTAGGGCGCGACGACCCGGCGCGCCGTGTAGTGGTCAATAATAGTGTATACAGGAGATAAAAATGGATAACACAAAAGTAAACATCAAAATCAACGGCTGTGACTTCACGGCAGACAAAGACGCCACCATCCTGGAGGCCTGCCGGGCGGCCGGCTACGAAATACCCACCCTTTGCTACCTAAAGGACATAAACGCCATCGGCGCCTGCCGTATCTGTTTGGTAGAGGTGAAGGGTGCCCGGGCGATGCCGGCTTCCTGTGTGCAGCCCGTCGCCGAGGGCATGGAAATTTCCACCAATACCCCGGCCATCCACGAGGCCCGCAAGAAAAATCTCGAGCTGCTGCTCTCCGACCACCAAAAGGACTGCCTATCCTGCATCCGCAGCCAAAGCTGCGAACTGCAAAAGCTCTGTCTGGACTATGGCGTGGAGGACGAAAACCGCTACGCCGGCAAACTCTCACAGGAAGTCCCCGTCGAGGACGACGACGTATCCATCGTCCGCGACAATAATAAATGCATCAAATGCCGCCGCTGCGTGGCAGCCTGTGGCAAGATGCAGGAAATTTCCGTCATCGGGGCCAATAACCGCGGCTTCGACACCAGCATCGGCTGCGCCTTTGAGACGAAGCTGAAAAATGTGCCCTGTATCTCCTGCGGCCAGTGCATCGTCGCCTGTCCCGTCGGCGCCCTCCACGAAAAGGACGACACCGATAAGGTCTGGGCGGCCATCAATGACCCCACCAAGCACGTCGCCGTCTGCGCCGCGCCCTCAATCCGCGTGACCCTGGGCGAATGTTTCGGCCATGCCCCCGGCAGTTTCATCGAGGGTAAGCTGGCAGCCGGCATGAGACGCCTGGGCTTCGACGGGGTTTATGACATGGACTTTTCCGCCGACCTGACCGTCATGGAAGAAGCCCATGAGCTGGTGGACAGAATCCAAAATGGCGGCAAGCTCCCGCTGATTACCTCCTGTTCGCCCGGCTGGATCCGCTTTTGCGAACAATTTTTCCCCGAGTTCATCGACAATCTCTCCAGCGGCAAGTCGCCGCAGCAGATGTTCGGGGCGATATATAAGACCCATTACGCGAAAAAGCTGGGGCTTAAACCGGAGGACATCTTCTTCGTCTCCGTCATCCCCTGCACGGCGAAAAAATACGAAATCCGCCGCGACGGGCAATCAGCCGTGGGGAACGGCATACCCGACATCGACTGCGCCATCACCACCCGGGAACTGGCGCGGATGATAAAGAAAGCCGGCATCTTGTTCGATGCCCTGCCCGATGAAAAATTTGACAGCCTGGCCGAGACCGGCAGCGGGGCCGGGGTCATCTTCGGCACCTCCGGCGGGGTCATGGAAGCGGCCCTGCGAACAGCCGCCGAGACCATCATCGGCGCACCGCTGGAGAAACTGGACTTCGACGAGGTGCGCGGCTCCAAGGGTATAAAGCAGGCCACATATAAGCTGGGCGACGTGACGGTCAATGTCGCCGTTGCCTCCGGCACGGCCAATGCCCGGAAGCTGCTGACGGCGATAAAGAATGGCGAAATGGATGTGCAGTTCGTCGAGATCATGGCCTGTCCCGGCGGTTGCATCATGGGCGGCGGCCAGCCCACCCATCCGGCCGCGACGCGGAACTTCAGCGACCTGTGGGCGGCACGGGCGGCGGCCCTCTATGCCGAGGATAAGGGCAAGAACATCCGCAAGAGCCACGAAAATCCCTTGATAAAAGAGCTGTACGCCGAGTGCCTGGGCTCCCCCGGTTCCGAAAAGGCGCATCATATCCTGCATACACATTATCAGGCGCGGGGGAAGGCCGTAAAAATGGATAATGCATAATTCATAATGCATAATTAGTGGTGTAAAAATAGGTGATGGCATGACCGTAAAACCTTGCAACCCTAATGCCCTGCCCTGTGTGCAACGTGTCCTGGATTATTTTGGACAAATAGAGGGCCAGGGCATTTTGCTGGGTCAGCATACTTTTGTTTGTAATGTGGGGTTTCGTATAATGGGGATGAGGTTGTTCTGAAATACATACTTCAAAACTGAGGAGGATGTTAGCCATGCAAAACACATTTATCACAAAAATGCAATTTGACAAAGTACGGCATTTAACTAATGTCTCTATCATGCTGTCGGAAACCAAACGCCAACATCTCATACTGACAGGCAGGAATGGAAGCGGTAAAACCAGTTTGCTCGAAGCAATACGCGACTATGTGATTATCCATCAAAGAAAAAAAGCACCGCAACCTGATAGACAAATACGGGATGCACACAATGGCGCCCTATTCGGACCGAACACCCCGGATAGCAATGCAGATAACCCAAGTATCAATGTATCATTTTCAGAGAAAGTTAATAACATTTTCGATATAATATTTGCTTATTTCCCGGCAGAAAGAAGCGAACTCTCCCTGCCTAAAGCAATTGAGGCCGTAGATGTTTGGGGTAAGACGATTATTACCCGAAATGCGAGTAAAGATTTTTTGAAATATATTCTGAACTTATATGTGCAATACCTAAGTATAAAAGATGCAGGGAAGTCTTTGACGGAAATCGAACAGTATAAAGCATGGTTTGACAGATTTGAAAAAGCATTGCGCGATATCTATGATTGCAAAAAGCTTAAACTAAAAGCCGACATGAAGAACCTTGCGTTTTACGTTGAATTACCGGGGCGTGAACCGTTTGGATTACACGAAATGGCAGATGGATACAAAGCGTTCTTGGAAATATTGATGGAACTCCTAATGCGCATGGAACGCGGAAGCGGTGTCGTCGATTATAATCAGTCTGCAATCGTTCTTATTGATGAGATAGAAACCCATCTCCACGTAGAGTTACAGAAGCGGGCGTTACCGTTTTTAACACAGATGTTCCCAAATGTTCAATTTATCGTCGCCACTCATTCGCCGTTTGTAATCACTTCGCTCTCCAATGCAGTAGTGTATGATTTGGAAAAACACGAGCAACTCGAAAAGCCAAGTTATTATTCGTATGAAGCTGTTGTCGAGTCATTCCTTGATGCAGATATGTATTCAGAAGAGATGAAGCGACAATTCAACAAATACAAAAAACTCTGTTTCAAAATGGATAGATCGGAGGAAGAACAGGATGAGTTTCTTAGAATCAAGACAGATCTTGAACTAATGTCCCCAGCCTCAAAAGAATTGTTTATTGCGTTCCGCACTCTCGAGCAAAAGCGAAAGGAGGCGAAGAATGGTAAAGCTGACTAAACGTCCTGAACCGCCGCAACCGATAACACGCGAGAAGCATTATCGAGACAATCCTAATTTTGAGGCACTTGTTGAAGATTGCCACAGGAAATGTTATATCTGTGAAAACGATAAGGCCACCACGTTTAATATTGAGCATCGTATTCCACATCATGGTGACGATACATTGAAGTATGACTGGAATAATTTATTTCTCTCATGCGGACATTGCAATAGTATAAAGGGTGACAAGTATGATGACATTCTCGACCCGACCGCTTGTGAGCCCGAAAACAGTATTTCACTTTCAATGAATATGGATTCGCTTATCGAATATGTAGAGGTTTGTGTTCTGTCTAATGACAAAAGCGCCAAGCAAACGGCAGCGTTGTTATCTCTTGTATATAATGGTGGAACAACCGCGATGAAAGAAGTAGAGTGCGCCGTATTACGCAACGCAATATCTAAATGCGTTGCAAGCTTCCTTCAACATGTTGAGGGGCATCGAAGCGAGTCTGACGTAGGTTATGGGAAAATAATTAAAGAAGAACTTTCCCGGGCATCACCATTTGCTGCGTTTAAGCGAGGAATAGTGCGCGATGATGCTGAGTTGACGGCTAAGTTCGGGGAGTTTATTGCATAATAATAAGTCTTTAAATCAGCCTGCGGACGATGCCCGCCATCGTTTCCGTGAAAATGAACTGTGAGCATTGCCTACTCCACCGACACAATATAATAATATATCGGCTGGCCGCCGTATTGCAGCTCGACATCATGTTCCGGATAGGCGGCCTGTATCCGCGCTTTCAGCGCTGCCCCGTCCGCTTCGTCCATGTCGGCGCCATAATACATGCTGATCAGCTCACTGTCATCATCGACCATCCCCACTACCATCTGATAGGCCACCTCGGCCACATCGCCGCCCACGGCTTCTATGCCCCTGTCGCTCAGGCCCATGTAGTCGCCGGCTTTTATTTCCTTGTCTTCTATCACGGTATCGCGTATCGCGTAGGTCACCTGCCCGGTCTTTACCTGGGCAAACTCTTCTTTCATGTTGGCGGTGTTTTCATCTATGCCCATGTCCGGCACGTAGTTTATCAGGGCCGTGATGCCCTGGGGCACGGTCTTCGTCGGCAGGACGTGGACTTTTTTGTCCTGCGTCAGCTCAGCGGCCTGGTTGGCCGCCAGGATGATGTTTTTATTGTTCGGCAGGATGTAGACATGGTCGGCGTTCACCTTCGCGATTGCCTCCAGCATGTCCTCGGTGCTGGGATTCATCGTCTGGCCACCCTCGATGAGAAAATCGATCCCGAGGCTTTTAAAGATGTCGGCCAAACCCTGGCCGGCAGAAACGGCGATGAAGCCCACGGCCTTATGCGGCATCTCTTCTGCTGCCGTGGCCGCCTCGTAAAACAAGGTCTCCTGATGCTCCAGGCGCATATTGTCGATTTTTATGTTGCTGAGCATCCCGTATTTCAGGGAATATTGGATGACCAGGCCCGGGTCGTTGGTATGGACATGGACCTTCACCACATCGTCGTCGCAGACCACCACGATGGAATCACCGATGGATTCCAGGAATGTCTTATAGTCAATTTCTTGTTTGATATTAAAGTTTCTGGTCAGCATGATAATAAATTCGGTACAATAGCCAAATTCTATATCCATATCCGCCACCGCTTCCCTTTTCGGTTTTGTCTCAGCGACAATAGTAGCAATACTTAGGTCCAGTTCCTTGCCCATGAAGGCATCGTAGGCCCCTTTTAGTATCTCCAAAAGCCCCTGGCCGCCCGAATCCACCACTCCGGCCTGTTTTAGCACCGGCAATAGCTCCGGTGTATGCAGTAATACTTCATCACTTTTGTCCATGACCGCTTTTATGAAGCCGGCCATGTCTGTTTCGCCTGCCGACACCAAGCTGCGCGCCATCTCGGCGCCGCCCCTGGCCACGGTCAGGATGGTGCCTTCTTTGGGCTTCATAACGGCTTTGTAGGCCGTTTCCACCGCTTTTTCCAGCGCATCGGCCAAAACTATCGTGTCTATCTCGTCGTGGTTTCGCACCACATGGGTAAAGCCCCGAAAAAGCTGCGACAAAATCACGCCGGAGTTGCCCCTGGCACCCCTGAGCGACCCGGATGATATGGCCTTGCAGACCGCCGCCATGTCGGTCTCTTCCAGGGCCGTGAGCTCCCCGGCCGCCGCCATGATGGTCAAAGTCATGTTTGTACCCGTGTCACCGTCCGGCACCGGGAATACATTGAGTTCATTTATCCATTCTTTACCCGCCTCCAGCTTTTTTGCCCCGGCAATAAACATCTTTGAAAGCAAGGCGGCATTGATAGTGTTTTGTGCCACTTAATCTACCATTCCTCTCCCACGTTTAAGACACGTGTATCAGCCATCAGCACTAATCTATTACCCTCACGCCTTCGACATAGATGTTTATTTTCCCCACCGCTATACCGGTAAACTCCTCCACCCGGTACTTTACGTTGCTGACCAGATTTTCCGCCACGGCCAGGATGCTGACGCCATATGACACAATCACATGGAAGTCCAGTATGAGTTTGTTGCCCGCCAGGCTTACGTGTATCCCCCTGGTCATGCTGTCCATCTTCAGTATCCTTACCAGGCCATCCCTGACATTGATGCCGGCCATGCCGACGATGCCAAAACATTCATTTGCGACCGAGCCGGCATACCTGGCGATTACCTCGCTGTCTATGCGGATATTACCCATGTGGGTGTCCATTGAAGAAGCTTTCATGGCAGACCTCCCTTTCAGTGACCAAATCACGTCATTGCGGGCTTGACCCGCAATCCGTCCCTGCGCCAGACAGATTGCGGCTCGGGGGCCGCAATGACATAATACCAATGCATAATTTCACCCTATACGATTATAACCGCAACGGCGGAAAAAAGAAAGTAAATTTTTCTTGCTTTTCGCCGCTCCGTCTGTTATCATATCATTGTTGTGTTTTGATAAGTATATAATGAAAGCGAGGATAAATAGATGGCTAAGTGTGATATATGCGGTAAAAGCGTTCAATTTGGCAACAATGTCAGCCATTCAAACCGGAAAACCAAGCGTATTTGGAAACCCAACATCAAACGGGTAAAGTGTCGTGTTGGCCCTACTGCCTGTAAGCGCAAGCACGTCTGCACGGGCTGCCTGAAATCCGGCCGGGTAGAGAGGGCCTAGCGTGAAGCTAAAGCTTCACGTGCGAATTTGTGCCCCGCCTCAAAGAGGCGTTGACCCAAATATCGCGGGTTGTTGGTAGGGCATGGGAGTTAGCTACGCCTGGCGGCTCAGTTCATAGTGGCCGCACATCTTTTCATAGTACCTGTTTATTAGTAAGACCATTTCATGGTCACCGGAAACATTGTCCGGGTGGAACATTTTTAGCAGTTCCTTGTAGCGTTTCTTTAACGCCAGCGGGGATGCGGCTCCACGAAAGAGGTGTTCCACCATATCCAGTCTGGCGTAGCTGGCTTCACGGATGCTGGCTTCTTTTTTGGCACGAAACAGCAGTTTTTCTTTTTCAAATTTGCGTCTGTCGGCATCCAGTTGGGCGAAACCATTCTTCAAGATGTCCATCTTTTTGTCAAAGAAGGCCATTTCCTCGCGCAGGCTTTTCTTTTCGGTGGATATTTTGGCATTTAGTGCCTTCATTTCTGCCTGGAACTGGCGGCGCTCGCTATTAAACTTTTCCTCCATGCCGGAAAGCTCCGCCTTTTCGTTTTCCAAACGCAAGCTCTCATCAAAGAGCCATGACTTAAACTCATCCAGCTCTTCCAGCGTGCCATGAACAAATATTTTCCTAAAGGTCTCGGCAACCGTGTCGCCCCTAAATGTCTGCGTGCCCTGCTCCATCAGTTTTCTTCGTCCTTATCGGGGAAAGCAATATTCACCGCCTCGTCGTCGCCAATGATTTCTTCTTTTGGCTTGGTGAATTTATCCACCAGATCGGGTATCATGTCGAGGATTTTGGTCAATGAGTCCTGATTGCGGATATTTACCAGTTTGGTCATGCCCCCCTTGATGACCAGGACCGCGCTGGGGGTCAGTTTCCCGGAAAAGGCCCCCGCCCCGCCATTTCTTTTTTCACCGGCGCTGGCCCCGGCCGCCACCCCAAAAGTCATGTCCATGAAAGGCAAGATTATCGTGTCGCCTACTTGTGTGGGTTCCCCCACGATAGTTTTTGCCGACAAGACGGTATTCATACCCTTCATCAATGAATCCACCACAGCGTTAAAGTTATTGTCTGCCATCTTTACTGTCCTTTCTCATTCGCAGTTTGCGAATGTTATCATCCTTATATACAATCCATGCCGCCCACAAGAGTATAAACAACGTGATGCGTCCGCGCAGATAGCCCTCGCCGCCCAGTACCTGGCGGTCAAATTCCGGATATATCACCACATTGGGGCCGATAAAGGGATAGAGTATGCTATACAGCTCCAAAATCTGTCCCGTGGTCCGCGGGTCATCCGTGCCCAGTCTTATGGCCGCCCGTAGTTTCCTGGGTCGCACATTTTTCCATATCCGCTTTAGTTGTGTGGCGCAAAGCGCCAGTGACTTACGAAACTCCTCGGAATTCAGTAGTGCCACATACCCTGACAAACGCCCCAAAAATGCGGAAATGTCTGCCCAGCCTCTTTTCATTCTATCATATGTCCGCCGGATTGTGTAGACGATATTTCTAAAACGGGCAAATATTTTATTTACTCTTCTTTCCTTTTTTTCTGCCTGTTGCTTCTCCTGATGATTTACGCCTGCCTGTTTTTCTTCCTTGGGCGCTTTGGCTTCCGCCTTTCTTGTTTGGCGCTTATTTCCCGCGCTCTTTTCGCCCCTTTCCCCGGGTTTATTATCCTTTCTTTTTTTGGCCGGCCGGTCCGAGCGGTATATGGTGAAAAACAGTAGTTTTACTTTTATGTAGGCTTGCCCGGGGTATACATATGTAAGCCGCAGCAGCTTAAGCAGCCAGCTAAGCTTCAGTTCCACACGGGAGCGGGGCTCCTCTTCCCGGCGGTAGCCGCTCAGGCGGTAGTTGATTGGCCAAAAGAGGAGCAGCAAAATAAAAAGGACTATGGTGCCCAGCAATGAAAGCAGGCTAATGCCTAGTATTTTTAAGATGATGAGTACTATCACGTTACACCTTTCAAATATGCCTTAATGTCCGCGCCCCCGGTTTTATCATAGCATTCCGCAGTGATTTTTTGCACTATCTCCATCGCTTCCGCGTGGCTGGTGGCCAGGCCCACCACATGGGGCGGGTTAAGACGGCGGAAGTTTTTTTGCTTTAGAAGGGCGGCATCGTAAAACTCCAGTTGATCTGGCCCCGTGGCCAGCGCAATGACATACACGCCCGGCAGCCCGGCGTTTATGCGCAGTTTCCACTTTATTTTCCCGGGATTTTTCAGTGAATCGCTGATATATAGGTGTTTGTGGAATTTCATGTAACCTCACTCAAAATACACGTCAAATATCCTTTCGCGGATGCTACACTTTTCATTTAAAATACACGTCGAAAATCCGCGCAGCTATGGGCACGGCGTAGTCGCCGCCGGAGCCGCCGCCTTCGATGATGATGGTCACGGCTATCCGCGGCTCATCCGCCGGGGCAAATCCGGTGAACCAGGCATGGCTATTACCCTTTACATTGCCGTATTCGGCCGAGCCCGTCTTGCCGGCCGCCGTGTATTTGTCGCTTTGCAATCTGGTGGCCGTGCCGCTCAAAACCACGGCCTGCATCAGGGCGGCGAGCTCGTCGGCTTCTTTGGTACTCATTAGCCGCCCCGCCGGGCTATCGCCTATGCGTTTTACGCTGCTCCCATTTTCCGTCCGCACCTCATCATACAGATAGGGGCGCATCAAAACACCGCCGTTGGCTATCGCGCTGGTGACCATATGCAGGTGTTGCGGCGTGATCTGGGTCTTGCCCTGGCCAATGGTGATCTGCATCAGCTCGGATTTGGGCGTGTCTTCATCCAAATCGACGCTGCTTTTATTATAAACCAACGGCGACGGCAAGTCAGCCCCAAATAACAACTCGTCCAAGGTTTTCTCCAACCCGTCTTGATCAAGGGATACGCCGATATTGGCAAAGGAGGAGTTACAGGACTTTGCAAAGGAGTACTCAAAGTCCTCATTGCCGTGGGCAATATTACGAAAACAGTTGATTCTCTCGCCGTATGCATCAAAATGTCCCACGCAATTAAAGCTATAGGCGTCCAGTGATCCGTCATGCTCCCGCAGATAGCCCAGGGCGGTAAATATCTTGAAGGTGGAGCCGGGCGGGTATAGTCCTTGCGTCACCCGGTTTAAGAGTATCGAGGATTCATCGTCTTTAAGCAAATCTTCCCAGATGTCGGGTATTTTTTCGGGATCAAAGTCCGGTTTGGAGACCATGGCTAAAATCCGGCCCGTATGCGGCTCGCTGATAATGATGGCGCCCCGGTACACCCCCATCGCATTGGCCGCCGTCTCTTGCAAATCCACCCGCAAGGTCGAATAGACGGAGTCCCCGGGGTTTTTCACTCCCGCGCTGCCATTTTCCGCTTTCTGCGGCAGGGGGATGTTGGAATTAATCAGGTAATAGTTGGCGGCGGCCTCGATACCGGAGCGGCCATGACTGGCAAAGCCCACCACATGGGCAAAGAGTTTGCCATATGGATATACGCGCTCCTCCACCCCATCCGCGTCCATTATGGAATCGGCCAAGATTTCGCCGCCGTTTGCATGGATGCGGCCCCGGCTGTTTTGCTCCATCAGAATTTGCTGCAAACCATTATAAGGATTTTCCGCCAGCTCCACTTCATTGGCCAGGGCATAGTAACTAATATAGACGCCCATGGCCACAAAGAGACTCACAAAAAACCAGGTGATGCCCATGACTTGGCGCTGAAGGCCCGTGCGGCGGGGTTTGGGCTTTTGACCCGTGGGGTGCTTAGGGTTGGTGCGGCGCTTGCTTGTCCCTGACCCTGCGGGGCTTTTATCCATTTTGTCCATTTTGTCCATTTTGTCCATCTTCAAACTTTCCCTCCGTTTTATTGGCCGGGGAAGACGGCGGGGCTTTAGCCCCCGCCCTACGGGGTATATCCCTACGGGTTTTTATTTTGCCCTCATCCGAGCGCAGCACATATAGGCCCGCCACTATGGCAAACATGATAATGCTCACCAGCACGCTGGTGCCACCGTAGCTGATGAAGGGCAGGGTAAGCCCTGTCATGGGGATGAATTTCACGCCGCCGCCAATAGCCAAAAACACTTGGAAGATATAGGTAATACCCAGGCCAAAGGCCACCAGTTGATAAAAACGCTCCTTAAAGCGCACGGCGAGATTCATGAACATAATAAAGCTGCTCAGGCACACCAGTATCACGCATATGCAAAAGACCAGGCCCAGCTCTTCGGCCATGGCCGAAAAAATAAAGTCGGCCTCGACTATGGGGATGCTCGTCGGCTGCCCCTTATAAAAACCCAAACCAAAGAGGCCGCCGCTGGATATGGCAAAGAGTGATTGGGTAATCTGATAGCCCTGACTATCTATCACGCTCCAGGGGTCCATGAAGGCCTGTACCCTCACCTGCACATGGCTAAACAGATGATAGGCGACCACTGCCGCCGCACTGCCGCCCAGCGCCCCGGCTATCAAGTACCACCACTGCCCCGTCGCCAGATACACCATCATCACAAACACCACGAAAAAAATCAGGGCACTGCCCAGGTCCCTGGACGCGACCAGGATGATGACATGGAAGGCCGCCACCAGCATGGTGAGAACTACTTGCTTTATGTCGCTCGATTTATACAGGGCCGCGGCCACGAAAAAGACAAACAATAGCTTCACCAGTTCCGAAGGCTGAAAGCTCACGCCGGCGATGGATATCATCCGTCTGCTGCCATAGTGCGTTTCTCCCAACACATACACCGCCAGCAGCATCAGGGCCCCGGTAGCAGCGTACAGCCAAGTTAATTTGCTGAGGATTTTAAGCTTACGCAGCAGATATGGCACGCAGAGGGCCATGGCCAGGGAGGCCGTGGCAATTAAGAACTGACGCATGGCCCGGTTATAGGATAGGCGGGTGAGTATCGCAAAGCCGATGCTCAGCAGCAAGCACATATTATTTACCAGCAGCCGGTTGGCCTTGGGATAGATCAGGCGAAACAGGACTATGAAGGCATAGAGGACTATCAGCTGGAAAAAGTAGAAAAACAGATAGTCCAGGTTTTGGGTGGCAAAGAAAATGCTGATAAAACAGCCCAAATGGATCAGGGCCATCAAGATATTTTGGCGGATGTAGATATTAGTGCGCCGCTCTTCGGAGTCAAAGCGAAAGACCGCAAAGCCTTCGTAGGCATAAAATGCAATCATCAGGGCTAAAAAATACTTCGATAATTCAGTATAGTAGACCATAAAAGCTTGCATCGGCAACCTTTCGACATATTTCTAGGCCTTAAGCTCCGTTTCCAAGCGGATGATTTTCTTGGAATTTTCGTTTATCTCGTTTTGGAGGCCCTTGACGTTTTTCTCCATGCTTTCCAGTTTTATCTGTGAGGCAATCAGCTCATGCTTAAGGTCGTAGAGTTCTTTTTCCTTTAACTTTATTTCCTCGTCCAGTTCATCTATGCGCCATTTCGCCTTGAAATAATCATCGGCAATATTTAACTCCAGGAGCGTGGACTTAAGCTCCGGAGGCTGGCGCCTGTAAGACTCGACTTTATTGTACTCGGCAATCTTATTGTTGATGTAAGACGCCACCTTTTGCAGATACTCTTCGCTCTCGTAGCCACTCAGGGTAAGGACTTTACCACCGATAATGACTTCTGCATCTGTTTTTCCTGCCATTTGATTAACCACGCCTTTCATTCATGTAAGTGTATGCTACCATAGTCCTACTCCAGATTCAAGCTTTGTTGGTACTCCCCCTCCACCCCCAGATGCTTATAGGCCAGCTCGCAAGCCGTGCGTCCGCGCAGGGTGCGGTTTATGAAGCCATTCTTCAGAAGATAAGGCTCACAGACATCTTCTATCGTGGCGGCGTCTTCGCCCACGGCGGCGGCCAGGGTATCCAGGCCCACCGGACCGCCGCCAAACTTATGTATCAGCGTCAGCAGCAGGTTCCTGTCCACATGATCTAAGCCCATTTTATCTACTTCCATCATGTCCAGGGCGTTGCAGGCCAGTTCCTGGGTGATGATGCCGTCGCCCCTGACCTCGGCAAAATCTCTCACTCGTTTTAGGATACGGTTAGCCAGGCGCGGCGTGCCCCGGCTGCGGCGGGCCAGTTCCCAGGCTCCGTCCGCATGTACTTCCACCCCGAGGATGCGGGCGGAATGCAGGATGATGGTCTTTAGCTCCTCCAGGGCATAGAACTCCAGGCGGTGGATGATGCCAAAGCGGTCCCGGAGCGGGGCGGTGAGCATTCCGGCCCGGGTGGTCGCGCCCACCAGGGTAAAATGCGGCAGCTCCAGGCGTATGGAGCGGGCGGAGGCGCCTTTGCCGATCAAGATGTCTATGGCGTAGTCTTCCATGGCCGGATACAGTACTTCTTCTACCTGACGATTAAGGCGGTGTATTTCATCGACAAATAGCAAGTCGCCGCTCTGGAGGTTGTTGAGGATGGCCGCCATCTCGCCGGGCTTTTCTATGGCGGGGCCGCTGGTGACCTTCATGTTTACGGCCATCTCCATGGAAATGATGCCGGCCAGGGTGGTCTTACCCAGGCCCGGCGGGCCGTAGAACAAGACATGGTCCAAGGGGTCGCCGCGTTTTTTGGCCGCCTCCATGGATATACGCAGACCCTCCTTCACCTTGCCCTGGCCGATGTAATCGTCCAGGCGCGTGGGCCGCAGTGAGCCTTCGATTTTTAGGTCTTCTTCTTTTATTTGTGTTTCTATTACGCGTCCTGACATATGGGTTGACCTGGTATGGGGTGGGGGGGGTAATCGGTCTTGGTGGCGGGCAAATAACTCTCTCCGTCGTTGTGGCCTAATTGGCTCACGATTTACTGTACTCCTTCGCTAGACCGCGGCCTAAGGCGACTGCGAGAGTTTTTGCCGCCACCAAGACCCTCAGCTGTAGCAATGCTTCAATGCTGCTTTTAATATGGTTTCGGTGTCCATGTCTGCGCCGGGTTCTACTTTTTTTACTGCCCGCAAAGCCTCGCTCGCCCCGTATCCCAGCGCCACCAGGGCCTCGACCGCCTCATTTTTGGCGCTGCTTTCATAAGCGCCCGCGCCCATGATGCCCCGGGCTTTTGTCTCGCCGGGCATAAACGCTGCCTCCGGCGCCACCTTCTCGCGCAGCTCGAGGATGATGCGCTCGGCCGTCTTTTTGCCTATGCCCGGTGCCCGGGATATGGCCGTGGCATCAGCCGCCATGATGGCAAAACGCAAATCATCGGCACTCATCACCGATAAGACGGCCAGGCCGCCCTTGGGCCCGATGCCGCTCACGGAAATGAGCTGCTTGAAAATTTCCCTGTCATCACGGGTTAAAAAGCCATACAGCTGAAAAGCGTCCTCGCGCACATGGGTATATGTGTGCAAGCGCACTTCCTGGCCCATGCCCGGCAACAGATTGGCCGTGCCGGTGGATATGCGCACGTCGTAGCCTATATGCCCGGCATCTATCACGACAGCGTCCTCGCTCATCGCGGCTATTTCGCCCTTCACAAATGCTATCATGCCTATATTCTATACCATGGGCGTAAATAAAGCTAGACATTTATTGAAGCTTTGTGTTATTATGTCCTACATGAAACTAATATTTATTCGCCATGGCGACCCCAACTATGAAGACGACTGCCTGACCGCAAAGGGCAGGCGCGAGGCCCAGCTATTAGCCCAGCGGGTAGCCGCATGGAATGTCAACGAGTTTCATGCCTCGCCGCTGGGCCGGGCATATGAGACCGCCTCCATTTGCCTGGATGAATATCGGATGGCCAAAAAAAATCCGCCCGAGGCGAAAGAAATGTTCGTACATGACTGGCTAAAAGAATTCTACTTCCCCGTCACCGATCCCATTTCCGGCCGCCACGGCGTGCCCTGGGATTTTGTGCCCTCGTTTTGGACCAACGAGGCGGCTTTTTTCGACCGCAAAGCCTGGCCGGACGCCCCGGTCATGCAGCAATCGCCTGAACTTAAAGAAAAATACCTGGAAGTCTGCGACAGCACGGATAAACTCCTTGCCCGCCATGGCTATATCCGCACGGATAACCACTACCGCGTGGCGGGAAAAGAGGCGGTGTATGTGCAAGAAACGGCCGCTCCCGGCTCCACCCATGCCGACTTTAACCCCGGCACAAATGAAACGGTGCTGGTCTTCTTTGCCCATTTTGGCATTATCTGCGTCCTGCTTTCACATCTGCTGTCCATCCCCTTCCCCCTGCTAAGTTGCGGAATGTTCCTGGCCCCCAGCTCGGTCACCATCCTGGGCACGGAAGAGCGCTGGGGCGTGGAAGCCTCATTTCGCATCCAAGTGGCCGGCGATACCACTCATCTTTTTGGCGGCGCGGAAGCCATCTCCTGCGCCGGAGCCTATTATAGTGTATTTCAGGAACATAAATAGATAAATAGCATTAATCTATGGGCGTAAGACCCACGCAGCTCTCTACCGGCAGGGACAACAACAGGCCGTGAGCGTCGGTCCGCATGCCACAGGCTTTGTTGATGGAACGCATAAGCTCTGCCTTGTGTTCGTTTTCGGCAATCATCATCACCATTTCCTTATCCGGCTGTATCGCAATGCCAAAGAATTTGGTAGCCTCCTCCAGTCCCGCCTGACGCACGTGCAAGATGGTGCCGCCGCGCACGCCGCCCTTTTGCGCCACATCCATCACATCCTCGCTGAAACCGTTGTTGACGATGGCTATTATCAGCCCGTACTTCGCCTCGCATTGTGTCTTCGTCTGTTCCATAAGACCCACCTTTCTTTCGATATACTTTTTATTTTCCGCCTCGATGGCCCCAACGATGTTTTTACAAGCCCCCGTGAGGGGGATGGTAAATGCGATACCGTGGCCGGGATGAACCATTTCCATGCGTTCCATGACGGAAGTTAAGGCGCGGTGTGCCTTGTAGTGGTGCATGATACATACCGCGATGCTTTTTTCCGTGCCCGAGAGGCCCAGGACATTGAGTATTTCCGAGCGCGCCGTTCCCACCGCGTTACCCAAAAACTGGAATAGTACATGTTTATCGTTTAGAATTTCCTCCAGTTGCACATGCTTGTTGCGGTCCACTATTGCCACTAAAAAACAGGGGCTTTCACTGTTAGTCATCAACTGCATCACCTCCCTTTTCATCAAAGACAATGATTGCGTCGTCGTCTATGTCCACATCCGGCTTATCCGGCAATACCAACTGGGCCTTACGTTTATATACCACGCCCATAATCTGCAGGGATACCGGCGGGGTCATGGCGATAAGCGCCACCGTGCCAAAGGCATCCAGCATGATCCGCTCGCGGTCCAGGCAGACACCAATGGCAAAGGGCAGCAAAAATGTACTGGTCATCGGGCCGGTAACAGCGCCCGCCGTGTCAAAGGCGATACCGGTGTACATCTTGGGCGAAAAGAAGGTCAGTATGATGGCGCTCAGGTAGCAGGGAAAGAGGAAAAAATAGATGGGGATGTGGTACAAAATCCGCAGCATGGTACAGGCCAAGGCAATGGCCACGCCCACGGACAAATAGCGCATGACCGCCGCGCCGGGAATGACACCCAGCGATACCTCTTCTACCTGCTTGCGCAAGGCGTGTATGGCCGGTTCCGCCGCGCAGCTAAAGTAACCCAGCAGGGCCGCCAGCGGAATTAAGAGCCACCTATAAGCCGAGGCGGACAGGTCGCTGCCCAGGAAGGTGCCTATGGGTATGAAGCCCACGTCCACGCCCGTCATAAATAATACCAGGCCAACATATGTATAAGCAAAGCCCATCAGCATCCGAAAAAAGCTCTTTCTGTGATACCTGCGTGTAATCGCTTGGTAGATGGCAAAAACGGCAATGATGGGCCATACGGAACGGGCGACATCCACCAGATGATAGGGCAGGTGGCTTAAAAATTCCATCGTGATGTCATTTGTGCTGCTAAGCTCAGGAATGGGCGGCGGCGCATAGGGCGCTCCCTGCGGGCTGAACACTATACCCAGCAGCAACACCGATATGACCGGGCCGATGATACACAGGGCCACCAGCCCGAAGCTGTCATCCAGCGAGGTTTTGTCGGCGCGGATGGAGGCGACGCCCAGGCCCATTGCCAGGATAAAGGGCACGGCTATCGGCCCCGTCACCACACCGCCGGCATCGAAGGCGATGGGCACAAAGTTGCTGGGGGCTATTATTGCCAGGCTGATCATGATCGCATAGCAGACAATGATAATCTTGGACAGGCTTACATTGAGGATTATACGCAGCACCGCCATGAGCATGGACAAGCCCACGCCGATGGAGACGGTTATTAGCAATGTCCATCTTTCTATGCCGGGGACCAATTTGGATAGCACTTGCAAATCCGGTTCGGCAAAAGAGATGGTGGCGCCCATGACAAAAGAAAAGACACAGATAAGGAGCATCTTGCGCGATTTTGTCATGCTGGATCCGATGTCGCCGCCCAGGGGCATTAGCGCCATGTCCACGCCGGTGGTGAGTAAGCCCATCCCCACTACCAGCAAGACGGCGCCGAACAAAAATAGCAGCAGCATCTGGGCGGGCATTGGCTGTATGAAGGCCGTAAATGCGACCACCACCGCAATAATGGGGATTACGGTCAGCATGGACTCGTGTGTCATTTCCTTTAGTTTTTCAAACATTTTACCTTCGCTTCCTAGCCGCTAGCGGCATCCAAACACACCTAGGGTGTCGGGATACGAACCCATGCGCTCGTGTCCTGACACCCTAGCAGTGTAACATATTATGATGCGGATTTCAATGTTTTTGGCAGGCCGGTGCGGCGCGATGTGGACATCGCGCCCTACGAACCCGCATGATGGCCGGGGTTTTATTTCACGTTCACCCGTACAGTAAGTATCCGGGGTTTGGTCCGGGCCCGCCCGTTTGGGTCTATCAGGGCGATGGGTTTGCCGCTCATATCCAGGGCATAGGTCCCGTCCGCCCAGACCTCCACGCGCAGGGCATAGCTTTTCCTTAGCGCGACCTCCTCCCCCTTGCTGTTCAAAGCAATGGGCTCCACTCCATTCTCAAAGCCCAGCGTCCACGTGTCCTGGCCGCTGCGGATCAGTTCAAAGCCCGTGCCATCCTTAAACCTGAAAGAATCCAGACGCTTTTGCTCCAGCCGGG
>Ga0099364_10005575_pt1 | contig 18638 bp, 14 predicted proteins | sample TergutTh196P3_FD_73070 | JGI IMG/M metagenome (GOLD analysis project Ga0099364, IMG submission 73070) | Microcerotermes parvus P3 segment gut microbial communities from Pointe-Noire, Republic of the Congo - Th196 P3 | ecosystem: Host-associated > Arthropoda: Insects > Digestive system > Gut ...
GTGAAGACTTGGAGCGGCTGATCGCTTGGGTGGATGCCAACGGACCGTACCTCGGCGATGAGGAAATTCGCAACGACATGTACGATCCGATTTCCCGGACCATCGAAACCATTCCGCCGATTCGTCCACGAGTGGCGACGGCACCGCGAATCAACCGGTTTGACCTGCGTCAAGACGGCGACACGGTGGCAATGCTCGGCGAATTGAAACTGAAGCCGGACAGAGACCCCAACTACGATCCGAACCGGATTGTCCGGGAGTGGCAATTTCAGGAACTGATGGAGCAACTCGAAATTGAAAAAGACCTGAAAATTGAGATTCTTGCGGCGAACTATGGCGACGATGTCGAGGCTGACCGTGTTGATGTCGTTGACCATATCAAGGAATTGTTCAACGGCACCCGGCTCATTCCGATTGACCGCTACAACGATGTGTTCGGCGACCCGAAGCGTAATGTGGTGAAAAATCTCCGCATTGCCTACAGGATTGACGACGGAGAGGTGAAGCACGCCCGGTTTACCGAGAATGAACGGGTCATTTTGCCGAGGTAAGGGGTGTTGTGCTGTAAAACGGCATGGGATACACTCTGCGAACCTTGCGTTTCCTTGCGTCCTTTGCGGTTAAATTTTTGTAATCGCAGAGGGTGCAAAAAAAGAGCTGGAAGGCAAAGCCCTCCGGCTCCCAAGGAACAATCACGAAACACCTGACGATTAATCAAATGATTAGTCGAAAAGGTCTCCCGGATTGAGTATCACGCCGCTCCCTGGTCGGGCAAGCCGGACGAAAAGCGTTTTGTCCATGTCATCCCTTATGAGCCGGACACCGCCATCAACGAACGCCGCAATGACTCCGCCGGGATGTCCGGACGAGGGACGGGCTGTCCGCGACCTGTACGTAATCGAAACGCTCGAGTTTGATCTGCCTTCGTTGATAAACAATGGGGAGGTTTCGGTGTCAGTCAGCGATGACAACGGTACATAATTCGGTTGTTCGCCGCTATTGATGCTGGTCAAACTATTGGGGTAACAGAAACCAACAAGGTCTTCTACGTCGATACCACACATGCAGTAACCATCGTCGCCAGGTGGCCTAACGTGCCGGGCTTTCGGAAAAGCAGGTCCCTCGTCATTGTAGTACCAAATCCAGTGTCCGGCATCTTCATTTTCAGAAATCAGGATTGTCATGCTTGTACCATCCATCGCAGTGATACTGTCCATCGTTACCTTCGTGTTACACCATCCGACAGGGGTTCCGTCCCACGGACCAATTCTGGCAAAATGGTCAAAGAACATCGTGTACATTCTGGCATGCCTCAATTCATCACGCCCGGAACGACCGTACTCTACCCTCCGACCCGTATCATCATCCCAGAAATTTTGCGGACCCGCATTGGCAACATAAGCGGTATTGTTCGTTCCAGCAGGCATAGTACCACTTCTGCATTGTAGTACGGGAATAGACAAATCGTACAACGTGTCGGAATCAATGCTAGTGCCGAGAGTACCGGAATTAATTCGTGCCCACGCTGTATTCTGTTCCATGAATGGCAGAAGGAATGACACCCAGGTCAATTCAGTGATGTCCGCAGGTGAAGGATCCGTCGGTCGATTCCAGTAAGCAGTGGGGTTTAACGGTCCCCGCAGAGGCGGAAAACTCTTTTTAGAGAACTCATAATTCTGCAAAGCAAACGCAATCTGCCGTTGATTGCTGATACACTGTGCCCGCCGTGCGGCTTCCCGTGCCGCTTGGATGGCAGGCATCAACAGTGCCGCCAGAATAGCAATGATCGAAATGACCACAAGAAGTTCCACCAAAGTGAAACCGAGACGGTTTTGTATTTTCCTGTTCATAGACAATCTCCTTTCAAGGGGTTAAGGTTTGCCGAGCAACGGCAACAAGAACACGCTCAAGACGGGAGCGGCACGTAACGAAGAACACGGCACCATCCCTCCGGCCAAAGAGGCGCATCACTGGGCTGTATAGTCGCAATGCTGACTTGTCCGCAAATACACACGCGGCACCCCCCTTTCGGGAGTAACGCAACTTTGTGTATTACCGATAGTTTCTACCCGATTACTCGGTGGCCTGTAGAAAACAGTCGTTCGCCGAAGCGATTCTTCGCACTTGTTGTCGTACTCGAAATTGGTCCGCCCGACATTCGCGGACGGTATTTCAAATTGTTACGTGTATTGTACCATGCCCCTTGGGGGATTGCAAGAAGATTTTTGGAAAAAATTGAAAAAACGCCACCACTACCGCAAACGGCATGAAATCATACTTTGCGCCCTTTGCACTTCCCTTGCGTCTTTGCAGTTAAAAAACAAACGCAAGGAACGTTTTTACGCCATTTACCCGAACATTCCGCGCACATACTCGGCACTTCGGCGGAACACTTCAGCAGGAGCCAGCGTTTTCGGTGTCCCGTTTTCCGGTGCCTGCTCCAGTACAATGTGTGCCGTTTTGGGCAATTTTTTGAGACCAGCCGCAAGACGCACATTGTCGATGTCGCCCTCTCCGAAGGTTTCGCTCCATACGTTGTTGACCGACTGCCGAAGATGGACGGAAACCACGCGGTCGGAGTAGAGTTTCAGATGGTCGAATACTGCCACCTGCGAATTCCCGCTACCCCGGTAAGACCAGTGTTGCTCAAAGCAGAGCAAAACATTGTCGGGATCGGTGCCGCAAAGGACGTGATGAAACTCCCGACCGCCAAACTCCAATTCTGTCGTGTGATAGTGAAACGCCAAGGCAATGCCGAGTTTTTTCCAACCGGCACCGAGAGTATCCATATTTTTGGACTGCCGGATCAGTTCTGTATCCGACTTTCCCCCCTTCGCCGCCGGATTGAACACAATGATTTCCGTACCGAAGGGTTTTGCCTTTTCACCAATCTCCAGCAGCCGGGCAAGTTCTCTTTCACCTGCTTCTTCATCGTGCAGATTACCGCTGGTGTAGATCGACCGCATGGCTAAACCATGGTCTGCAAGCCGTTTGCCGGCGGCAGCGGTATCATTTCCGCTGCCGAGGGTTGCTTCGATACCGTCAACGCCGGCGTTTTTGATTTCGGCAAGCCGTGTCCAGAAATCGACATTCTCGCGCCGATAAAAAGTATCGCACGTGTATTGGTTGACGGCGACGTGCAGCCGTTTGTCCTCCGCCGGTGCTTGGGCTTCTTGGGCAAGCAAAGTTTCGGCGGCAAGGGCAGCACCTGTGGTTGCAAGGGCAGCAGATAAAAATTGACGGCGTTTCATGAGAGAGTGTAGGAAAAAAGAAGACGTACTAACACGGTCATTGTACCATAAACGGGATCAAATGGGAATTTTTAACCGCAAAGACGCAGAGAAGTGCAAAGGGCGCAAAGGATCATTTTCTGCCGTTGGTCTCACCAACTGCCCTTGCGTTTTTCCCGCAAAATTGTTACCGTCTGTCCGGTATGCGGACACTCGTGTTCATTGCGATTCTTTGTTTTCTGACAGGCTGCGCCAGTTTCGGCGAGCGGACGGGGAAAATCCGCAGTGATTTTTCCAGCGGGAATCTCGAAAAAGCCGATGCTGAAATCGACAAGGCACTGAAAAGGCGCAAGCAATCCGATGCCGATGTACTCAAATTGAACCGGGCGATTATTGCTCTTTCCAGCGGAAAGCCGAAGGAAGCCGAATCGCTGCTCCGGGAAGTCCGTGATAGTTTCGACAGACACGAAAATGAAAGGGCAAAGCATGTTGCCGAAAAAACCGCGTCGATGCTGCTTGATGATAATGCCGTTTCTTACGCCGGAGAAGATTATGAAAAGGTTCTTATCCGCGTCTTTCTCGCACTCTCCAATTTAATGTATGACGGGACTGATGCACCGGCATACGCGCTGCAAATCGGACACAAGCAGAACGAAATCATTCAAAGGGGACAAGTTGCAGACCCACGAGACCCGGAAAAAAACATCAATCCCAAAGCCGAAGCCTACCGGCAGGTTGCCATCGGGCAGTACCTCATCGGTGCGATGCAGGAAGCGACGTTTCGCAATCGTGATGATGTCGTCAGGGCTTACGAAGCGGTCAATGCCTGGGAGCCGGGCTTCACGCAAGGACAACGGGATTTGGAACGGGCAAGGCATGGCATCCATTCTCAGCCGGGACATGGAGTCGTTTATGTATTTGCATTGGTCGGTCCCGGTCCCTACAAAGTGCAGCGAAACAGCGAAGTCTTACAGGAGGCACAAATCTGGACAACCTTTTTGATCGCCATGATGAGCAGCCGCCCGACGCTGCCGGACTTTGCACCGGTGATGATTCCGTACATTGTACGTCCGCAGGAAACGGTCTCGGCAATCGCTGTTTCGGTGGAGGATAAGTGGAACAGCCGCACGGAGACGCTGACCGACATCGGCAGAATGGCGGAAGAGCAATTCGAGGCAACTTTACCGCAAATCATTGCACGGGCAGTGGTTCGGCGCACATTAAAAAAGGGTGTCCTCTACGGAACGAAAGAGGCAGTCGATGCGAATCCCTGGATGGGTTTGCTCATGGATGTCGGCGGGATGGTTTGGGAATCACTCGAAACGGCGGATACCCGGTCTTGGAATTTGCTGCCGGCGGAGATTCAAGTTGCCCGGCTGGAAGTCCCGGCAGGGGAGCATCGGCTTACTTTACAGCCGTTGAGCCGGGTCTATTCACTGTCGCACCGGGGATACATCGTGTCCGAAAATTCTGCGCGGGTGGGCAATGTACAGAGCAAAACGATTAGGGTGGAGCCGGGGCGCAACACCTACGTGTTAGCCAACTTCCCCGGCAACGAACTCGTCGGTGAGATGGTGGTGAGTAATGAATGGTAATGTACGGAAAACGGCATGAAATTGTACCTCGCGTCCTTTGCGAAAACTTTGCGTCTTTGCGGTTAAATCTCCTTTTTTACCGCAAGGGACGCAAGGAAAAACGTCCAACATTCCACAATATTGTGCTTTGCCGGTTAAAATTGCACATTGCCCACACTCTCTTGCCCAGTGTTTTGAACGTGGTACAATTATCCCATCGTTTTTGTGGAGACGAGAACGTTGAGTTACAAATATGGCAGATATTGACAAAATTCGGGACGTATTGGAGCACATTCACATTATTCAAACAAGACTAGGCGATCTGAACGGTCGGTTACGGCGCGGACCGCTGTTGCTGAAGACCCAGGAAGGGAATATCCAAAAGAATACGGAAAAACTCGAAAAATTGCAGACAGAGCACCAATTATTGATTGCCGAAGTCAAAAACAAGGAACAGGAGGTCAATGCGCACGCCCAGATGATTCTCAAACGCAAGGCTCAGTTGCAGGAGGCAAAAACAAACAAGGACTATCAGGCGTTGCAGTTACAGATTGAAGCGGACGAAAAAACACGGGATGTTTTGGATGACGCAGCACTCGAAGCCATCGAAAATACAGAGCGGTTTGCCCTGAAATTTCCGCCTCTCGAAGCCGAGGTCCAAAAAGCACGGGAACTCTACGAAACGACGAAGGAAAAATTCCATTCTGAAAAACCGCACATCGAATCGGAAATCGCCGACTATCAAAAGCAACTTCAAGCCGAAGAGACAAAATTGCCGAAGGAGTTCCGGGAAATCTATGACCGGCTTGTCCGCAGCGTCGGCGGCGACAAAGCCCTGGCTGTTGTTGAGGGACAAAAGTATTGCGGCGGCTGCAATCATCAAATTCCGGTCAACTCACTGGCAAGCATTCTTGCCAAAAAGCCAATCACGTGCAGTTCTTGTGCGCGGCTCCTTTATCTTCCAGCGGATTTCACCTTTGACAAGGGGTAGTGCCGCTTGCTTTGAATAGACCACTGGAATAGACCATCAGGCTGTTGCCGGAAAATAATATACCCTTTTCCGTCATTCCACTTCGTTTCATTCCGGCTCTTATTAACAACAGATTTTGTGAACAACAGCCGGAACGGAGCGCAGCGGAATGACGGTAGATTACTTTCTGGCGGAAGCCTTGCGTTCTTTGCGATTCTTTGCCTCTTTGCGTTGCGGTTAAAAAATATTCTCCTACCGTTTGATACTCAGTACCGCTTGCAGTATCTGGTCGCCGGTTTGGGTGGACCGGCTGTTCAGTTCGTAAGCCCTTTGTGAGGTAATCATATCAATCAACTCATTCACCGGCGCGACATTCGACATTTCAAGATGCTGCGCTCTCACCGTGCCGGTCCCGTTGAAGCCGGGATTGTTGACCTGTGCCACGCCGGACGCTTCCGTTTCGCGGTACATGTTTTCCCCCATTCGGAGTAGCCCTTCGGGATTGATGAAGGTTGCCAATTCAATTTGTCCCGCTAACTGCAATGCCTGTACATCGCCGTTTTGGACAACCCAAACCATTCCGCTGTCGTCGATTTGGACTTTTTCCACGTTTTCGGGAATCTGGATTTCCGGCTCTATCGGACGACCATTGTGGGTACTGCCGATCACCAACGTACCGTTGGGATTGATGCTGAAATTGCCAGCCCTGGTATAAAAAATTTCGTTCGTGAAGGGATCCCTGCACTGAAAAAAACCGGTGCCGGTGATGGCAACGTCGAGGTCACGTCCCGTTGGGGAAATTGACCCCAGCGAAAAATCGGACTGGACGCTGGTTACTCTGGTTCCTACGCCGATGGCGATACCAGTGGCGGCGAATTCATCATTCACATCCTGCGAGCCGGGGTAGCGAAGATTGTCGTAGTAGAGGTCTTCAAAGTTAATACGTTGCTTTTTGTACGCCGTTGTTTCAATGTTGGCGAGATTATTGGAAATGGTATTGAGTTTTTTTTCCATTGCCAACATGCCCGTTCCGGACGTGTAAATCGTCTGCATCGGCATCGTTGTTTGAGCGGGGCGGCATTAGCCCCCCGGATTTAGGGGATAAATGTTCTTGCCCCCTAAATCGGAGTTAAAATAGCAAAACTTTAACGGTTTTAACGATTTTGCGGAGTGTGTATGCCCATTTTGCTGTGCGATACTGTAATGGGCACAAAGTTGTACCTTGCGTCCTTCGCGCTTCTTTGCGCACTTTGCGGTTAAAAAAAAGAGGATTTACCCAAGGGGCGCAAAATTCCTGCCAAGGACGCAAAGGGCAATTTCATGCCGTTTACGGTGTACATACGTTACGACGTACATAGAGGAAAATGCACCCGGCAACAAGTAATTTCTCACGATTACCGTTTCGAGAACTGCGTGCCTTTTCGTGCTTTTCGGAGACCGTATTTTTTACGTTCGACTTCTCGTGCATCACGGGTGAGAAGGTGATGTTCACGGAGCACCGGTTCGGTTTCGGGATCATACCGTCTGATCGCCCTGGCAATGCCGAGTCTGCAAGCATCTGCCTGCCCTGTTGTTCCGCCTCCTTCAACTTGGATTAAAACATCCACTGCACTCTCTTTGCCGGTGAGAACCAACGGAGCCATCACGGTATTCCGTTGCTGCGCGGTCTTGAAGAATTCATCCAGTTCACGAGCATTGATACTGATTTTACCGCTTCCTGACCGTACCCGTACCCGCGCCACGGAGGACTTCCGCCGTCCTGTGCCGAGACAATCCTGCTTTCCGTTTCCTTCGATGATGTAATCGCCAAATTTGACCATTGGTGTTTCCTGATATTTGGAGTTATTTCGTTGCCAACTCAAGGGGTTGCGGCTGTTGTGCCTGATGAGGATGCTGTTCACCGCTCTTATAGACCTTAAGTTTTGCCAGCATCTTCGTGGCGAGTTTATTTTTAGGCAGCATCCTCCGCACGGCATCTGTAAAAACCCGTTCAGGATACTGTTCAAACCGCACACGGGCAGTTTCACTTCTCAAGCCGCCGTAACCGGTGTACCAAGTATAACGCTTCTGATCGAGTTTCTTGCCGGTGAAGACGAGTTTATCAACATTCGTAACAATAACATACTCGCCGGTATCAACGTGCGGAGTGTAGGTCGGGCGGTGTTTTCCCATCAGGATCATTGCAATTTCACTTGCCAAACGTCCGACAACTTTGTCCGTCGCATCCACCAAGTACCAGTTTTGCGGCACTTCTCCCGGTTTCGCCATATAAGTTTTTTCCGTAGCCATATACTCTTTTCTGCTCTTATTCTGTGGACGTTAAGGCAGCCCGCCCCTAGACACAACCTCGTGCCGATTCTACCGCATTTTGGCGGTTGTCCAAGGGGGAGACTTCAAACCTGTCCCTGATATTGATGCAGAGGAAAAAGGTAATGTGCCCTTGGGCTTTCGCCAGAAAGTTTCATCCCCTCTCCCTCTGGGAGAGGGCTAGGGTGAGGGCATTGCGCCCTCACACACCCATTGCCCCCACCCTAACCCTCCCCCAAAGGGGGAGGGTTAGGGTATAACATTTAATAGCGAAAGCCTTGACGGTATCCCCGCACAAGAGGGATTTGCCATTGCAAACTCTGCGTCATTTTATTATGATTCGCGGGAAACCATAAATGGGGGCAGATTATCTTTGTACCCTTTACGGTGTCGCCGCGGCACCGCTGTCGGCGTGGGCACTCAATACCGAAAAAACCATCTTATGTTCAAATTCCGTCTCGATCCCTTGATCGCCATTCGGGACCACAAGTTGAAAGAATGTCAGCGGGCACTGGCACAGGCTTACGAGGCAAGGAAAATTCTCGAAAAGGACCTGCAAGAAATTGACCGGCAACTCGAAGAAGGCATTGTTGCCGTACGAAGTGTGATACAGCCCGGTCAGACGATTAATCTCCAAAACCTCATCGGCTTTCGCCGGCAGGAAATGTTTCTCCGTGCCAGTCAAGAAGAGTTAATGGAAAAAATCAAAGCGGTGGACAAGGGAATCGACATCCGTCTTGCTGCCGTAGTGGAAGCGAACAAGGAACTCAAAATCATCGAAAAACTGAAAGAGAAACGTTACGAAAAATATCTTGATGCCGAGAACAAGGCGGAAATGAAAATGATGGACGAAATCGCAGGCAACCGGCGCAGAAGCCGGTATTCGTGAAGTTGCTTTGCCGTCTTCTCTTTTTTCTTTTTTTAACCTCAAGAAACGCAGGGGGCTGCGCAAAGGATGCAAAGGAAAGCGGCGGTAATTTGTCCTCGTTTGCGGTCTATCTTCATTCTACATCAAATAGTTTTAACAAGCGTTCTTTGCGTTCAGCACCCCCCAAGCCGGGATACAATAGACGAAGCAGGTCAAACGATTGCCTTGCCTCATCCCGGCGGTTTAACTTGACAAGAATGACAAAAATTCCTTCCCGCGCAGCCCACCACCTTTCGCTGTCCTTCTCCGTAAGGGATTCCAAGTCCCCCCAAAATGTCAACGCATGATTCAAACTTGCCGCATCCTCCTGCCGGGTAAGGATTGCGGCGAAGAGTTGCAGCGTTGCCGGATCATGCTGCCGGCTTGGGTGCCGTTGATTTAATAACGCAATCAAAATATCGACCGCCTCTTGTGTGTTGCCCTCGGCATCAAGTTGTCCCGCTCGGAGACGCTGAATCTCCGGCGGGAGCGTTGCCAACTGCTCCAAGTCGAGAAGCGGCAACATTGCCGCCGCTTCGTCAAGCCGACCCTGCCGCTCTAAAAATATGACCGATAAGCGGCGGGCAGACGGCAACAGCGGAGAATCATTCCAGCGTTCCGTATGTTCCGCAAGCAACGTCAAATAGTCCTCCAACGCTTCCGGTTGCGACGCGACAATCAACCCTTGCATGTTAAGTGCCAGGGAATGAAACTCCAATGCCCTGGGATGGTCCGGTTCCTGTGCCACCAATTTTTGTACCAATGCAATCACCCGCTTCTGGTAATCAATTCTCGGCACATCGGGCGGCAACTGCTCTAATGCTTTGTGCCAAGAGTGGGCGGCAAGGTGGTTGTAGCGGAACATCGTCTCCGCCTGACGGTTCGCATCAGCCCTTTCCGCCGCCTGTTCGTAAAAAGCCGCCGCTTCTGCAAACCGCTCTTCCCGATAAAGGTTATCACCCCGTACCGCCAACATCTCCGCAGAGTTCAAGTCGGTACTCTCGGAAGCGAGCATCAGTAGAGCGGCTCGTTTTTCCCAATAGGCTCCGAATTGCCGGGCGATGGCTTGCTCCAATCTCATCACGGCGGGGGCTGCGGGGCTAATGTGCCGGGCAGGATTGTTTGCCAAAAAAAGTTCCAGCCGGGCAAGATCGAAGTCGGGATGGAGATGCGAATTTTCCCGATCCGCCGCGTAGTGTTGCCGTGTTTCGGTGATGTTTCCCAACGCAATCTGATAACGGATCCATTCCGCTTCAAGACGCAGTTGACACGATGGAGTGAGTGCTGTAGTACGCAGTGGGGTTAGAATTTCCGCACACCGGTCAAGTTCTCCGGCAAGCCGATAACATGCCGCCTGTTCGATTTTACACTGCACGATAATCGGTTCCGTGCTGTTTCCCGAAGCCAAGCCGGACAAAGTTTCGGCGGCTTGCCGCAGTTCAAAATGACGGTCATCGACCGATGAAAACGTCTGTGCCAGTGACTTTTGAGTGATGCCGCGCTGCATCGTGAGGGTCGCCTCCAATGCAGACATCCTTTGAGTCAAGTCGGCATCCGCATGGAAGCCCAGACGCTGCCGAAGGGCTTGGAGTTCCTGCTGACTTTGTTTGAACCGTGCCAGAGCATCTTCCAGAGTAGTTCGTGCTTGCAGAGACGCTGCCTGACGGGTGGTCACAGAGGCAGTATCGGCTTCGAGCCGTTGATAATCACCGAGAGAGCGGTACGCCATCGCCACCTGCAGACGGAGAATGATTTTGGCAAGGACAAGATCAGGAGCGGCAGAAGCCGGAGAGGGAGCAAGCCAGTTTCGTTCAAGAGTTTCAAGCCGGCGGACAATTCGAGGTCGCTGTGCCGGTTCGAGAAGGAGTAAGTGCAGGGAATAGGAGTGTGCAAGTTCCGCTGCGAGCAGGATTTTATCGGTTTCGGAAATATGGGGCAGTTCAAACCGTTCATGACAAAAGGCTTCAGCGGCATCGAAGAGTCCCCTCTCTGCCAGCGACCGGACGTGCCGGCGGTCGGCCTCGGCGGCGAAGAGCGTGGTGCAAAGTAGGGGAAGTAGAAAAATGATGAATCGTTTCATAATTACACACAATAAACGGGGACAAATGACCTTACTTTTCTTGACGCACTTTGCGTAAACTTTGCGTCCTTTGCGGTTAAAAAAGAATGGAACCGCAAAAGACAACTTCATGCCGCTCACGGCATCACTCTCCCCATCTCCCGCAACAGAACGGCGGCTTGGGGGACTCCCTGCTTTGCGGCTTGGCGGAGCCACTTTGCTGCTTCTTCTCTGTCTTCCGCAACACCCCAGCCGGAGGCATAACACTCGCCGAGAAGATGCTGCCCTTTGGCAAGTCCCTGCTCCGCCGATTTCCGAAACCACCCCGCTGCTTCCGCTTCGTCCTTGCTTACGCCATGACCAAACAGAAGACACCAGCCCAGCCGGTACTGCCCCTCGGCATAGCCCTGTTCCGCTGCCCCGCGAAAGCAGGCGACGGCTTGTGCCCAATCCTCGGTTATGAATTGTCCCCGATAAAAATGTTCGCCGAGTTTATAATATGCTTCGGGATAATCGTTTTCCGCCGCCCGGCGATACCATCGCTCACCCTCCCAAGTATTTTGGGGCAGTCCGGTACCCATGAGGTAACGTTCCCCCATGAGTGCCTGCGCTGGGGCATATTCCCGATCCGCCGACCCGCGAAGCCATTTCACCGCCTCTGCCTCATCTTGGGGGACGACAATACCTTCGAGATAACATAGATACATCTGATAACGCGCTTCGGGACTCCTGTCCCAGCGACCAAGTTCGCCCGCTTTGCGGAGCAACTCCACTGCCTTTTCCTTATCTTCATCAAGGATAATGCCGTCGAAATAACACATGGCGAGCCGCCATAGTGCGCCGGGGTTGTCCCTTTCGGCGGCTTTGTGGAACCATTCCAGTCCTCTTTTTTTGTTTTCGGGAACACCCAGACCGTCGAAGTAACATGTGCCGAGCAGGAATTGCGCCTCTGGATGATTTCTTTGGGCGGCAATGCGGAACCAGTATGCCGCTTCCTCATGGTTGCCGGGAAGATAGGTTCCTTCAAGAAAACATTTTCCGACAATGGTTTGCACATAAGCATTATCCCGAAGGGCATTTCCGCGAAACCATGCGGCGGCTTCCAATTTATTTTGGGGGAGACCTCTGCCGAGATAATAACACATCGCGAGTTCGTATTGGGCGGGAAGATGCCCCTTTTCGGCGGCTCTGCGGAGCCAGTGGACCGCTTCTGCCTCCTCTTTGGAAACTCCCCGACCGAACAAAAAAGCCAAGCCGAGTTCATGCAGCGAGGGAACATTCCCCTTTTCGGCGGCTTTACGGAACCAAGTCACCGCTTCCGATTCACTTTTGGTAATTCCCCGACCATATAAAAGACATGCGGCGAGCTCGTGCTGCGACAGAACATAATCCTCACCGGCGGCTTTGCGGAACCATTCGACGGCTTCACCATCATTTCGGGCAACCCCCCGACCATGTAAAAGGCTCATACCGAGTTCATGCTGCGCCGGAACATGTCCCTGCCCGGCGGCTTGGCGAAACCAGTTTGCTGCCTCTCTCTCATTTCTGGGCATTCCCTGGGCATGCAAATGGCACAAGCCAAGTTCATATTGCGCGGAAGCATCACCCTGTTCGGCGGCTTCACAAAGTGCCGCTGCCGTTTCTTCATCCGCACCGCCCACGAAACCGCCGCAGAGGGACAGTGTGAGGCAACAGAGACATAAATGACGGCAGAAGCGGCGAAACATAGTGCCATTGTACACAGAGTCCGTTGCGTAAGCAAGGGGAACAGAGGGAACAAAGAGGCAAAGAGTCTGCATCTGTCCGCTATGCCAACAACAGAGACGAATGCCCTTTCAAGGTGGTTATACCGTAAATGCTATGAGATTGCCCTTTGCGTCCTTTGCGCTTCTTTGCGTCTTTGCGGTTAAAAAAAAATTAGCCGCAAAGGACGCAAAGAATCTATTTTTAGAGGTTCCCATATATTGCTCCCAATGCCGTTTACAGTACATCCGCAAAATTAGACATGACGGGGTACGCACCCCTTGACAAAAAATGATTTTTTTTGTAGAATGGGCGGATAATCCATTGAACAAAGGCGTTCATCGGATGATACCGGGGCACCCCATCACGGGGCGGTCTCGAAGGGTATCATGCGGTGAACGCCTTTTTTTTGTCAAGTTGCCACACGAAGGAGACACAATATGAGTACAATCAAAGAAACGGAAAAAGCGTGGAGCGGTGTGTTCACCGAAGGAACCGACCAGCGTGTCGAAATGTTCACCGAAAGTATCAGTTTCGACCGAAGGCTCTATGAAGTTGATATCCGCGCCTCCATTGCCCACGCACGAATGCTCTCCGATGTCGGTATTCTGACAGTAGAAGAATTCCGGCGAATCGCCGAAGCACTCGTTGTTATCCGACGTGAAATTGAAGACGGTAAGTTCGAATACAAAACCGAACTCGAAGATATTCACATGCACATCGAACACGCACTGATCGAAAAGATCGGCGATGTCGGACGCAAACTGCACACCGCCCGAAGCCGAAACGATCAAGTTGTTACCGACCTGCGACTCTGGATGCGCGATGCCATCGACCGCATCGACCGATGTTTGCTGGATGTGCAAGCGGCATTCGTCGGACGTTGCGACGCGGATTTCGATGTTATTCTGCCGGGTTACACGCATTTGCAGAGAGCGCAACCGGTGCTTGCTTCCCATTATTGGCTGGCATATTGCGAAAAGTTTCAGCGAGACCGGGAGCGGCTCAATGATTGCCGAAAGCGGGTCAACATTCTCGGTCTCGGTGCGGCGGCACTGGCGGGAACCAGTTTGCCTATCGAACCTGCCCTGACGGCAAAGTACCTCGGTTTTGCCCGGCTTGCGGATAATAGTCTTGATGCAACCAGTGATCGGGACTTCGTGCTCGAAGCGGCATTTTGTTTGGTCGAAATCGCTCTTCATTTGAGTACGCTTGCCGAAGAGTGGATTTTGTGGTCCACTTCTGAGTTCAATTTTCTGCATCTGCCGCAAACGTTTTGCACCGGCTCTTCCATTATGCCGCAGAAGGTCAATCCCGATGTTCTCGAATTGATACGCGGCAAAACGGCACGAGTTATCGGCAGTCTGCAAACGCTTCTCGTGTTGGCAAAAGGACTTCCGCTTGCTTACAACCGGGACTTACAGGAAGACAAGCCGCCGATTTTCGATGCCTTCGATACGGTGGAAGCTGCATTGAGTCTTGCCGCTCCGCTCATTGAAGGGGCAATGCTTCAACGGGAAGCGATCCAATCACGGCTGGAACTCGGTTATCTTGACGCAACGGTTCTTATGGAATATCTGATACAGAAAGATGTTCCGCAGCGCACCGCTCATGGTATCGTGGGTCGGCTTGTCCGTACCGCGATGGAACGCAGTACGCCGCTCGCTTCGTTGCCGCTGAATGTTTTTCAAGAAATCCATGATGGTTTCGACGATGGTGTGTTTTCGGTTCTCGGAGCGGTCAATGCCGTTGCTGCGATGAAGAGTTACGGTTCGACGGCTCCGTCCGAAGTGCGTAAGCAGATCGATGTTTGGAAGGAGAAAATCGGGCGGGATCGTGTTGCATGCTGACGGAAAACCGATACAATAGGGAATCAGGAGCAGGGGGTTAGGAGTGCATTCCTTTGCGAACCTTGCGGTTAAAAAAAGAGAATTTAACCGCAAAGACGCAAAGAAGCGCAAGGTTCGCAAAGGACTTTTTTCATGCCGTTTACAGTATATCCCGTTTTGGGTACTGTTTTTAAGGAAAAATAACCAATCAATAACTGCCATGCAAGAAATCGAATTTGAAATCGACCGCGATGCTGTCAAGCATTATTTTTTGACGATTTGGCTGCTGACATGTATTGGCATCCTTGTCGTACTCTCGCCATTTATTTTGGCTATCTTGGACACAGTGTGGGAGCGTTCTGCTCGTCCTGCGGTTGCGGTGCAGATGCAGACGATGGAGGGCAAGCCTGTTTTTACGGCGAATCCTGCCGCCCGTAATTCAAATCCAATATTTTTTTTCCTCGGCTGTATGATTTTCGTCGCTCCTTGGGTTGCTACTCTTATATTCGTTTGCTGGCTTTGTCCGCAACAGGCGAAAAACCTGCGCTATCGTCTCGAAGACAGCACGCTGCGGGCGGACGGCGGAGTGTTTTTTCTGTTTCGCAAGTCGATTCCTCTCGAACGCATAACAGACGTTGCTCTCGTGCAGGGACCGCTCCTGCGTTTTTTCGATATTTGGGCAATGCGGATTCAGACGGCAGGTTCTGCTCAATGCGAAGCAACACTGTGGGGCGTGCGGGAACCGGACAAAATGCGTGCATTGATCCTTGCCCAACGCCAGGGGGTGTATGGGGAGAAAGCAGGAGACAAAATACAGGTGTAACCAAACAATAAGGCTCCATGCTTAAATAATTGTTTCGTACTTGCCCTTGCATCGGCATCGAAAATTTGATATACTTCGGGAAGCGTCAACATTGAGGCATTGACACTTTGGCACAATTATTAGCGCACAATCCCAACTACCATGCAAGAAATCGAATTTGAAATTGACCGCGATGCCGTCGAAAAATATTTTCGTTCCGTACAATCGTTAGCGTGTCTCTCGTTGACGTTTTTCGTTGGTATCGGAATCGTCCTGGCACTGATACATTATTACAAGTCCGGTCGATGGCTTTGCCCGCAACAGGCAAACGCTCTCCGCTATCGGATCGAAGGAAACAAATTACGGGTGGACAGCGGTGTGTTTCTCCTGTTTCGCAGGTCAATCCCGCTCGAACGGATTACAGATATTGTCCTCTTTCAAAGTCCGATTCAGCGTCATTTCGGCGTTTGGGTAATGTTCGTGCATACAGCAGGTTTCGCATCCAACGCCGTAATGTACGGTGTGCGCGAACCGGAAAACGTGCGTGAAATTATCTTTGCCCAACGCCAGAGCGTGTATGTGGGTGATGTCGTTTGTACACCCAAAAGCCCTCACCCTGACCAATAGTATCGACACAAAAATCGCCCTGTAAGGGCGAAGCGTTCTAGCCTAGGGCTTCAGCCCTAGGCGGGAGTTTTGCGGTGAAATCCGAACTCTTTTAACCGCAAAGAAGCGCAAGGAACGCAAAGTGCAATTTCATGCCGTTTGCGGTATAATGAACCCCCATGGATTTCTTTCAGCATCAAGCAAAGGCGAAAAGCCGAACGTTTCTGTTGGTCATCCTCTACTGTCTTGGACTGCTGGGACTCACAGCCGTTCTCATTGCGGGAACATTGTTGTTCTGTCTCTTTTTGGGTGTCGAACCGAACCCGGAGATAATCCTTTACTGCGTCGGAACTATTCTCGCGGTGGTCATTACCGGCAGTCTCTGCAAAACGGCGCAACTTTCGGCAAGCGGCGGACGCGGCGTTGCCGAATCCCTCGGCGGTCGCCAAGTTTGTGCTTCCACTACCCATTTTGCCGAACGACAACTCTACAATGTCGTCGGAGAGATGGCACTCGCCGCTGGTATTCCTACGCCGGCACTCTACATTCTGGACAGGGAACGGAGTATCAACGCCTTTGCCGCCGGGTTTTCGTCGAATGCTGCCGTCCTCGGAGTCAATCGGGGAACCATTGATTTGCTCACCCGTGATGAATTGCAGGGAGTTATCGCCCACGAATTTTCGCACATCCTCAACGGCGATATGCGGATGAACACACGTCTCATCGGTATCCTCTACGGACTGCAACAAATTTCACTTCACGGATATTATGCGTTTCGGCTTGCACGGTTCTTTGCAGGAGGAGTCGCATTCCCTCTCCTCTTCCTCGCACTCGCGCTTGCACTGGTCGGTCTTGTGTTGACAGTTATCGGTTACATCGGCGTATTATGTAGTGCGCTCATTCAAGCGGCGATCTCCCGACAACGGGAATACCTTGCCGATGCGTCTGCCGTTCAATTCACACGCAATCCCGACGGTGTTGTGGGTGCTCTCAAGAAGATCGGTGCCCCCAATATCGGCAGTAATGTTCTCCATCCGCGTGCCGCCGAAGCGAGTCATCTTTTCTTCGGCAATACCTGCGGTCTCTTTTCGCTCGGCAGTCTTTTGGCAACGCATCCCGACCTTACTACCCGCATCAGGCGGATTCAACCCCGTTTTGACGGGTGGTTTCCTCCCATCGTGGACACCCGACCCAAACCCCAAGTCTATGTCCACAAAAGCAAGGCTGCCAATTTTCTAAAACATCAACCGACCACCGACTCGAAACAGTCGGTTATGGAGCATATCGGCGAACTCTCCCTGGCAAACGTACTGACGGCGAGAGCGTTACTCGATGCTATTCCGCAAGCCGTTTCGATTTCGGCGGACAATCCGTTGACAGCACAAGCGGTCTTTTTCGCGTTGTTGCTTGACCCGGACGAAAAATTTCGGGACAAGCAATTCAATCAAATTGTGTTTGCGGGTTCCGATTTTTTGATGAAGGAGACCCGGCGGCTTTATCCGCAAATTCGTCTGTTGTCGGAACATGAGAAGATTTCACTGGCACAGCAGGTTTCGGCAACGCTTCGGGAAATGACAGCACCGCAGTACAGAACATTCTCACGGGTACTGGAGTTGTTGATTTCCGCCCATCCGGGCACCAATCTCTTTGAGTACACGATTCAGGCGATGCTGCATCGTGATTTGGACATTCATTTTGGAGTCACGAAACAACTCCGTGTCCGTCATACAACACTGGAATCGATTCGTATGCCGGTGGTGTCGGTGTTGTCCTATCTTGCCTGTGCGGGGCAAGCAGGTTCACTGAATTCACGGGCAGCGTTTTCGGCGGCGATGCGGGAACTCGGTTTGTCGGGAGCGATGTTATTGCCCGTCGAAAATACTCCCTTTCAATTTGACAAATCACTGCGAAAGTTGGCGGAGGCTTCCCCGGCACTGAAAAAGCGGATTTTTGCGGCATTTATGACGTGTATTTGGCACGACGGCAACATTACGCCGAAAGAGGCGGGACTGATTCGTGCCATTGCGGCGATGCTGGCGATTCCGATACCGATGCTGGCGTAGTTAACCGCAAAGACGCAAGGCAGCCCAAGGTTCGCAAAGATAACTTCCATGCCCTTTACGGGAGAGCCTCACAAACCGTTTCATTGGAGTCTCTCCTCTCTTTGAGTTTGTTGTTCTTTATCGCACAAAGTCGGCATAGGCTTTTTCGACGGTTTCCGGCGAGACTTCGCCGTCCCAGAGTGCGACCCGATACTTGACCGCAAAGGACTGCCCCGCTTTCAGTTCAACCGGTACTTGGTGGAGGTTCAGTGTGGCACTGATGTACGCAAAGGCACTCCCGGCATCCCCCATCGTGAACGCGGTCATCGGAGCCGGATTGGCGGGATGGGCAAACACCGCCACCGTTACCGGCTGCCCTTCCAACCTTGCAGTATAGGCAACCCAAAGGCAGCGTTTCAGACGTTCATCCCCGCGAACGATGGTGCCGTCGTGTGCGCCGGTATCATTGAAAAAACGTCCTCCCCTGTCCATCGTTTCGTCGAAACGCATTCCCAGCCCGTCATAATATCTGCCGCCTTCGCCGCCTAAAATGGTATCGACGACTGCGG